>Ga0335398_10010199_pt1 | contig 10730 bp, 10 predicted proteins | sample BON03_FD_205742 | JGI IMG/M metagenome (GOLD analysis project Ga0335398, IMG submission 205742) | Freshwater microbial communities from Lake Bonney liftoff mats and glacier meltwater in Antarctica - BON-03 (spades assembly) (version 2) | ecosystem: Environmental > Aquatic > Freshwater > Ice >...
CGCGAGTCAATTCGTTTTTTCGGACTGTGGGATCAACCGCGAACAATTCTGTCATGGGAAGACGTCAAAAGCAGGTGTTTGTCGTGGAAGGGCCTTCGACAAGACTTTCTCTTTCACCGCGAGAAGCTGGTGCAGTTACAGCCCGACAAAAATGAATGGATAAAACGCGGGGCGCTCACACTGCATGACATGATAGACATGAGCATTTTCCCAATCAACCCCATATCAGACCTGCATGCGGACCTTGCAGAAATTTGGTCCATGCGGTGGACATGCGAAGAAATGAAGCTCATGGGCATCACTTATTCGCAAATGAAGCGCAATGGCTTAAACGTCGCAATCATGCAGCACTTTGGGTTTTCCTTGCTGGCATGGTCGTCCTTGCAGCTGGACGAACGTGACGTCGAGTCAATGAGCGAAAACGACTCCATGTCTCTCTTTGGCCTGTCTGTCAAAGAGGTGCAGAGCATTCTCTCCTGCCAGTATGCTGCATGACGACAGACAAAAGACCCCTGGCCCGCAAGGAAAGCATATGCACACAAACAAGAGCAAGCCTATTAATGCATCTCGTGCAATCACATATATGCACAACGAGACAACGAGTCCCGTCGCGAGCGTTGTGTGCACAGTAGCCCCGCCACCTCACTGCGTGGTCATGATAAGCCCAGACACAGAGCACATCACATCGCCAGCCGCATGCACACCCCGACAAGCACCTTCATTTTTCACAGTTCTGCGAGCTCGTCGCATTTTGCGTCAAGATTTGAAATTCTACAATTCGGGTGTGTACAGTGCTGTGTCGCAACACGACAACTGTCCTGTTGTTACACATACCCCTGTTGCACCTGTCGCGCAACGCAATGCCTCGCATGACAAACTCGCGCATGACACAGACATAGTTTAAATTTTATTTTAAAAATAAATTTTATTGCGAATCATTTCTTGTCAAGCAAAAGAAGAACCAGCGCCAAAAGCTCAGATGGATGCGACCTGGCAGCAGCAGGCAAGCCGTCCATGTCCGAGTCCAGCAAAGCCGCGATCAGACAGTCGCTTGCGCAGTCGTACGACGCGCGCGCCTGAGGAGTCCATGTCATCGGCATGACACCCTTGCATACCTTAGCAAACACAACAAACTGATTTTCGAGCTCGCAATATGGCTGTCTCCCCGTCAACACTTCCAGCACACACATGCCCAGCGCATAAGTGTCGCTGAAGGTGTCCTGAGGAGAAGTGCGCGGGAAGCGGCGCGCACGCACCGCACTCATGTAAAATGCCGACCCCGTGCCAGCCTCGTCAATGTCACACAGCTTGTAAATTCCTGCACTCAATAGTACATTGGCAGGCTTGATGTCACCATGCACGATGCCAGCTCCGTGCAGGCCTATGAGGCCTCGCAAGACTTGCGACGCGAAATTGAAAATATGCTCGGGGCCACAGTGTGTCTTGTTGCAGATGAGCGTGGCCAAACTCACCCCCCAGGCCTCCATCACAAGAGAGATGTCGTGCTCCTCGCTGTGCAGATTGTTCATGTAGTATCTAACCACGTGAGGATGACGAAGGGCCTGCAAAGTGGCCAGTCGTGCTGCAATAATGTCCCGTTCATTGATGCAGCGTGGACGCTTCAGACACTTGACGGCCAGCAGCACCACCGTCGAGTGAGAGCCCTGTAACACAGTTGTGCCCAGGTCTTGCTCTGGGAGCAGCATCGGCGAGGTGAGCAGTGCACTCATGATCATTGGTTTGAATCTGGCACACTATTTGCAAATGCTTTTTGCTTCAAACATGTAATTGCATTTTTCAAAATAATTTTGGTCCAGACATCCTTTCACTTTCAAAACGTGGGAATATATATATATATATATATATTGAATAGATAAACATTTAATTTAAAGTCGGCGTTATGATTCTTCCCTATCTCTGAGTAATTAATTTATTCTGTAGTACCAATATTTGATTGTTTTTGAAAAGGCATTTTTCATTTTTGAAACATGGCTCTTTTGTAGGTCTCTTTTGAAATGCCAAATTGAAAGTCGAATTCATACAAATCATTACTCAACTTTCAATTGAATTTTACCACGAGTCGGGGCCGAGTGCACTGTAGGGAATCTTTGTGGCAGCATCGAAGGGTATTTAAAGCGCACTGCGCCAAGTCAGATGAGGCAGAGCATAGTGTTTTTGCTGCGTGCTGCTGTTTTCTTGGGTGCAGTGTTTTCGAAAGTGTACTTTCGTGAGTCATGTTCGATTGAGTACTCGTCCAAGACACAGATTTTGATTGCGTCTGTTCAAATGGCACTCCTGATTTTCGCAGCGATTGTGTATCATGCCTGCCAGTATATTGTCACTGAAATCATAGAAGGAGCGCACTACGCCAAAATGCCGGACGACAGCGATCTGGAATATGACCTCGAATATGACCTCGAAACGACAGTGGGACCCGTCGACAATGTGGGTGCCTTGCGCGTGGCAGAGCCTGGCGTGTCTTCCTCATGCGAGGCATACGAGCACGAAGATGAGCCTGTGCCCGATGCAGCTCGGATGGAGGCCATTGTCTTCGTGCACGCCGGGGCTCTGCGAGCATATGTGCGCAAAATACACATCACCGCGGTGTTGATGTGGGGCACATTCTACAGCATGGACATGGGAGTGTATGGTGTCTTGTACTATTTTGTGCAGGGCCTGTTTGTGGGTTGGCTGGTACAGCTGTGGTGCACGCGCGCGCTGCATTTGATGACGCGCGGCATCTCAGTCAGTGCCTTGGTGTACATGCTCCTGTGTATTGGAATTCTTGCTGTGAACCATCCGTTGAGCATACCTGCGGGAGGCAGCGACGTGCTGGCCGTATGCGTCATGCCAGTGATTTTTGGCTGCACCTGGATGCTGTGGGTGGACACGCGCACCATCCTGGAGGACTCGAAAAGCATTTTTGTCACGTGCACCCTGCTCTGTGGCTTGGTGATTGCGACGAGCGACTGGGGCGAGCTGCGCAAGATGTTAGCGAGCACGCGCATGATTTTCGTATTTCTGCTGGTATGCGAGCCGCTCATCAAGGGCCTGTCACTGAGCGTGTTGGTGGTGTCTGTGCAGACGCAGCAGAAGAAAACGATGATGCTTGTGTTTGTGACCACCTATGCCATGGCAAGCATATACCTGGGCTTCGCAAAGCAGAGCAGCAATATTCTCTTTGTCTGCTCTATTGTCATGACGACTGTCTTGTGCGCCATGCAGCTGACAGCTGTTATTATGTCAGACGTGCGAGGCGGGGGTCGAGAGGAACAGCTGCCTGGCCTTCGTGGAATGTGAAGAGGAATTTTCAGGACACAGCCTGTAAAACTATACCGCATGCTGTGACATTTAAGGCCACGAGGTGACAATGCGATGGAAAAGGATTTGCTGATTTGTAGTCCGCACGACTACTACTCGGTGATGAATCAAGAAAACATTGCCAAACTGTGCATGCGGGACAACCGCCAGTGGATATACTCCCTGATCAATGCAGGCACGGCCGCGCACAACGAGATTGTTATGACAGAGACCACGCAGTGGCTCTTGTGTCTCGACAAGCACCCTGGCGAAGACACGCGATATCTTGTCGTGTTTCGCGACCTGGCTCTCAAAACCATTCGTGATCTGCGTGAGAAAGACGTGCCGATGCTGCGCGAAGTGCTGGCCAGCGTGCGCTTAGAGGTGCGGCAAAGACACCCCGCGTGGGTTGGGTGTCTCATTTACTTTCACTATTACCCCAGCGTGTACCAGCTGCACGCGCACGTTTGCGAAGATCAAGGACGCTTCCCGCGGTTGGCTTCATGTCGCTGCCACCACGTGGCGCACGTCTTACGCAATCTGTTGCAGGACAACTTGTGGTACGCGAAGGCGCTTATCCTGACTAACCGTCCGAAAAACGTGTTCCGCTCGCCAGTACGCCTTCCACGCGTTCTGCAAGTGCGCACGGCAATGCGGTGTGAAAATTGATTCCGTAACTTTGCCGCTATATAAGACCAGTCGAGCTGTGTCAAATGTCGTATCCCGGAATCGCGGCGGCCACGGGCACGAGGGTGGACTCGGCTGCAAAGCACACGATGGCGTGCCGGGTGAGTGAGGCCCTCACCATGTGCTGGTGCAACGACACCGTTGATCCGCGCAGCTACATCCACAACCACAAGATGAAGTTCTGCATGCACAAGAACGACCTCGTGCTCAACTGTGGACAGTCGCTCAACGACAGTCATACCATCATGTTCTCGTGCAAGGCATACCCTGCGGTCGTCAGCAATCTTGCCGAAATGACGTCTGCCGCACGTATGGTTCTCAAGTGGCTGTACCACACCTCGGATAGCGGGCGAAACTTCCTTGTCAACAAGCATTTCATTCGCAGCAACATTGTGCCCATGGTGGAACGCAACCAGGCGCACGTGGCCCTGCGTCTCGACGGCAACCACGAAAAAGATCGCCTGATTTCCGAGCTCAACAACCTGCCGTACTTCACTGCACAGGGCTACTCTCTGGGACTGGCGTACGCAAGCAACCTCTCGGGCGATACGGTCGGCAGCGTGTTGATTGGTGGGATGCAGACAGTGATGAACGGGCATTTTGATTGCCGTGCCGGACAGCTGATCCAGTGGTACTTTGACTTTGAGCAAGACATGTTTTACCACGAGGACAGGGCGACGCACGACGAGGGGCTCATTTCGCAGGGCATGCGCAAGAGCTACCTCAAGACCACACAAGTCATTAGTGAAATTATCGAGGGCGCAGCGAAAGAGCACGAATACGTGAAGCTGGAGCGTGACACCAAACGATTCGAGTACAACTCACGCGAACTGGGAGCCTTGGACGGCATTCCGCGGGGCGGCATAAACGAGCGCAAGAGCAACATTGCCATGCCGAAGCCGTATCTGCTGCGGGTGGACGGGTCGGATCATTATGCGGATCGGGTGCGAGTGTTTGCCAAGTGTATTTCCGGGGGTCGCAAGCACGAGATGATCGACATCATGATGATGACGCAGAGCCTGTAAAAAAATACAATTTGTGTTGTGCGCGGGGCGTAGTCTGATTTTTCGCAAAGATGCAACACGCCAGCAGTGCCGTCGCCGCAACGCGCAAGCGGAAGGTTCCGAACGGCGGCTGCGGTGCACCGAGCAAAATTGCGCGGTGCAAGGACGATTCCCCCGTCGTCGACAAGGGGGGGGCAGAGGGGCCTGGCGAGTGCACGCTCTCGCGTATTGATCGCGTGGTCGACTGGCATGCTCGCAACGACTGTTTGTCTGAGCTGCCCACCTCGTCCTCGTTCGACACGCGCACCCTGCTGGACAGCATTCCGTTTTGCAAAATGCTTGCCAGCATCCGTCCAGCACATCAGGGACTCGAGATTCCTCTCGTGACGCGCGTGTACGAAGAGCGCTTCATGCGGCAGTGTATTGGGGCACACGAAAAGCCCTGCTGTATGGACAACCAGTGCGAGTGCATGATGATCAGCAAGAGCCATCCGTTTGTGGGGGTGCAGTTTGAGATTCCCAACACGGAGCAGGGCAGCAACGGCATGTGCGTGCTGTGTCTCCGCAAAATCACCACGCTCCTGTTTTTCCGAACCATTCAGAAGGGCATAACCGTGAACACGCAGATTCAGCGACACGGCAATATATGCAACCAGGCTGACGAATACCATCCCAGCGTCATGCTGATTTGTCCGCCGAACGGGCCTGTGGCCAGCATGCCGCTGCCCATCGTTGCGCACCAACGCAACCGATACGAAGTTTGTCTGGTGCACGGCGTGTGTTATCTGAAGCAAGTGCGCGTTGGCATGCAGGATTTTCTGTGAGCCTCAACACACAACAACCGCCTCGCGTGTACACGCTGTTTCCAAACGGCCAGTTCGACGCGCAGCGTGTGTTGAGGCACAGCACAGCGGACACACTGCACAGCTTGCAAAACAAGGAGGTGTGCGGCATCATCCACGACTTGCACCGGCGCATGAACAACGGAGAGGACACGCAGGTGGAAATCGACCGGTATCTGCTGTATGTGCACCTGGAAATCAGTGGTTGTGCATTGCTCAAGACAGTCCCGTGGCAAAATTTCATCCTGAGCGCCGCGCATGTGCCCTGCATGCGGCACATGCCCGATATTGGCAAAGAGATCCGCGATATGCTAATGTTCATGCCGACGCAAACGTCGATTCATAGAGTGTTGCAATACAGCATGCCGTACATCAAGCACAACCGGCTCAATTTTCCATGCTTCGAAGACATCACTGCTCCCGACCTGACGAATATGATCCGGGTGGTAATGGCATGCTGTCTTGGCGTGCTGCGCGCGCACACCAAGCGACCTGTGTTTGAACTGCGAGTGAAGCTCTACTCCTTTTTCCACGAGCTGCTCGCCCGCGGCAGCAGCGCAGACCATTATGTCTTCTGCGTGTCCAATCTGTGTCTGCTGCGGGTGGCCATGATTGAGTATTTCATCATCTTCATGCACAAATACATGCCGGCGGAGAAGCAGGTGCTGTGTCAGCGCTTCGAGTTGAACAACACCACGGACGCCCTCTTTCACAGCTTTTGCATTATTTTCGACGTCTTCCGACAGACCGCCCTGCAAGTCACGGAACTGGACTTTGCCAATATCAACGCCAGGGCTCACATAGCTATCGAAAAATGCAACCGCGTGACAAAGGGCAAGAACCGGCCGAGCACCTGCCTCCTGCAGCAAAAGACAATTGTGAACACGCCTCAAACGCTGCACCTGGCCATGAACACTGCTGTTTTTGCGCACCCGCTGTATGCGCAAGTCCAGTCTGAGATTCGGGCGCACACATGGGCAGACATTCATCACGTGCAAAATATTCAAGGCGTCATTGAGGTGAAGAGCTTGCCTTTGAATCTGCTCCGCATGCAAGCACGACATGTGGCGAAGATGTGTAGCACCAACAGCACCTGTATTCAACAGGGCATGTTTCTTTTTGTGTGTTTGCGCTGCGCATGCAACTCGGTAAAGTTCGTGCTCAACAAGAAAATGCGCATCATGTCAGATGGACAGTGCTGTTGTCCCGAATGCGACGACAGCACGCACGTGGTGCGCATCTGCACCCTGGGACGAATTGTGAAGGTGCGCTCGCTGTTTTTCTATTATTGCAGCTTCTGCTGCAGCACGCACGAATGGAACGCAAACGGGCACGAATTCTCCTCCTGCGACCGCGTCCTGTCGCACACTGCTACAGGCAAGGTGCGGACATGTTGCATGTGCGCTCGCAGCACATCGATCACCCCGTGGTCGGTGCTCGACGACGGTGTGGGTGTCATTCGGGATCTTTTTCTGTGCCCGAAGCACAGGCCGCTCGCACACCAGCAAAAATCAGTGTACAATATACAAAGCCTGCGACTGGCCGTGTTGCACAAAATGAATCGATACAAGGTTTCAGCATTGGAAATTAAGAATTTGTGAAGTTAAATAAAACTATTCTGTCAAAATATATAACTCGCCTCTACTGCCCTGCAATGCCTACGGAGTTGTATGCATATGTTATTGTCAGTTTGGTCTTCTTGCTGATAGCGCGAAATCTGTATGTGGTTATCCAACCCACGCTGCTAGCCCTTTTTTTCGTCGCTGCGGAAATGAAAATGTGAGACATTTTTTTCAAGCCAAACACCTCTGCACCTGATGCACACGAGCTGAGCGTGATCGCATTCAATGGAGTGGCCCCTGGGAATCGGTGCCTTTGCACAACGAGTGGATGACGATATTGCAAGCGTGGTTGACGCCACTCTGGCACAGTGGACCGCCCCGATTGCCGTGATGTCACCAGAGGAAGCAAAGTTGGGGCAAGTGTCGATGCCAGACCCTGACGTCGCTGCCGACACACAGCCCGAACACGTGCATGAAATTCAGCACGACCGTGACACCGCGGCAGACGAGCCTCCCGCTGGCCGCAAACGAGTCGTGCGAGCATGTGTCGACAGAACACGCAGAAGGATCCAAGACACACTGGAATGGGAAAATTGTGACGAACAGTCTGGCCGCTTTCTGGCAGTGGCTCAGCAATTTGATGATGCATTTAACAATGAAGAATTGGAGGATGCTGAAATGGACCAGGTGTCTGGGTCTGAATCTATGGACAGCATTACCGAGTCCGATGACGACGAATCTTACGAGTCGTCGTTTGTTACGGATGGCAGTGGTTCAGATGATGACTGCAGCGAAGACGAGTGGACGCCGCAAAAAAAAATCTGTGTGTCGCTTTTGGCAGAAGAGACACCGACAGAGTCTGAGGTTGCAGAAACGCTTGACATGCCACCTGATGGCAGTGCTGACCCGTCGGAGGACCAGAAAACCTTGCCAGATGCTGTCGAACCTGCGTTTTTGCACATGGAGGAATTCGGCGAGCGTAGAACAGCGGATGGGTTGTCGGATGCATGTGAATCGGGATCGCCGGCCAGTGTAGTGCTATTGCGTGGCGAACAGGATGCATCCGCCAGCTTTTTGCATGCCGAAGAGTTGAACTCGCCGCCTGGATTCTACAATCTGTGGGTGCTTTAGGGAACTCAAATTGCAGTATAGATCGATGCCCCTGGACGACGCTGATGAGCAAAGTCAATTGAGATGTTGTGCTTGAACATCGATGTGTTCAAGTAAGTGGGTGGCAAGGAATCGAGTGGTGGTGCGCTTGGTGGAGGCCTGATGTCGGCCAAAATCGTATGTTCTCCTGCAGCCGTCGGGATTGCGTTTGCTTCCATCGTGTTCAGATTCTGAATCACGAGTGAAAATATGAGCAACACTATGCTGACAAACAAAAGCAAAACAAAAAAAGAGCGCTGGTACTCACATCTGGGCATGTGTGGCGTCAGGATCTGTGTAGCTGAATCAAATTCGAAAAACACCTGATTTGCCTTGTACTCTGCAGTGTAATGGCGGCCGATAAGGGCCAGCACCAGAAGTTGAGCCAGGCCATCGTCATCCTCTGTAATGGTGAAATTGAGGCCAAGAGGCGGAGTTGCGTGCATCGCAACAATGGCTGAGGATTCTCGGACAAACATTTTCATGAGACTGGATGACATGCACGTGTCATGAGAATATGCAATCTGTATGTCTGTACGTATGTCGATGAATGTCTGCAGATGTCGCATGAGCGTTTCGCATTTTATCAACACCGATTCTCCTTCTTGCGCCTCGCTCTGCCCACAATGTAACATGGCAAAGAAAATCGACACCGCAAGCATGGCCCGCATTGAGATGCAATGTGGAATTCTTTTATAACGTAGAATAAAGAAATAAAACAATCAAATCTGTGTCTCCGGCCTGTCATACCTTGTGCAAATGACTGCTGCACACCAGCACTTTGTCCGCCTGCTCTCGGCCTTTTCCTCGGGTCACACTGGCTCTGCAGAGACGTTGCGCCGCTCGTTATGTCGCAACAATGACGAGTCACCAGCGCAGCGCGACCTTCTGACGAGTCTTGAATTCCTCGAGGAGTTTCGCAAAAACGTGGACACAACTCTCGACTCGTGTGAACGCAGCGGCTTTTCCGCAATTGCCAAGCTGTGTCGGGATATTGTGAATAGCCCCCTTTGCACCTTCGACACATTGCAACAGTGGGGTGTGTGTGCTGTCACAGGGCGCACGGTGAACCGCATGCTGCAGATTACCAGCGACACGGAGCGCACTGTAGATGACAACCTTGCGCAATTTTTGATTAGTCTCTGGAGCGTGAGCCACTTTGAATTGATCGAGTCGGCCCGAGCGGAGGTCGCCGACGACGACGACACCAAACACGTGTGTGCCGAGGACATGGTCGCTTCGTATGTCTCTGCGTATAAGGTGATCACAACATCACTGCAGTCGACTCTTCTGTCTCTTTCCACGCTGTGATGCGCACAAGAATCACAAAACTGGCAGTGTTCAGCGTGAAGAACAGGGCAAAGATAACATACTCCAACAATATCGCGTGGTACACGTGCTCCAGCAAGGCTGTCACGCAAAACAGGACACATGCTCCTACGTACAATGCGTCTGCCGCAAAGTAAGAACAACGTCGCATCGCTGCATGCTCTGTACAAAGCGCACGTGAAGCAGCATACCGCTGACTGATCCAGACGTGAATGATAAAGAAGCACCCCAAGAACAAGCCCACGCTGGCAAAGTGCCAGTGGTCTACTGGACTGTCCGCCGCATGCGCCAGTCGGTGGTCAAAGCTGATCAGCAGACCCCACCCGGCAGTAGTGGCAACAAGCAGGAAGAGAAATAGCACATTGGCGTTGGTTTGCGCTCCGGGGGGTGCGAGCTCCAAAAACGTAGAGTAGTGTTGAATCAGAATGACAGATAAGGCCTGTCCAAGGACCTGCGGCAACACTCTCCATGCGGAGGAGGAATACCGACACATGAGTATTTTTTCGCTGATGTACTCCATACCGAGCCAGCTGAACTGCTCATTAGCAAGCAGTGCTGGCGATCCCCGGCACTCGTCTGTCAGGAGAAATAGCGCGGCAAAAAAGAATGCGACGTGAGCACCGAAGTACACGCGTATGACTGCATCGAGCATTACAAGCAAGGCTCGCTTCGCATATACTCTAGAAAAGTCAAAACCGCTGTGTGAGGGCTCGGGACGTGTTGAGGCAAAATGCGCAAGCGAACATACACTCCCCTGCCAGGACGGGTCATGCAGAGCGATATGCTGGTCGAGGATATAGACGCCTTTTACTCTTTCGTGTCCACCAACACAATCGTGCAGCCGGACGCAGAGACTG
>Ga0335398_10010200_pt1 | contig 10730 bp, 8 predicted proteins | sample BON03_FD_205742 | JGI IMG/M metagenome (GOLD analysis project Ga0335398, IMG submission 205742) | Freshwater microbial communities from Lake Bonney liftoff mats and glacier meltwater in Antarctica - BON-03 (spades assembly) (version 2) | ecosystem: Environmental > Aquatic > Freshwater > Ice >...
CCACCTGCGAGTTCTTCGAGAAGGAATTCGATTACGACCGGAAGATCGAACTCCCCCACGGCCCGACCGACGAGGGACCTGCCGGCGGTGGCGGTCACACCGGCGGCGGCACCATACCCAAAACCTACACTAATACGTCATCCGATCCACTCAAACCTCTGGCAGCCGAGACCGTTGGCGTGGAAGGCATGCGGATTGATCGGGAAATGTATCACACTCGTTTCTCGGAGCAGGCCCACGCGACCGCGGATCAACATCCCGAACTCAGTGCCGCCGTCTCTGCGGAAAATTGGGCCGAAGCCGAGGCCCTCGCCGCCAAACTCCTGTTGAACAAGCCGGACGAATTTTGGGATCTGATCAAATTGCAGGCAGTGTTTCGCACCGATCGCAATCCAAGCCTGCGAGAGATCCTCAAGGTCGTTTTCGGCTTCCAGTCCGAAGTCGCGCGCCGAGAACAGTTGGCCAGCCAGAACTTTGATCGCTTCGTGGCGACGCAGCCCTTGGACGCGACCAGGATCCGGGAAACCCGTCAGGTTTTCTTTGCCTACGTGCTCGATCCGGTGGCGCGCGGCTTTATCTGCAAAGGGGAGTTCGCCCCACTCCGGGCCCACGACGCTGGACTTTACCAAGCCATCAAAGTCCTTGGTTCAGAGGGCGTCCAAACCTTGATCGCCTATATTCTGGTTGAGGTTTCGCTGAACGACTTTGGTAAAGTCGCCTGACCGTGCATTCACTCCTGAGTCTGCCGCTTTTCCAAACGGCTGGCACTCGTGACAAATAGCCAATCGTAAATTACCATTAGCCAAATTCCCCATGCCCCAAACTAGACTCTTCCTCGGCATCGACGTCGGCACTGGCAGTGCTCGCGCCGGACTTTTCACCGCGGAGGGCCGCATGGTTGGCACCGCGACGCAGGCGATCCGCATGTGGAAACCGCAGCCGGATTTTGTCGAGCAATCCTCCGACGATATTTGGAAGGCATGCGGCACCGCCATTCGCGGCGCACTTCAACAGGCCAAGGCCACCCCTGCGCAAGTCGCCGGGATCGGGATCGACGCGACTTGCTCGCTCGTTTGCCTCGACGCCGACGACCGCCCCGTGACCATCTCGCCGACCGGTCGCGACGAACAGAACGTCATCGTGTGGATGGACCATCGCGCGATTTCCCAAGCCGAGAAAATCAATCAAACGAAACACGCCGTGCTGCGCTATGTCGGCGGCGTGATCTCGCCCGAAATGGAGACGCCTAAGCTGCTTTGGTTGAAACAAAACCTACCCGCGACCTGGCAACGCACGGCGCGCTTTCTCGATCTGCCCGACTTCCTCACCTACCGCGCCACCGGCAGCGACACGCGGTCGCTTTGCACCACCGTTTGCAAGTGGACCTATCTCGGGCACAAGGGCACGTCCGGCAAGGGGTGGTCGAAAAACTATTTCCGGCAAGTCGGACTCGGTGATCTCGCCGACGAAAAATTTGCGCGCATCGGACAGACGATTCGCCCCATGGGTGAACCGATCGGCCACGGTCTCACCGCGCAGGCCGCCCAGGAGCTTGGCCTCCGACCGGGCATCCCCGTCGGCGTTTCGATCATCGACGCCCACGCGGGCGGACTCGGGATGCTCGGCGCTCCCGTGGGGAAACGGAAGCCCACGGCCGCGAGCCTCGAACGCCGCCTAGCCCTCATCGGCGGCACTTCCTCGTGCCACATGGCCGTCTCCGCCAAGCCGCGCTTCATCGACGGGATCTGGGGTCCCTACTATTCCGCCATGGTGCCCGGATTCTGGCTGACCGAGGGCGGCCAGTCCGCCACCGGCGCATTGATCGATCACGTGATCTTTGCTCACGCGGCGGCCAAACCATTACTCGCCTCCGCCAAGAAACATAAACGCACGATCTACGAACTGCTCAACGAGCGGCTCGACCAGCTCGCGCAGGATCGCGGCGTCAAGTTCCCCGGCGAGCTCACGCGCGACTTGCACGTGCAACCCGACTTTCACGGCAACCGCTCCCCGCGCGCGAATCCCACCCTCAAGGGCACCATCACGGGCCTTTCCCTCTCGGCCACCGCCGATGACCTCGCGCTGCACTACCTCGCCGCCATCCAGGCCGTCGCCTACGGCACCCGGCATATTTTGGAGGAGATGAACAAAAAAGGTTACCGCATCGACACGCTCCTCGCCTGCGGCGGCGGCACGAAGAACCCCGTGTTTCTCCGGGAACATGCCGACATCACCGGCTGCAAGGTCGTCCTCTCCCAAGAGCCCGAAGCCGTCCTCCTCGGCTCGGCTGTGCTCGGCGCCGTCGCCTCCGGTCACTACGACGGCATCCTCCCCGCGATGGCCGCGATGAATACAGCCGACCGCGTGATCACCCCGACCAAGGGTCGCGTCGCCCGCTACCACGCCGCCAAATACCAAGTCTTCCACCGCCTCCACCAAGATTTTCTGGACTACCGCAAGATCATGCAAGCGGTCTAAACGCGCCGACTCCCCACGGGCGAATACCACTTGTGAATTGCGCTGGCCGGTAGCTCGCCGAAGGTAAGCGGAGACATGATTCAAAAGTTCACCGTTTCGCGGGATGACTCGATCTATGAAGCATTCCCTGACGTTACCCTGACGGCCAACGGACGTCTGCTCTGCGTCTTCGAAGAATGCACGCATCATGGCGATCGCTCGTGGACGCGACTCGCCCTCGTCGAATCCTCCGACCGCAGCCGCACGCGGGATGAACCCGTGCTGCTACCCATGCAGGGCATCATGCCGGACAAACTGATTGAGCTGTCTTCCGGCCGCTGGTTGACCGCCTGCCACGTAAAAAATCCCGACTCGGATTTTCTGAAAGTCTGGCTCTGGTATTCAGCCGATCAAGGCAAGTCGTGGCACGGCCCCGTCGATGTGGCCGACCAGACCGTCTCAACCTCTGCGAAGTCTCCATCCTGCCGATTGATGACCAAGTGCTCGTCGCGATGCTCCGCGAGAATTCCTCCAAGGGTTGGGACTGTTACAAGGTCATTTCCCGCGATGGCGGTCTCACCTGGGGTCCGCCCAGCCAGCTTCCCATCCCCGCTTGCCACCGTCCGACGGCGGGTTGGCTCAAGGACGGCCGCGTGATGATCACCTGCCGTCTGATGCAGGGCGGCAAGGGCTGGGTCGGCTGGTGGACGCAGAACACGCTCGCCGTCCTCACCGATCGGGAGTCGCTCTCCTTCTCGGCACGGTGCTCCACTTTGTGCGCAAACGCATCGTCGGCCCTCGCGCCGCATTGGTCCCAACGGACCGCTAAGTTTTCGCCGACCTTAGACGAGGTCTTCGTCGGGCAACATCTGCTGGCGCATCGCGTCGAAATTTTCCGGCATCGGCACTGATTGCACCACCTCCCACAGCGATTTCTTCAACCGACGCAGGCCGAGCGTCGCCGCGATCCACGGTTGCGTCCAACCGGTCTCGAGACACCACGGGCCCCAGTCGCCATCTGAACTCGACGCCCAAAAATCCCAATCGCGAAAATTGAAAGCGCGATACCACGCGCCCGACAATTCCGGATGCGCCTCCGAGCGAGTTTGCACGCGGCAGAGAAACCCGACGAGCCGGTCCTCCGCCTGCCGATGGGCCGGGTCGGCAGTCACAGCATAGGCTTCGTTTAAGCCGATCGCTGCGTAGTTGCAGGTGTAAAGTAGATCGCAGATCGGCGCCCCATCGCGATCGATCAAGCTCGTCTCGCAGGTGCCAAATTCGGCGTTGGTTTTCGCAATACAGTTCGCATACGCGCCTTTGCCGGAGCGGATGATTTCGCAGATCGCGCCCGACTCATCCTGCAGGGAGATCAATTCGGTCGCCACCCGCTCGAGCCACCCGCGGTGCTCAGCCGTGTCGGCGATCCGCACGAGCCACGCCAGCGGCAGCAGCAACCTCGCCAACTCGAGCGAGCCACTGCCGTTGACGCACTCCCATCGCTCGGGACCCGCCGTCATCAACGTGCGCAGAGCCGCCGCCCCGCGATCGCGAAACGGCGCAAACCCCGTCTGCGCAAACGCCCAGAAATAGCACGCTGGCAACCACGCTTGCATGTGCGCGGTGTTTTCCACGTGCGGATCCCGCCAATAATGTCGCCAACCGTTCGCTTCCAGTTCCTCGTCGAGCAGACACCGATGCCGGTGCCCCGCCACGCCCGTCAACCGGAGATTCGCAAGCAAACACCGACTGATCGCCTCCGACCATCTCCCGTCATTTTGCAATCCCGCCACCGCCAGCGCGCCGATCACCGCGCGAGCATTGTCGTCCGCCCAATGCGTATCCGGTTTATCCAACGCCCACGCGATTAACCCGTAGGAAGGACTCTCCGGGTTGGCCCGCTGCGAACCCACCGCCATGTCCGAATCCACGAGCGAGTAGTCGAGCAAGTTTCCCGCGATCACGCCGTGCGCCGTCCGACCGTTCACCGCCGCATCAAAGCCCATCAACATCGCCGTCTCACACGAGCAATCCGAGCGCACGGCATACCGCATCGGTTGACTGCCATCGGCGCGAATCGACGAACTAAACCCCTCGAGCACTCCCCACGAACCGTCGCCCACCGGCAAGTCGTCGGCCGGCCGGTCCAGCACCGTATTGAAGCGCAACGAGCGATCCTGAAGCTCCGCTGGCCAGTCTCGGTGCCGCAACACCCGGCTCGCGATCACCCAATCTGCCACTTGCCGCAACGCCTCGGTCTCACCAGTCGACGGCAACGGCTCCGACGCGGAAAAACTCGGGCGCACCGCCGAGACCCAAGTCAACTCCGGCCACTCGACCGCCGGCTGCGCCCAACGCAAAATCGCACCCCACACCGACGACCATGCCGCCGCCGGCATCCAGCGCGCCGTGGCGAACTGGCTCAGCTTCGTTGCCGCCAGCAACAGGCGCTCATCGGGATACTCGCTCAGCAACGGACTCACCGGTGTTTGATTCAATCCGAAGATCGCTTCATCAACCCCGACCACGCGCGCCAGTCCGAGGTGAACCTTGCCCGCCGGAAGTGAGACTACGCGCGCCCCTCCGACGCCTAACAAACGCAGCGGCGGCAATCCCGGTCCAAAGAAATCCGATGTCACCACGCCCCGCACATGCTGCTCTTGCACGGGCGCCACCTCGGCCCACGTGTCCCCCGCCGCCGGATACTCGCAATAAATCCTCAGCCGCTTCGCCTGCGCGCGTTCTCTCAAGTCGCCGTTGAGCTCCGTCAACGCTGCCGGATACCCCTCCGCCAAAATCAGCACGCCCGCACCATCGGCCGCCGCCTCAATCGCCTCCGCCGCCGTTGCGCAGCGCACCGCGTCTGTCGCACCCATGCCCGACAGCAAAACCCAAAGGTCATTGGTCGGCGCGCAAGCGATCACCAGCGAGCGACGAGAGACCGCATCCTGAAGATCGTGAGCAAAAGTCGGAGTAGCCATAGATTAAAACCCCGCCTGACTGACCGACCGCCTCCTCCAATGCAACCCTCGGGCTCCTTTTCCTTCTCAGCCCTCCTCCCCAGCCACCCTCAATTGTGAACCGCCGCTCCCAATTGAGCCAAGAGCTGAACCGCGCAAACGGTGGACCGCGCGGTCAAGCGCCTACATAAAACGGCGCCCCCAACCCAGAACACTCCACCCTCCCGCCGCGCTCTCTCATCACGCGATTTAGTCCACGCGCCCTCAAGACCGGCCGTCTTTCCTTTGCTCAGGAGTCTGGCCAAAATACTCCTGACGATCGCGCACCCTCTGAAGGATCGACTTAATCGCGTTTAAAAGATTGCCGAGAGGATCAGCGTTTCGATCAGGCCAATCACCGAAATCGCTGAGAGCACGACCGTCCAACTTTTGAAGGTGGTGCGGGCATCCCAGCCGCACATCCGGCTCACCAACCAGAACCCCGAATCGTTGGCCCACGAAAACACAATGCTCCCATAGCCGATCGCGAGAAACACCCAGAGTGGATTTACGCCCCAACCCGTCTCGCCCGCGGCTGCGGTCAACATCCCCGTCGCCGTGATCATCGCGACCGTGGCCGAGCCCTGCGCCACCCGCACCACCGCGGCCAAGAGCCAGCCCAGCAGCACGTAGTTTAAATGCCTCCCCTCCGCGAGCGTGGTGACCGCCTCGCCGATGCCCGCTTCCCTCAACATCGCGCCGAAGGCACCGCCGGCCGCCGTGATCAGGATGATCGGTCCCGACAGTTCCAAGGAGCGTCCCAACAAAGTGCGCAACGATTCTCCGGTGCCTCCCTTGCTCGTCAACGCCAGCCCGATCCCTGCGACCATGCCCGCAAACAGCGCCACATGCTTGTTCCCGAGAAACAACAGCCACTCCGGCGAGCTCCCCGCCACCAAGCCGTGAATGGAAACCGCGCCGATCAGCAGTAAAGGCATGAACACGGGCAAAATCGATACGCCCAACCCCGGGAGATCCGCCTCCCTTCTCGCTTCGCCACCGCTACCTTCCGGCATCGGCACCACCACGCGATTCCCCACCCAGCGAGCCACCATCAACGCTCCCGCCGCCGGAATGATCGCGCAGGCCAGACCTCCACCAATCGCCGTCGCCATACTGATCCCCAACTCCTCCGCGACCAACAAAGGCCCCGGCGTTGGCGGCACAGTCGAATGCGCAATCACACCCCCTGCGCACAACACCATCACGTAAAACAAATAGTCCTTTCCCGTGCGCCTCGCCATCACCCGCGCCAACGGCAGCAACAGCAAAAACACCGTGTCGAAAAACACCGGGATCGCGAGCACCAGTCCCGCGATCAGCAACGCAACGCCCGCTCGTTTTTCACCCCACCAGCGCAACAACGCGTTGACCACTTTCTCCGCGCCACCACTCACGGTCAGGCATTCACCAATCACCGCAGCCATCGCGATAATCACCGCGATACTCCCCGTCGAGCTACCCAACGCCTCCATCGGACGCTGCACCGCCTCGATCAGCGAAAGCTCACTCCACCCTCCGAACACCACGACCATCCCCACGGCAATCGCCGCTCCCATCAACGCGAAGAAAGGATGCATCTGCCACTTGGCGATCGCCAGCACGACAATCGTCACGCCCACGGCGAGCGCAAGCATGGGACCGCCCACCGGGGCGGATTGAGCGACAACTAAGACCGAGGAAATGAAAGCATGCATAGTCCGAGCAAGGGGGTAAAAAAAACGGACAGGTCAGGGGTAAGAGAAACCGAACCCTGCAAACGCGACTCCCGAGGGTCAATCCCTCCCCCGCCATCCCCCACACTTTCCGCAAACCCGACACCGCCCGCCCAGGGCGAAACCCAAAATAGGGCCAACTCAAAGGGGCAAGCTGTGCTTGCGCCTCAATTGTGAACCGCCGCTCACAATTGAGCCAAGCGCTGAACCGCGCCAACGTAAACCTACCAGCGCAGGGAGAGCCCTGCTCTATGGAGCTCTCATCCGGCGCCTACTTCGCTCCAAGGCCGTGCCCGCAAAGGTCTCCCCTCCACCGAGACAATCGGTTATCCGATCAGCTGGGATCATACCTCTCGATGCGAGTGGACTGCTTTGCTCTTGGGGAAAGCGTGAGCTTCGCGTAAGACCATGGGCGCCGCGGCGATCGCACCACGATCGTGCCTACCAGCGCCCGCGCTCCGGAGATCGTCGCGTAACTCGGAGGTTCGGGCACAGCAGCGGCGCCGATTCCCGTAGCCTGAACCCGACTTGCCGAATCGCCATAGCCCCTGACCAAGTGGAAGGGGAGGCCATTCAGATTTTGAACCCGGCTAAAGGGGACTGCTTCCCGGCCATCTTCCGCTAACATAGCCGGATACGTCCGTGACTATGATGAATTTGGCGGGTATCATGATAATCAGTCTGTGCACTTCAGTTCGGCAAGCAGTCTTCTCACTGCCAGCTCCTTTGCCTTCGCTTCGACTTCCACGGTCAGCGGCCAGTCCCTCCATTCCTTGGGAAAATCGGCGGCGTCAATGTAGTCGTGATGCCGCTCCGGCTTGGGACCGTCCCAACCTTCCTTCGGACTGGAGATGTGAAATAGCGGTTCACGATCCCAGGTCATCCGGGCTCGCTGGGTCGCTTCATCTACACTCAATCCATCCGACAGGCAGCGATGATGATGCACGTCATACACCAGCGGCACGCCAGTGTCCACACACACCGGCAGCAAGTCCGAAGGCGTGTAAACCTTGTCGTCGTTCTCCAGCGTCAGTCGCGAGCGCACCAGCATGGGCAACTGTATGATGTTCGTTCGCAACGCCCGCAGCGCGGTGGTCTTGTCACCATAAGCCCCGCCTCCGTGGAGGTTGATGGTGTCCGCACCCACCCACTCCGCCACCTCGGCCTGATAATCCAATTCCGCCAGCGAATTCGCGAGGGTCTTGGGATTCGGCGAATTTAACACCACGAACTGGTCCGGATGAAACGAGAGCCGCAGGTTCTGTTGCTGGGCAAACATCCCGCACTCCCGGAAACGCGCGATGATCGCCCGTCCACCCAGCAATTCCCCCATATCATAGCCGGCGTCCGGGTGAGTTTTGATCGGCAAAATCTGGCTGTTGATTCGGAACGCGCCGATGCCATGCGCCGCGCAAAACTCCAGCGCGGCCATGAGTGCGTCGGCGTTGTGCAAGCATAGCTCGGCCACGCGGGCCAGCCGCTCCGGTTTTCCGAGACGCAGCATCGCCGTCGCCGTAGTATGACGAAACTTGATCGGCTCGCTCGCGAACTGGCAGCATAAACCAAGTCGTAGCGCCTTTCGGGCTACTGCTGCGGTTGTGGTCTTGGTGGGGGTTGCCTGATTTCGCTTCTTCATTCGGTTGATTTATTTTCCGCTATCGTCCGGGAGGATCAGTTCATTACGGCGCAGAAACGCCGGCGTCCACGGCGAATCGAAATAGCCATACACTGCCGGCGAAAGGATGCTCAAACGCTCTTTTTCCATCCACGCCTTCAACTTACCCCGCGATTCCGCTTCCTTCTCCGCATTGCGCCCGCCGCTGGAGCGCAGCACCGCGAACCGTCCCGCCGCCAGTTCTCGCCCAGTCCCTGCGGCATCCGCCGGCTTGGCACTTCACCCGACTTCGGCTTGGCCGGGGCGAAACAAACGCCATCGTCGCGTTTGTTTCGCGGCCGGACTTAAAGTCCGGCGGGGTCATCGCGATCTTTTGCTCCGCCTCGTTTCCGCCGGTGATCAACCTGAACAACCGCATAAAACTCCCGTCGCTGCCGTTCGCGTTGGCCATCGGCGTCTCCACCACCCCGAGCGCGGGATAATCCCGCAGCTCGAACTTCCCGTCCGCACCCACCACCTTGTAAGGCGCGGACTCGTAACCCGCTCGCGTGGCCTGACAGCCGGCCAGCAGCAGACCTATCCCGACCACACAAATGAGTATCCGGGGCCCCATGCGATTCATAAAAGTTCCCCCGGCCTCGGCCGCAGCAGATCACGCGTTCGGCGGAGGCTTTGGCTATGCAGTTCGAGCGGTCACGTATGCTCGAGAATCACGGCGACGGCTTCCATGAGGCGCGGACGATACGAACCCCAATTCCTTGCGCGAGGGTTTTAGAACCCAGCGATACAGTTTAATATTTAGGATAGCTTTAGCCCCATGCCTGCGTCTGACGCTCCTTCTGCGACCAGCAATTAAATGGGTGCCCGCTTCTGCGGGAAGTCCTCGATTTGGAAGACGACAGGGAAACGCAGGTGGCCAGGCCGCGGCGGCGCCCCCCAACGTAACCCTCGGTCTTCCTGGCCGTTTCGGCTGACCCACTAGCCGCCTCATTGTGATCCCCCGCTCACAAAGTCAGTTAAAGGAGGTCCATGCGCTCCACGCACGGTCAGGCGCACACCTGGCCCCCGCCCAACCACGCCACCGTAAACCTACCAGCGCGGGGAGACCCAAGATTCAAGGCTTCTCTTCCACGGCCGCTCCTTCGTTCCAGGCCATAACCCACAAGGGTCTCCCATCCACCGAGACAATTGGTTGCCGATCAGCCCGGAGCATACCGACCACCGGCAACACCGATGGCCCCGCTATTTTTCCGCCATTACTTGAGGTGGCCCGTGATAAGAAGATCGCGTGGAGTTTTCGTGATTTTGAGACCTTGGGGAACTACACTTCTGCCATCTACACGCTTGATCGGCTGGACGAGGTCGTCCGGAAACGATCAGGCGAACGGCTATTCGGGCCAGCCAGTTGATAAACCCTTCGGTTATGAATACTCTTTCCCATGCCTACCGAGTGCTATTTTAGTCCCTCCGTTATCGCTGCTGCTGGCGTGCGTTCGGACGACTACGCTCGAACTCGCATCCACCTTGAAGGGGCGCCTGCTCGCCTTTCTCCCGACCACACCCTGAGTTTTCTTTCGGTGTCCGGGGCGATACGTATCGTTACCCGATTATATCCTATCGGTGCCCAGTATAAACTGATCCTCGAATGCAGCTGGCGGAAATATTACCGGCATCTTCGTCCCAGCGAACAAACTGAACCGTCCAAATTGCTCACCGCAGTCCGGCCGGTTCACTCCGACCCCGAACCCCGCAACAAGCGCTACCTCCGCCGCCAAACTCAGGCCCAGACTCCCGAAACCTTGTTTCGCTCCGTCGAAAGCCGCGGTGACTCGTTTTAAAAGTGGCGCCTCCCCCCCCCCCCCCCCCCCCCCCCCCCCCCCCCGCTCCCCCGCCCCCCCCTCTCCCCCCCCCCCCCCCTTCCCCCCCCCCACCCCCCCTCCTTCCCCT
>Ga0335398_10010205_pt1 | contig 10727 bp, 9 predicted proteins | sample BON03_FD_205742 | JGI IMG/M metagenome (GOLD analysis project Ga0335398, IMG submission 205742) | Freshwater microbial communities from Lake Bonney liftoff mats and glacier meltwater in Antarctica - BON-03 (spades assembly) (version 2) | ecosystem: Environmental > Aquatic > Freshwater > Ice >...
AACTGCTCACGAACCTTTCCTAAGACTGGGCTTTCTGTCACGAACTCTCTCGTATATGAAGCGGTAGCTAGGCGGTCCGCTCACGAACTCTCTCATGACTAAGTGGTCAATGAGTGGTGTATCGCTTACAGTAGACAGAAAGATGTTTTCTTTCGGACAACAAAACTCATTACGAAAAGTCCTCAGGCTTCTTCGTTTCTACATGTCAGTGCGCGAGCTGAGACACTGCGCATCAACACGCGGTAGCAACACACTGCAACATACTACAACGGATTGCATCACACTGCATTATGTAAAGAGGCAAGGTAGCTGCAGCAAAACACTGCCATTGTGACTAGGACAAACTACAATACACTGTAACACATTGCAGCCGTGACGCTGACAAATTGCAACACGTGAAAAGGCGTGAGATATTCGAACTATTCGAGACACTGCGAATCAACGCGCTACAGTAATGCACTGCAACTTACTGTAACACATCAAGAGTCGCAAGACATTCGGGTGTCTTTCTAGAAACTGCCCATCAATGTGCCGTAGCATGACACTGCAACAAACTGCCACACGTGAAGAGACGTGAGATATCCGAGCACGCTTCAATCTACAACACATTGCGATAAACTGCAACACGCGAAGAAGCAGGAAAATCTTCGAAACATCTGCGCATCAATGCGCAGCAGCACCACACTTTAGCACGCACAGAGGGAACGACGTCCTCGAGCTCTCCGAGAAAAGACACTTTGTCCATACCAGTTCAGAGTCGCACTTGTGTTCTTGTCTCATCCTGTCGTTTATTAGCAAATGCAGAGAGCTTACAAAAGTGTATTCATGCGCCTCAACCCACGAACAGGCGAACCACCGCCCAACATGTGGCCGCTATGCTGCATACGGGCGAGCGCTGCGTTCAACCTGGCGGTGCGCTCGTCCGGGGCAGCCGCCACCGTCGCCTGCTCGTTATCGCTGTGCAGAGCGATGGGTGTGATCGCGGCACAACCGAAGGCAAGCTTAGCGATTTTGCCCATTATCAGCTCGTCCAGCTGAAATAGTGGTGATTGTACACCGAGACGAGTGTGGTACCCCATGGAAAAGGCTACGTGTCCCTCCGTCATCTTGTTGAGAATGCGCGCCGCCTGTGCCACGACGCGCACATTCTGTCCGCGTGTGCCCTCCAATACTGCATCGAGCGCCTGCATCATGCCGGCGGCGCGCATGCTAGCCTGGCAGTTCTGCGTTTCGCACAAGTTTTCGGTAATGCGCAGCGCAAGCTCCAGGGTCTGCGTCGATTGGTGGCCGACCAGCTTCCACTCCTGGATTAGCTGCGAGAGCTGATCGGCGAGACCCAACTCCATGAGTACCTCTTTGTTATCACCGCTGAGAGCAAGGTTGCTCAGGGGGTAGACGACGCTGTAGGGCGCAAAGTTGATGCCAGCCCAGTTCTCACCCTTCATCGACTTGGAGAGAATCTTGACAGTGGTGGCAAGCGCTGCATTGCGATCGTCCACAGTTTCAAACACGCCCTCGCAGTTGCCCTCAGTGAGATTGGCAATGGCCATGGTGGCTCGCGCAATGTGTGCCTCATGCTTGTCGCCCGAGTCGTGAATCCTGACTACGGGGAGCAAAGCCTCGAGCACGCCAGCGTGAAGAAGCACCTGCTGCACCACACTGCAGCGCGACAAGCAGTTCATGATGCCCACCGCGACACTCGACGCGCCCGCCGCACTGACATGGACCAGCGATTTAATGGCATCGAGCATGCCTGGGCACGAGACAATGGCAGTGCAAACATCCTCGCAAAAGGCCGCGCAGTTGTTCACGACCAAGAGCGCGTCCTCCTTGAGCGCAACATCGTCTGCATTGAGAATCTCAACAATCGCCTCGAGGCCGCCCTCACTCTGTGAGATCGCCATGCAATTGAGCTCGTTGCGAAAGGCCAGCTCGCTAAGCGCGCTGCAGGCGTGGAAGCGCGCGCCGCGCGCTGGAGACCCTAAAGCCGCGAAGAGCACTGGGATCGCGCCATCGCGGCGCATCTGCTCCTTGTTCTCGCCCGAACGAATGTGAGAGATATGGGCACGCTCGAACAGAAACTCGGCTGCAGCAGCCACTTCTCCGGGGTTGGACGACTCGAGCTGCGCGCGCACAGTCGTCAGATTCATTTCAAATCAGCAAGGTTGGGATCGAAATAGGCGCGAACGCAATTAGTAACCACGTTCGCAGGTGAGAAAGCGAAGGCAAGCGACAATACCAGCACGCAGGCGCTCGTGTGGGCATACCTGGATGATATTGATGCGGATGCGCTCCTCGCTCGGCGTATCTGCCTCTTCGGTCAAGCTGGCGTCGGTCGCGAGACGAGCGAGGTCGCAGCTTGAGAAGGCGTATCCATCCATTGCAACGACTCGAAATAGTTGTGTGTTAACTGGCCGGGCTGCGGATGGTGGGAGAGGGGTCTGTTGAGGCACGCACGGGCTTCAACAACGCACGAGTTTGAACTAGCTTGCTTTTTGCGGTTCTTTTTTGATTTTTCGAAGAGCAACATCCAAACCGTGGCAAACGATTCCCACGCGAGGAAATGTGGATCGAAACGATCACGACTGCCGACTTCAGACTGCATTTTGGTCCCAAATTTCCATCGAGTATGGCGTTGCAATTGTGATGGGACTGATTACATAAATCAAATATCCTCAAAATTTGATGTGTCCACCATTTTCATCCCGGGCTCCTCCGTGCTTGGCTGATGTTGAGATCTCAAACGGTGTTCTTTTCGCAAATTTCCAAGGGTCCACGAACCAATGGTCCTTTTTTTCTTTTTTGGCCTTCGAAGTCTAGGTTGACCTAGTCAGGGTTCAGTGTGCGGAGGAGGGCAGTCCCGGGTATGATCGGGACAAGCGAATATATCAATAGAGACAGGCTGTGTGCCCCATATTGTATGTGTGGCACACCCTGGCGTGTAGGGTCATCGCTCGGAAACAGGTCTCGATCCACGCTGCCTGGCACGCTTTTGCGGGGTCCTGCACCAGAGGGTGGACGAACACTGCTACCACGTCATGTGCACTGGGCACTTCGGCGCACATCCGTGTGTTTTTTGGAAGCATACATCAGCACGGACGTCTATCGATGTCTATGATCCATGCAAGACCACGACGCGAGCTCTACACCACACTCCTCCTCACTGTCAAGTCCAGGTAGGGTTTAGGGTTTGGTGAAAGTGATTTGACATGAGGTATGTAGATAGGGGAGCCCCTATCTACATACCTCATGTCAAATCACTTCACTAAAACCCCAAACTCTAGGAAGGGATGTGAGGGGGGTGTGTTGTGTAGAGCTCGAGTCGTGGTCTTTTATGGATCAGCAACCACTATCTACATACATCATATGAATGGTCTGGTCCAGTGGGCCGCTGCGTGCTAAGGTGCTCCCCCGCTGCGCGCTCCAAAAACGTACATCCAGAGGCATATACCCACGCACATATAAACAGATACGAGGACGTTGTTTGCATATAATGTTTGTTTGTAGTTGACATGTGTCAACATGTCAATTTAATCTTTCAGGTGGCATGCGGGGTTCTGTCGATGCCAAGTATGGTATTCCGCTCGTGCCGCCGGGCCGGCGCCACTCACCGCCTGGACATCAGCGCGCGACACCGGACCACCATCGCTCACCGCCGCCTGAATACGAACCTCGCCGGCTCGGTGCACCGCTATTTTCTCCACCCCCACAGCTGTTGACGTCGGTGGAGATTCCGACGCCGATGAGCATTGAGGCCTCCAATGTGACCTCTTGCAACGGGCTGGACACTGTGGTATTGCCGGACAGCAGCTGGTGCAATCGAGTGAGTAGTGCACCGCGTGATGTTTACACGCACACACACCTCACGCGCACGGCCAGTGCAGAAGCAAGCTTGCCCCATCCTGGCCGAGTCACGGGCGGAAGCGCACATACGCTGTCGCAGGCATTGCCCAAGGATGTGGTGACATGTATGGCCTTGGCGCTGGGTGCGCCAACTCGACCGGCTAGAGCCGGCCCTGCCAACGGCGCGGCGCGGCGACCAGCTACCATGAGGTTTTTTTCATACCCAGTCAATTTGGCTGCAGTACCGATTTTACCACATTTTCCGAGATAACTCGGAAAACTCATCAGAAATTTGGAGACGTTACTTCAAGTTGATTTATTTTGTAGCGTCTCCTTTCCTCGTGTTCTACCATGACCTCTGGAATACTCACCAAGATTTTCGTGTATATGTATCTGTACGTGCAAAGTGAGGTGTTTGTGTCGGCACCAGTCTCCGGGACAGTGCGGTCGTCCGATTCAGTACAAACGTATGGGCGGATGTGCGACCTTCTTTTTTTTGGCGACGAGCTCCCCATTCCTCTTGCTATGGTCGAAATATTGCCTGCCGCGGCTTCAGGTGTGTGTTCTTTTTTGTTCACACATCGATATACTGATTCTACTTTATTTTCTCCCCCCGAAATCTGTACACGAATCGGGACGCAAAATCCCGACGCCAAGAAAAAAAGGAGGTGCGATCTTGAAAACAAAAAAGAAATTTTGTCGGGTTTGGGGGGGGAGGCGACATAGCCATGTCCAGTTTCAACAAAAAAACCTTTTCAAAAAAAATTTCATGTTCATTGGTCAGTATGGATTGTTGAAGAGATTCAGTCCGTCGAGGTTGCCTGTTAATACATTTTTTTGCGGTTGTGTCTCGAGGGTGGGTAGGTAATTTTTTTGTGGCTGTTTGTGCGTTTCGTAGAGAATTCCAGGGCCGACGCGTATCCAGGGGCAGGAGCAGTTTCGCGGGAACGCATGCTGTCGTGTTTGTTCAGCGTCTTCTCTGCTAATGACCAGGTGGCCTTTGTCCTTTTTGGTTTTGTTTTTTCGTTACCTCGCTTTTGGGGTGTGGACTGTTTGAATTGCCAGGTCTTTTTTGGAATGAGCATAACTTGTGAAAAGCCTTTTTCTCGAATCGACCCGACACTTGGGACCGCCACTTATTTGTATGCAGTGTCGGGAAGGTTGAATCTCGAGTTTCGAGTTTGGAAGGGATGTGTTGCGGGTGTCGAGAGTCTGCAGCATTGAGCTTGGAAAAAAATGTTTTTGGGGAATTGTTTGAAAGATTCAACCCCCAAAAGAAGGGGGTGGGGGCATCCAATCCGAATGGCGCGTGGAGGCGAGCTGAATTGCGATCCCTTTCGAGTGGCGTGCGGCGGCAGACGCACGGTCGCGGCAAGCTTTGCGAGAGGATACAGCCTCATTTGAACTCTTCATTTCCAGGAATGTGGCGATCCTCTTTTTCAAAATGCGAGAAACAGAACCGACCAATTCTTGGTTCACCAGGGCCAAGTCGCGGTGTGATATTTCAGAACCAGTACCGGCACAGAGTGTTTTTCCAAAAAAAACTGCACCGACAATCATGCTTCGTCTCCTTACGGTGTTTATTGACACAGATGCATAGGCTTCTTCGTGCGTGTGCACAACAACAGATTAACCAAACCGCTTCGCGCAAGGAAATCCTGAGAGATGACTGCGCCAGCAAAAGCATTATAGTCCAATACGTCGGCTTGTGTGCTGGAGATTATTTGCAACGCCTCCTCGCCCCTACCATCCGCGCCCTCCAGGGACCATGGACAGCCAATGAGGCAGGATTGAAAGGTTTTTTTTTTGCATACGCACAATTGCTTGTGCGCAGAGCGTGGATCAGACGATCACATTACATGCCATGAATTTGCATAGTGCCAACGGAATTGGTCGGCGAAAACTCAGCCTTGACATGCCATACAACGAAAAACTGATGTTACATGATATGAAATTGCATGTTGGCAACGGCATCGCTGTCGGCGAAAACTCAGCCTTCACATGCCATACAACGAAAAACTGAGCAGTTCAAAAGGTCGTTAGGCCCTCTACAGGGTGGCTATGATTAGTAGGCTCCTTAAAATTATAAGTCTCTTTTGCAAAAGAGCCCTACAAAAGAGACTATATTCTGCAAAAAGAGACCTATAATTTCTGCAAAAGAGACCTATAAAAGAGATCTATAATCTTCAGAAGCCTACTAATCGTAGCCACCCCTTACCACCGCGCGCCCTTCATACATATGTGTACATACATATACATATACATGTATATATAAATAAATATGTATACATATATTTAGGGCGTCGGGTCCTCTGCTGCCGCATGCTCTATATTTATGTATATCCCTGTACACATGTCTATATGTATATATGGAAACATTACATATATATATAAACATATATATGCATGCATATATATGTATACATATATAGATACATATATAATCATATATATACATATATATATACATGTGTGTGTGTATATATATATATATACAGAGGGCGGTATGCCCTCTGCTGTCACGCACCCATCCTTGTGTTGTGTGCTGAAGAGGTGGAGTGTGCATGGCACGTGCGCAGATGCTCTGGAAGGATATGCCGGGTCTGTTCGCAGAGCAAGATTGACGACGGGCTTACTGAAGTAGAAGAGTGCCGCCTCTGCGAGGCTCATTCGACTCTTCCTCACGCACACACACACACACACACTCTCTCACACACACAGTGCTCCGGAAGGACAGGCTTGTGTCGTGACTGTCCTCTTTGGATGCGCCGGCGGACATGATGATGCATGTGTAATGTATATGCGAATATATATGGTAATGTATGTGATCATCAATATGATAATGGATATGATGCCGTATATTTCATGGCGCGTGCGCAGGTGCTCTGAATCGGCTTTTGTCGCGACTGTCCTCGTTGGATGCGCTGGCTGACATGATACTGTACACATAATATGTATACATCACACAAATGATCATACAGTGCATGTAAACATAAAGATGTATATGATAATGTATATTGCATATTGAATGGCGCGTGCGCAGGTGCTCTGGATCGGCTTTTGACTCGGCTGTCCTCGTTGGATGCGCCGGCTGACATGCGGGTAGTGCTCAAGACTGTCTATGCGTGCATCGCGAAAAAGTACGGCAGACGTGCGATTAGCACGCTCATGTACATGCTGATGGGTACAGATTTTCAAAAGTCAGCTGCTCCCGCATAGAATAATTATAAAGCTGACTTTCGAGAATTTCTCGACGGCAACGATGCTATGGGGTGGCTACAATTAGCACGCTCCTTGAAATTGTAGGTCTCTTTTGCAGAATATCGTCTCTTTTATAGGGCTCTTTTGCAAACGAGACCTACAATTTTAAGGAGCCTACTAAACGTAGCCACCCCATAGTCAACAATCTCGAATGTCAGCATTTGAGTTATTTCATATTGTCAGTCTAGTAGCAGACGCGTGATTAGCACGCTCATGTACATGCTGTTAGGTACAACCAATCCCACTTGGGGTGACATTTTCGAAAGCTCAAAGCTCAAAGCTCGAACGTCTCTTTTGCCACGTTTCAGTGAAAAGAGACGTTCGAGCTTTGAGCTTTGAGCTTTGAAATAGCATTCGAAAATGTCACCCCAAGTGGGATCGGCTGTACTCACACTCATACGCCTGCACTCATACTCACAAATACGTTTATGGGGTGGCTATGATTAGTAGGCTCCTTAAAAATATAAGTCTCTCTTGAAGAATATAGTCTCTTTTATAGGGTTCTTTTGCAAAAGAGACGTGTGTTTTTAGGGAGCCTACTAATCGTAGCCACCTCATACACGTATTCATTCATACATACTCATGTACTTTCACTCATATACTCATATGCACACTCACTCTTGCACTCACGCCCACACTCATACACTCATACTCACACTTGTACATCTGCGTATACTCAAGAGACGTAGGGGGCGGGGGTAGAGACCCAAGAAAGTAAAAAGAATTTTGTACCACTATGAAAAAAGACAAAAACCAAAAATCTCATCAGCCCTAGGTGCCTATTACTGTATTGCTGGTACAAGGTTTCCGTATTACATATCGTTAAGAACCTTTTGATGGGCCCGTGGTAACGGTAATTTATTGGTACAAGTCGAACCAAAAAATGGGTTCGAAACTGAAAAAGTGAAGAATGGGTATCGACTGTCACGAAAACTACCCCCGCCCCCCACGTCTCGTACTCACACTCATACTCATACTTATATATGCACACTCATATACCCACACTCACACCCATACCTATACACACTCATGCATATGCTCATACTCAAACTCATTCTCATGCTTATACTCTCATACGCATATATTCGTAATCACACTCACACTCACACTGAAACCGGTACCCACACACTGATACTCACATACATGCATACGCACTCACACTCACACTCAGACGCATACTGATAGGCGACTTGTGTGTGTGTGTGTGTGTTTGTGTGTGTGGGTGTGTGTGTGTGTGTGTGTGTGTGTGTGTGTGTTCGCCCGGCAAGGCATCGTTGCTTATTAAAATTCTCAAAGTTCGCCTTCAAGGTATTTTATATAGTCAATCTAGCAGCGGCTAACGTTTTGAGAATTTCTATCTCGTCGTGCTGATAGGCGACTTGTTCGAATATGAGATTCGCGCCATCAATGCGTCGCAGAAGAACGTGAAGGCAATGACATCTGAAGGCGCACGGTCGATTTTTTTTCCTTCTGAAAAGTCAGCTCGGTACCTGTCTCATACATATGGGGTGGCTTCGATTAGTAGGCTCCTTCAAATTGTAGGTCTCTTTTGCAAAAGAGCCCTATAAAAGAGACTATACTCTGCAAAAGAGACCTGTAATTTTAAGGAGCCTACTAATCATAGCCACCCCAGAGCTTCAAGTTTTATGTGCAGTTGCATTTGGAGCGTCATTCAATCTCGATCTCCATTCTCAATCTCAGTGGTCTCTTTTCAACGGAAGATGGCAAAAGAGACCTGGAGAATTGGATTATCGATTGAGATTTGAGATTCAAGAAATGACACTCCAAATGCAATAGGCTGTGGTAAACTGAGATGAATATGAAGGCACTAACATCCAAAGGTGCACGGTAGATTCTGAAAAAAGCGTGTTCGGTACCCGTTTTGCATATGGGGTGGCTATGATTAGGAGGCTCCTCAAAATTATAGGTCTCTTTTGCAAAAGAGCCTTGCAAAAAAGACTGTACTCTGCAAAAGAGACATATAATTTTAAGGAGCCTACTAATCTTATCCACCCCATAGTCAATCGAGGGGCAAGCTGAAACTTGAGAATGTGTTCTTCCAATTTGGCATGGCATTTATACATATATATATACGTATATATATATGTAAATATGTATAACATAAGTACATATTTACATATGTATACATATATGTGTGTGCGTGTATATATACATATATACATATATTTATATATATGTATATTTATACAGTTATATATATATATATGTATATATGAATATATGTATATATATGTATATATATACATACATATGTATGTGTATATATGTACATATATACACATAGATTAACTTTATATGTGTATGTATATATATGTTCATATACACACATAGATTGACTTTAATATATATATCAACAGGTTCCTCGACTCCATGGCGCGTGTCTTAGCGAAATTGTCGTTGAATGAGAGTTTTGCTGGCGGGTCCAATTTGTACCACATGAATAGTTGGATTCAGGTTTCACAATGGTGCAATGTGTCACAGTGTGTTGCGGTGTGTTGCAGTGCGGTGCAGTGTGGTGCAGCGTGATGCAGTGCGTTGCAGCGTGTACTGCAGTGTGTGGGGTTCCATTTCTCATGAATAGCTGGATTCAGTCTCGGTACGAAAGCTTTGAAAAATCCATGGACAGAATCCTCGCCGTCGACGAGCCAGCCATCGTCCCGTGGAATTCTGGCTGCACTGTCAAGGGCTCCGTACAGAATCTGCAGGTGCTCGTGGGTGCAGTGTGTTGCAGTATATCGCAGTGTGTTGTAGTATGTTGCAATGTGTTGCAGGGCGTGTCATGCACTGTCAAGGGCTCCGTACAGATTTTGCAGGTGCTCATACACGTAAAGATCCGTGGTGCAGTGTGTTACAGTGTGTTGCAGTGTGTTGCAGTGTGTTGCAGTGTGTTGCAGTGTGTTTCAAAACCTGCCATCGTCCCGGGGGATGCTGGCTGCACTGCCAAGGGCTGGGTGAATCTGCCGGTGCGAACGGTTGCAGTGTATTGCAGTGTGTTGCTGTGCAGTGCGTTGCTGTGCAGTGTGTTGCAGTGTGTTGCTTGCAATATGTTACAATGTGTTGCAGAGCCTGCCATCGTACCGTGGAATTCTGGCTGCATTGTCAAGGGCTCGGTGCAGGATCTGCAGGTGCTCATGGGTGCAGTGTGTTGCAGTGTGTCGCAGTGTGTGTTGCAGTGTGTTGCAGTGTGTTGCAGTGTGTTGCAATGTGTTGCATTGTGTTGCAGTGTGTTGTGTATTGCAGTGTGATGCAGTGTGTTGTGTGTTGCAGAGCGTGCCATGCACTGTCAAAAGTTCTGTGAAGAATCTGCAGGTGCTCATACACATTCCAGAGTCACAATTTGTATTTCAGTATCCCTGATAGTATGAAATGATATCCTTATGCGTGTGCATATTTGTATGCAGACACATGTACATATGCATATACATTATATATACATCCGTGTTGCAGTGTGTTACAGTGTGTTGCAGTGTTTTGTATGTTGCAATGCGTTGCAGCGGACCTATGTACATATACATATACATCATATATACATATCATCATGCTGTGGAATTCGGGTTGTACCGCCAGGGGCCAAGTGCAGAATGAGCAGGAGATAGAGCAAG
>Ga0335398_10010207_pt1 | contig 10726 bp, 5 predicted proteins | sample BON03_FD_205742 | JGI IMG/M metagenome (GOLD analysis project Ga0335398, IMG submission 205742) | Freshwater microbial communities from Lake Bonney liftoff mats and glacier meltwater in Antarctica - BON-03 (spades assembly) (version 2) | ecosystem: Environmental > Aquatic > Freshwater > Ice >...
GGGACATATATAAAAATATTTATATATACATATATACATATATGTATATACATATGTACATGTATATATACATATATATATATATATGTTACATATGTATACATATATTTACATATACATACATATATACATGTTCACTTAAACACATATTAATATATTTTGATATTTGTATACCTATACATAAATATATTTCTATAAACTTGTTTATGTCCATACATTTACATACATGTATTCACGCAAATACGTGAGTATGAACACATTTAAACCCGTAAATATGTATGTACATGTATATATACTCATACATGTATACGTATATTTCAATGTATATTCATATATATGGATGCACTCATGTTGTGATAGTTTTATAGATACATGAATACGTAGATAGAGAAATACATACATTTATAATCATATAAATATTCATAAGCACATGCACACACATGTGTATGCTTATATGTGTATATATATGCGTGTACAAATATACGTATACATATGTATACATATATACACATGCATATATATACATTTACTTATCCGTAGATATCGAGATATACACATATATGTTTACAACTGTGTATCTATATGTACATTTTTACACATATATGTACAACATATACATAGATGATAGATATGATGTATGTGTAATATATATGCACACACACATATATGCCAGTACATATGTTCTTGTACATATGTCTAAAAAGACATGTACATACACAAATGTAGCATCTACACATCTATACATATCGATTCATCATACTTTTGAATATACATACTATCAGATGCAGGGGTTGAATATTGGGGTTGCAAAATGGCGTGCCAGTTGGTTATTTGGACACCTGAGAATTATCTTCGCCACGCGGATAGAGCTGCTCGACTTCGCGCGTGAGATCGTCGGAATTGAGACGGCTCCAGTCGCTCAGGCCATATGAATCGACGGCGCCGCCCTCATTTTCTTCTGCTTCTGCGTCCTCCTCCTCCCCGTCTGCTTCTGTGTCCTCTTTGTCGCCTTCTGCTTCGCCAGACATTTCCGAGGAGTCAACGGCCTCCACGTCAACGGCTTCGGCCTTGGTGTCGCTGTCTTGATCAATACTAGCCTCATCTGCGTTCCTGAGCTCCACAGGTTCGCCTGACAGCTCGGTGTCAATGCCGCGAGTACTGTCGGCCTCGCCTTCGAGGTCCTCCTCCCCAGACACGTCCTTCCCAGCCACCACATCCGCAGAAACTGCAGGCACTACGTCGTTGGCCAGAGGTGGCGCTGAATCATTGTCGGAGCTTTCGGCTTTTGCGTTTTTGCGCTTGGCAGTGAGACACACGACGTGCGGACCCGACGCATGCCAGCGCAGGCTTGGCACATGAGGTGTGGGTGGAACACGCACGATGCACACACCACGTTGCATGGCACCAAGAGCCCTGACCGATCCCCATGGCCCTAGTAGCTGCCCCTGGCTCGGCACAAAGCCCATCATCCGCGTTGCACCGCCCGAGGACGTGTGCTGACACGAGAGGCCAGAACGCAGGGTGGGCCTGAGAAGTGCAGAAAGCGCAGCGGCACTTGTGTGGTGTTGCAAGCTGCCCTTAGCGCCAGTGTCGCATGGGGCCATCAGGGCGAGCACCAGCATGAAAACCACTCCCATGTCCGGCGTCGAGCGTCTCATGCTTCTGCCTCTGCCTTGGTCCCAATCCTCCACCTCCCGCTCTTTCACAAGTCACGTGACGTTTTATGACACGTTCCACAGAGAAGACAAGTCTGAAGACTCAAGACAGAAGACTTTGTGGCGAGACACGCCGAGAGAGCAACAGATCTCGCAGCTCGTCTCGGGCGCCAGTTGTCAGTAGTCTCAGGAGGGTGGGTACCAGATGCGCGGTGGATCTGTTTCGAGCGTCAACATGAGCGATGCCGTCGCCGGCAGTCAGCGCGTTGCACAGACCGGCCAGCACTGGTGGGTGCAGCACCGCGAGGACGAGCCGCTCCCAGGATGCAACATCCCGGTGTGTATCTTCCCGTGGATGCCGGAGTCTTTCAAATATCCCGGTGGATGCCCGGAGTCTTTCATATTGCTGTCGCAGGGCTCTCCGTGCATGCCTGCTGTGCCTGCTGAGTTCGGTGACCCAGCCTCTTGATCCTATCTCGCGATACTCTCACATCGGCAGTTCTTGATACATTTGAGTCTGACTATGTTGCTTGTTCCAGTTTCACTATGCCGTACAGTGCGAGGCCCTTGATGGCACCCTGCTCCCCGCCCCGCTGTGCAAGCTGCTCTGCATCCCGCAGGGCTCAAAGTGGGGACGCGAAAACTCCCCTGTGCCCGTTCCCGTGCCGGTGCCCCAAGTGGCCAGTTGCGCTGAGACACCCGTGATGGCAGCCGAGGGCGACCTGGCGCAGAATCAGGCAAATGGTGTGCCTGCTGCATCGCACGCCGAGGCCTTTCTCTTGGCGCCCGATGTGCTTGGTTCCGTGCTTCGCGCCGCCCCAGCGGGGCAAGCAAGTATCTGCGCGCTGCACGCCTTCAAGTTGGTCTGCAAGATCTGGCTTGCCGTGGCGCGTCAAGTGCTCGCAGATGCGCAATGGCTTACTCCTTTTGTCGAAGCAGCAGAGTCTTTTCTGCTCCAGATCCCGTTGTTGCAGGCGCAGCTGGACGGGATGCATGATGATGACGAGGATGAGCATTCGGAGTTGATGCAGCATATCTCGACGTCTCTTGTGCTGGGCATGCGTGCGTACAGATCGCATGGGAGGGTGCAGGAGGCGGGGTGCACGGCCCTGGCGGAACTCGCGGGCGACGATGACAACACGGCGGCATTCGTGGGCACGGCACTCGTGTGCGCGGGTGCAGTCCGTGCAGTGGTGGAAGCAATGACAGGGCACATGGGGGACGTTGCTGTGCAGGAAAAGGGCTGCAAGGCGATTGCAAATTTCCCCCACAACACAGACACCGCTGATGACATTACTGGAGCGGGGGGCGTCATTACCGTGATGGCAACGATGTCAGCGCACGTGCGACACTTGGGCTTGCAAGCCGCGGGCTGCTGGGCACTGCAGTGGCTGTGTCGCAACCACGCTGCAGAGTTGGGCGAGGGGGGGATTATAGTGGTGGTGGAGGCCATGAAAGCGCACCCTCTGGACGCAGACTTGCAATTTGAAGGCTGCGTGGTACTGGCGATGCTTGCTGCCAATGCCAATAACTTGACAACGATTGCGGGCATCCGCGTGGTGGTAGTAGCGATGACGGCACACATTCGACACTCAGGCGTGCAGCAGTTTGGCTGCATGGTATTGGCCCAATTTTCTGACCCGTTTGCCAACGTCGATGAAAGCCACACAATCGCAATCGCAGGTGCAGGGGGTATTGGCGTGGTGGTGCTGGCAGCAATGACTGCACACACGTGGGATCTGGTCGTGCAGGAGAACGGCTGCAAGGTACTGCGGAATCTCGCTTCCAACCACGCTGAGAACATTGGCATTACAGGCGCGGGCGGCATCCGTGTTGTAGTGGTAGCGATGACGGCACACAGTCAGGCAGTGGTGCAGGAGGTGGGATGCGGGGTGTTGGCGACGCTCTCTTTGCATTCTGGCAACCGGATTCTGGACGTGGTCGCAATGATTACGGACGCAGGGGGGATAAGAGTGGTGGGGGCAGCGATGAAAGCGCACACCGGGCACGCGGCCTTACAGGAGAATGGCTGCGCGGTGTTGAACAATCTCTGCGCCATCGCCGACAACAAAGTGGAGGTTGCGGGCGTTGGGGGAATTGGGCTTGTGTTGGCAGCAATGACGGCACACGTGGGGCATGTGGATATGCAGGTGGTGTGCTGCGTGACGTTGGGGAATCTTGCACGCAGACAAGCCGAGAACCAGAAGAAAGTCGCGAAGGCGGGGGGAATCTCTCTGGTGGTGGCGGCGATGGCGGCACACTCGAAGAATGTGGACATGCAGGAGGCTGGATGCATGGCTCTGTCGAATCTAGGTGTTTCAGGCAGACTACTAAAGTACATCAAGAAGGAGGGCGGCATAGGTGTATTAGAGGCAGCTGTGGTTGCCACAGGGTCAACTGCTGGATGCCAGAAGCTTGGGCAGAAGCTTCTGGACAAGCTAGCGAAGGTTTCACTCGCCAGTTGAGCACTTCTGTTCTGGACAAGCGGGGGAGCGGCGGCCGAGCGCTTCTCGCTGCGCCCTAGTGAGAGGGGGGTGGCTGGTTCAGACCCCAGTACGCAGGGTCGAAGCCTCGTGGTACTAGAGGTGCAATTCCGCTCTAGAGCTCTTTAGAAGGGGTAGATTAAAAGTGAGAATGTACTAGGTTACTTGCATTACCTTGTTTTTTGTACTGTTTACAGGGGGGTGGTGCACCTGTAGAAACACGACTTTTTCTCACAGATTTTACATTTTTGCTTTTGGCTTCCTTACGTCTCCCTAGACGATCGTCGCTTGAGTGACGATGACGTCGTAATGCCGTCCTAGCTTCGCTCAAAATTATTTCGAACGTGCCCAAGATATAGGAAAATACGAAGAAAGTGGCACGGACTGATCCAGGGACCGTCGCAATAAAAAATTAATCCCAGGACGGTCCTGGATTCAAACGTTCTAATCCCGTAAGACTATCCTAGATTTCCACGTTCTAATCTGTAGTTACCTTGGTCTACCACTTGGAGCTCATGTGGGTATCGACCTCATCCAATGAAACTGTGAAGGACCTAGGTTCATCTCAAAACTCTTATTGAGATGTGGATTACTTGCCTGGACCCGGTTTCGGCTAATTCTGAAAAATGCAGAGGCTCACAGTGGGCTGTACGGGTGGGACAGAGATTGCCGTCGAGATTCGGGCAGAGTGGAGCAGCCCGAGAGTTGGGCCTGGTACAAATTGTCGTGGAAGCATCAGCAATTAGGGGGGGTTTCCCAAACACTTGGCAGACTGAGCCTGTTTTTGGCTGGCGCTGTCGCAGCGTCTTGGGGGACTATGGAAAGGGGCTGGCCATCCGAACGGCGGGCTATAAATTACACATTCTTGAAACAATGGCGTGTTCTTGGCGCTCATGAAATATCACGCCGTTTGGCTGGCCAGCCCCTTTTTGGTGGCTGCGGACGTAGCCCCGAACCATCCTCAGAAGGAGCGCTGGAAGGTGGCTTTTAGAAGCATGGTCTCATGGGAATAAAATCACAACGTTTCGGGGCCTCATCTTTTTCCAAGTTTTACTACACATTCCAAAAAAAAACCTTTGCCACCCCCAGGACTGTCCTAGACCGAGCAAAAAAATCCCTTTGCGATAGGTCGCAATGCCGCACGTTCATTTTACCACACAGATTTATCAAGATTCGCCCCTTCCGTCAGCATTGAATATGTCAAAATTTGTTGGATATGCCCAGATTCCAGAATTTTCCGGAATGGATTCAAAACGAAAAAGTTGCGGAAACGTGCGAATTTGACGGAAAAGAGCCGCTGTTCGTCGAAAGAACCATACCAATCTCAATAAGAGTTTCAAGTTTGGGATGAAGGTCCTGTGATGTAAAAAAAAACTTGGACAAAACCACCGGAACCGAACTAATCTGCCACCCCCCTCTCGCCCCAGTCGGGTTACCTTTGCGCCCGGGACTCAGAGCATCTTTTCAAGAAAAAAAGGCCTCACGGTCACGGTTCATCTGTTTTGAAAAAAAAATCCTGACGGTGCATCTTTTTCGAAAAAACAACCTGACGGTTCATCTCTGTGGAGAAAAAATCCCTGACGGTGCATCTTTTTCGAGAAAAAAAATCCTGACGGTGCATCTCTCCAGCAAAAAAACCTGACGGTTCATCTTAATGGAAAAAAAATCCTGACGGTACATCTTTTTGGAAACAAGAACCTGACGGTGCATCTTGTTGGAAAAACAAACCTGGAAAAACAAACACGCAACATGTTTCTTCTCTCTGTTTGTCTTCTAAACCAAGCGTCCTTACACCTTCAATGTGTTCTACTTCCATACGTGTTGGAACCCAAAACTTGAAAATGTGGTCAAAGAATGGGGTTCGAAAAGGTAGCTCTTGGTAAATTTTCGAGGTAATTTTCAATGACATAGTGTTTTAGGCAACTTTCCGGCCAAGTGCACCTTCTTCGGCCAGGTGCAGTTCTGCATTTTGAATGCCTTTTATAGGAAAACTTGAAAAATACGACTACAAACCGACACACGGTGAACAAGACCTACTCGGATCTTTCGACAGGTTCTCTCTCGTGTCTCGGTTAAGATTAGTATGTTTAGGAAGGAACCACCAAACGTGCAACTTCGCGTGCCTCTGGCTGCTCAAATTTAAAAAAAAATGGGTCTTTAGCCAAGTTGCCGCATCTCAAACACAAACCTGCTTGCTCGTCTATTTAGTGAGCGTGGGAGGAAATAGAAACCAAACACACATAGTCACGGTAACCAAACACACATAGTCACGGTCATGATCGAATTACATTATTCAACAGCGCGGCACCTATATTCAAGTTACTGAAAATTTAGTAACAAGGGTTGTCCTTCCGAACCCCATTGTTAAGGGAGCGACTCTGGTAGCAGTCCAAGGGATATTCCGACTTCCTTTTTTCCACAATTTTTCACAATTTGGACGCTTTTCTCAATTTCAAGTTGAACATATCTATTTTTGAATAAATTCGGACATGATAGCAAATCAAGTTGGACATCTTTTTTGATTGTGATTTTATTTTTGAATTCAGACGGTTTCTCTCCCATTCTGATTCAATTCGGGTCTTTTCATGTTGTCAATTTCGGACTTTCATTGAATCCAGACGTCTTAATTCAAAAATGTGGGCGCCGACTGCAGGTGCCCTACCTGCCCAGCTGCAGCCGCGCGGAGCTGGCACAGAGCTCGCGAAACATGCACCGTCAATCCCAACGGCCTCATTAATGCGCATTCGGTGTGCTCGCGTGCACCTACGTCACTGGCTGCTTTCGTTCGACAGTCGTACGAAGGCAGCCGGGTCTGATTTTCCGTCCCAGATCTGATTTTTCCGCTCCTGCTTCAAGTTTGTTTTCTTTGTACCGACATGAGACGCTGGAGCACATGTTTTTGGTCAACTTGGAGCGTCCCAGCGCGTGGCGTTTCCACATGGAAAAGACCCTTGTGGTGTACCACAAGGTCACGGATTTTTTTCCTTGTGGGATTTGTGAATTTTCGAAAATCTCTCACTGAAATGCTTGTGGGATGGTTCGGGCGTCGGCTGTAACGTGGCACAACCCAATCCCCGCCAAAATGTTCTTGCAGGCGGGCCTAGGGCGCACCAGTACTAGCTCAGCCAACCTCCCGTCAGCGGGAATTGGTTTTTGCCACGTTACAGCCGACGCCCGGGCCCGAACCCATCCCACAAGCATTTCAGTGAGAGATTTTCGAAAATTCACAAATCCCACAAGGAAAAAAATCTGTGGCCTTATCACGGTGGTATACCACAGGAGTCTTTTCCATGTGGGAAACGCAACGCGCTGGTCGAATTTTCCAGATTTTCCCTTCCGTATTTTTCCGAGCTGGGACGCCCGAGCACTTTTAAGCTTGGTCAACTTGGGAACAACTCGTAAATCATAATTGAACTTGCGAGTTGGGACGTCCTAAAAAGATTTTTTCAAGTTGGAAGGTTTTTTGTCTCATTTTTAGCACCTTTTACAACACGATTTTGTCCAGCAAGGTCGAATTGGGACATCGCAACTTGCGAAAGAATCGGGACGACCTTCGGATTGGGGACAACTCTTGTCCCAACTCGACTCCGAGTTTGTCGAGTTGAGACGCTTTAAGTCAGGAAAAAGGAGAGGAATTTGGTCGTAACTCTATGGCACGCAGCAGTTCGGGACGGGTGCGCGGCAGGTGCAAACGCACCGAAGCTGCTGCGCGTCATCTTGGTAGTTTCGTTCAGCTTCAATAGGCAAGACTCCGTAACTTGAGGGAAATTGGACATGTCCAGAAAAAAGGAGAAGAATTTAATCGTAACCCCATCATGATGGCACGCAGCAGATTGGGATGGGTGCGCTGCGGGCGCAAACGCGCTGAATCTGCTGCGCGTCATCTGGGTAGGTTCGTTCAGCTTCAATAGGCAAGACTCATGGGCCGTAACTTTCAAGAGACGTAGTGCCTCCCTTCAAGTTCCACGTTGACCCCCAACGAACATGCCCAATTTCCTTCAAACCGGACATGCAATCTTACTTTTTTTGAAAACCAGACCTACCCAGTTTCCCCCTAGCCGGACATGGAATCTCACATTTTTTGGAAAACCTGACATGCTCAATTTTCGTTAAATCAGACATGCGGTTTCATTTTTTTGAAATCCTTAGAGTGAAATTGCATGTCCGGTATGAGGAAAATTGAGCACGTCCAACATCCAGGCACTCCCCCGGATGTTCACGTCCGGTCTTGATTAAAAAATTAAATCAAGAAATTCAAAATCAAAATCCGTATGGACTCTGAGGAACTGCGAGTGGCGCACGGCGGCTCCGGACCCCCTCCACTTGCCGCGCGCTCGGGTGGACAAGGGTTGATATTGAGAAAGTGTCCATCTAAGTAGCGTCCGTCCAAGTCAAGATTGTGACCGGGATGCAAAAGAATGGATCTTGGAAAATCTTCCATCTTTTGGAAAGCCAGTATCAAAGACTCAATTGCCCCTGTTCAATATTCTTTTTGGAAATGAAACCGTGCACGCAGATTTTATTCCAAATACTTTTTAAAAACATCACCCTTACATCGGTGTGACTTGTTTAATTGGAACCAACGGTTTCGGTTTATTAGAATTTAACGATATATCCAGGCATTTTAGAGGCGGTCAATGGGAGAGTCCTGGAAGTTATCGGGTGGCGTTAGGAAAGCCCTCCGCTTGTACACACCCATTTTTCTTCGGCTTTGCCACATTTCCGTATACCATCTGATGATCCCCCGGGCCAGGAATACGAGTGTGATTTGTTTTCGGTCTGGTCAACGCGGAATCACTTATATCTCGTGTCGCTGGTGCACGCACACGCACTGAATTTGAAAACTCAAGCAAGTGATCCCCGATAACAGAAAACATGGAGGCGTCTTGTTGCCACAGACTTGGGGGTCATTAGGTATTGCAAGTCTTGACCACATAGGAATCTGGGCAAGATTCTCACGTCAGGCCTATCAGAGGTGTGCATCTGAAAAGTATTGCACAGAACTTTGAAAATAGCATCTGAGTGTCAAATTGCTTCGTTTTTGAGCAACAGAACCCACTAACACACATCATGCATAAAACAAATCGAAGATCTTGGAGGCCATCAACAATCATCAAAAGCCATCAACAATCAATCTATGTCGCACTTACCAGAAAAGGAGCTGCCGTAGGTGCTGTCATCCGACATGGGCTCATCAAAGAGGTTGTACTGCCAAGCAAAATTCGTTCATTCATCAATACGCACACGTACACACACAGGCAACGGGGTCAGATGGAGACCTCAAGCACTGGATTCATCCATGCAGCAAACATACACAGGGGCGCGTGGCGGCGGAGGGCTTTAGCCGGGATATCGCGAGGGGAGGGCATTCAAAACTATCGGGAGGGGAGTCCCTTCTTCATAAATTTTTGTGTACACCAGGCTCACTTATAGACATCAGTCCAACTCACATTCACAACAAAGCCGCCATCGTAGCCGTTGTAATCGCCTTGACTGTTTGTACTGCCGTCACAGTCGGGGACTGAGAGGTCTCCTTCAAGACCAACGAGGCCCGTGAACTGACGCAGAAGGGCGAACATCTGCTCAACCACACACGACAGTATCAGCATGTAAAAATCGTCCCACAGCACGTAGCATGTGTTATCCCCAACGTCCTTTTTCCGTGCTTCCAGCCAGGCCTCAGCTGGATTCAAGGTGGCATTTCCACATTCCTTGCACCCACAACCTGCCGTGCGTAACTACAACCGTTTAACACATGAGCACTCGCAAGAGCCTACATCTTTTTCGGGAGGATTTTTTCATTTTAGCGCGAGATGAGTTCGTAACATCAACGGCTCAATCGTGGTGACCACGGGAGACCTTTGAGATCCCCTGAGGATGGTGCGTTCCGCAGTGCAGGTATGTGTCCGCACGCGGCCGACCTCGCTGTTCGCGCACCAGGAGCTTGGGATCAGCCCCGAGGAGCGCACCGTCGACGTGAACATCAAAAAGAACCCCGCCATGGGGGTTGTCAACAACATCCGGGAAAACTTCCACTACAAGTTCGACAAAATCATGCACAACAGTAGCCAGGACACAGTCTACCACGAGTGTGTTAGCGAGGTGGTGCGCAGCGTCGCGCAGGGCTACAATGGCACCGTCCTGGTGTACGGACAGACTGGCGCGGGCAAGACGTACACCATGTCGGGCGGCACCGGCAACTACAAGACACGTGGCAGCATTCCGCGCGCTTTGCAGGAGATTTTTGCCGAGGTCAACTCGCGCCCGGACCAGGCCTACACTGTCAAGTTGAGCTATCTTGAGATCTACAACGAAGCGCTCTACGACCTGCTCGCGCCCGCCGGTGTCGTCACCGATGGTAGCAATGATCTGCAGATCATCGAGGACAGCAAGGGCGGCATTTCAGTCAAAGGCCTCACTCTTGCAGTGGCGGGCAGTGAAGAGGAGGCTATGAATCTCTTCTTCGAGGGCGAGACCAACCGCGCAATCGCTGAGCACCAGATGAACTCGGCATCATCACGATCGCACTGCATCTTGACCATTTACGTCGAGTCGCGATCACGCGTCGAGTCGGCCGACCGCGTGCTC
>Ga0335398_10010210_pt1 | contig 10724 bp, 15 predicted proteins | sample BON03_FD_205742 | JGI IMG/M metagenome (GOLD analysis project Ga0335398, IMG submission 205742) | Freshwater microbial communities from Lake Bonney liftoff mats and glacier meltwater in Antarctica - BON-03 (spades assembly) (version 2) | ecosystem: Environmental > Aquatic > Freshwater > Ice >...
CCGCCGCCGCCGAGCCGGCCGCCATCCTTACCGCCATCACCGCCGCCATCGCCACCGCCGCCTTCTCCTCCATCGCCACCACCGAGCCCGCCGCCGTCGCCGCCGCCGTCGCCGCCACCTCCAACGCCGCCACCGTACGCACCGGGGATGGCGCCGCGCCCGCCGCCGCCGAGCCCGCCGCCGCCGTCGCCACCGCCGCCGACCCCTCCACCACCGTCGCCGCCGCCAACGCCGCCGCTGCCGCCCGCAGCCCCGCCCCCGCCCGCCAGCCCGCCGAAGCCACCGGGAGCGCCGCCGGCGCACCCTCCCGACTCGCCCGACATCTACCGGTTCTCGTGCCACCAGGAGTACGGCGAAGGCGACTGCTCCGAGTCCAGCTTCTGCAATTCCCCGACCGGCAACGGCGAGTGTCTCTTTGGTGTGTGCAAGTGTGCCGACAATTACGTCGGCGCCGACTGCGCAGTCAAGACTCAGTGCACTTTCTGGGACGAAGAGCAACTCAAGTACAGTTCGCGCGGCTGCGTCGCGTCGCCTCCGCCAAGCGGCGCGCCCGACGGCTTCCTTCACTGCCTCTGCAACCACCTGACCGACTTCAGCGTCTTCCGCTTCCCGTCCTCGCTGGCGGACCTTCTTGCCGAGCTTGCTGCCATCACGTTTAATACTTTCTCCGCCGAGGACGCGCTACGTTTCTTTACTTCCTTCAATCCGTCGGAGAACCCCACAATCATGAAGTACGTAGGGTCCATTCTAGGCCTGTGGCTCTTTTCTCTCGCCTTTGCACGTTTCCGACTCCACCGGCGCATGCTCAACTCGGCGCGCGCTGCACGCAAGCAGCGGCAGAAGCAGCGCGGGGTGCTCATGGCTAAGGTCAAAGCCAACCCAAACACCGTGCAAACGAGGCTCTCGGGCGGCGCGCCTCGGACGTCTGGCGAGCTGCGCGCCGGCGACCTCAGCAAAAGCGGAATCACTCAGTCCAAGGTCAACTTTTCATGGGGTGTTGCGGCGCAAGGGTCGGAAGCAAGCCCTGGCGGCGGCCGCGCGCAGGGCAAGACTACCGCGCGGATGCCCCTCTACTCTGCGTACAGCACCGAGGACACCAACGAAACGGACGCGAAGAGGGCCATACTTAGTCGCGACGGCGAGCACGCCAAGACGGTGCAGGCGGTGCTGCAGATGGGCGCGCAAGCCCTGCTGCCGCCAATCGTGCACGACCGCATCCCTGTCCTTAGCAGCCCAAGAACGTGCTGTGTCGATGGTGCTGCGCCAAACGAGTGGGACCCTGCGCAAAGGCCATCGATTGCCGGAGGCAGACCCAGCTCGCCTTGTCAGAACGAGGCCGGGCGGGACAGCACTCCGCTGTCGAGCCGAATCTCCGTCGCGCACCCACCTCAAGATGGAGACTGGGCACCTGCTCCTCGGCCGTTGCACAAAACGGCCGGTCTGCCCGAGACGGCGCCGTTTCCGCCTACCTCCCCGGCGCGTCCATCTCAACATGGCAGCTGGGCACCTGCGTCTCGGCCGTTGTGCAGGGCGTCAGATCTGCCAGAGGCAGCGCCGTCTCTGCCTGCCTCGCCGCCGCAATCGCCCAACGCGTCGCCGGATGGTCAGCGCTCACCGGTACATCCCACCACCCGGCCCGAGCCGGCCAGTGCTTCCATCGCGGCCATGTTGAAGAAGCCCGCCCGGAAAGCCGCTCCACCTAACATAGCGGCCTTGACTTCAGCCCCTTCTGCGCCCTCGGGCAGCCACGGCACCCCTGAGGCGCCTGCGCCCAACATTGCCGCTCTGCTCAAGAAGCCGGTCCCACTCCCCGCTGTACCTGGCACGGCCAGCGTCAGCCTAGAGGAGCCTTCGCCGCCCAAGGTCTCGAGGTGGAGGCAGGCCAAGGAGCTGACCGAGGTCCAGGGTGGGAAGGCATCCATTGCTGATGTCACACAGGTTGCTCAGCTCAAGCGTAAGGCCAGTCGGATAAACGACGCTCGGGCCAAAGCGTCGGCTGCGGCATGGGCACGGATCGACGCCGCCAAGGCGACGGCTGCTGAGGCTGGGGAGTACTGGCGGCTGCTTCGCCGGGGCCACTTCAAGACACTCTTCCTCAAGATCACTGGCAGGTTCAGGAGGTACGTGGGCCGGCTCTGGCACACTGCGCGCGGCGAGCACACGCTCGTCTCTTTCATGTGGCCGGCGGACGTCGACAACGCGCTCTACGACACGCAGGCCGTCCAGATCTTTTGGAACGTGATCGTCCTTGAGAGCGTTCTTCTCGCCATGCTCTTCAGCAACCTGCCCTCGGATGTCAAGCCTGGTATCATCACGCTCATCATCCAGGCGGTTATCTCCGTCGGCCCCTGTGTGGTATGCGCCATCGTACTACGGCTCCTCTTCCGGATTGGCAACAAGGGTCTTCGTCGCCGCGCCAAGCGCGAGCGCGCGAATGTCAAGGCAAAAGATTTTGAGACCTCCAACGTGGACGCCTACGCAAAGTGGAAGAAGGAGAAGTTCACGCGCAAACGCACCAGCAGCGAGCGGTTCGCCTACGCCAAGTTCGTCACCGCGTGGACCCTGGTGATCCTTATGTTTGTGGCCTGCGTCCTCATCCTTATGATATACGCCATGACGTTCGGCGAGCTGAAGATGCAGTCCTTCCTTCTGAGCATCGTCCTCTCCCTCTTCAGCGACTTCTTCGTCATCGAGCCGATTGAGATTCTGCTCGTCGTCTCGCTGCCCTTCCTGCTCGACAACAGCTGCATTGCATCCATCAGAAATGGCGCAAAGGATCTGGGCATCCTCTAAAGGCCGCCGCACGGGGCATAGGCGCATGCGCCGCCGCAGATGTTTTGTTGCACGGTGGCGGCATGTCCCTTGCCCTTACATATTTTTGTCCAATACGAGAACATCTCATCTCCGATCCATATTATTTGTTCCTCTCGAGGATTAGGGGCCTCGCCATTAGGGGCGTGGTGGAGACTGAGGGCAGGGCAGCAGCAAGGCGATATAGCGCAGCGGCGCGACAGTAGTGCGGCCATAGCAGTCAATAGTGCGGCCTCGGCAGTCGGTCGGGCGCAGTCAGATATTAGCGCGGCCACAGCAGTCAGTTGTGCGGCCGTTAGACGAGCTGACGGAAGAGATCCAAGACCCATCGGCGTCCATCGTTTTTGTTTCGTTTTCTGTGCTTCCTTTCTCCTTTTTTCTCAGGCTCTGTTTTCTTTTGTCGGGTGGTGGCCCGTTTTCTTTGGAGAGCTGTACAGGTGCTCGACCGTCTCGTGGCCAGTCTACCTGAGCCTTGGGCTCTCTACTGGGGGTTAGGCGGGTTGGAGCAGCCGATACAGGGGTCCCTCCCCTCGAGGGGAGGGGCTCTGGCAGGTGCCCGACTGGAACTTGTTCCACGTAGGGGCACACTAGTGGTTCAGGCGGTATTTCCGCCCAGAACTTAGTTGTCATTGGTCTATTCGAATTTAGACCAAATTGGAACACTGTGATATGCCCGTTTCTGTGAACGGCTGTCTTTTGAGTGCATCTCTGCGTTTTTGGTTGTTACCGCCTTTAGGCTGTGCTGTTCAGGCGTAGTTCATCCGATCACAGCCTTTGTGTGTTGCGTGCGTGCCTGTTTTGCTAGTGGTCGGGTCGTGGTCAGGCAAGCGTCTCGATCTCGATGAGTCGCGTCGCGCGTCGCGAGCGAGCCTTAATCCGAACTTGGCGCTCGGCGCGCGAGAGGGAGAGGCTAGAAGAGCGAAATAGAAATAGTGTGTGTTGTGTGCACGCAAGCAAGCAAGCCCGTGCCGCCGCCCGCCACCATCTCCTTTTTTTGTGTCCTTCATATTCACAACACACGAAATAAACAACACAACCCACAAAAGCAAACGCTGAGCGCAGGGCCTGTGCACAGGGCGGAAGAATCGCACTGGCACCAAATTTTCGTTTTCTTCGTCGGAGCCCGTTATTGTCGTTGTTATTGTTATTGCCATGTCCATGTTTAGTTGGTGTATGGTGGGGTCAATACGATATACGTACAGCGCAGCGCCAGCAGACGTTGCTGGCCAACTGCCTCTCACGAAACTCAAATATGAAGCCACGTGTCTTTTGCAGCTGCTCGCCGAGCGCTCGCACAGAGCCAAGCACATCATCTCCCGCACGCGCCGCTCTAAGCGTAACGGGGAGCTCAGCTCGGCTATTGCCGTTTGCGGTGACTCGTCATCGAGCGCGCCGCCCCCTCTGCCACGTGCGAGGCTGGCTCGGCTCGCGCTCCAAGCATGGCCCGAAGCCCATCTCGGCCATCGCCGTCGCACGACGCCTCGTCGTCGAGAGCGCCGCCGCTGCAGACACGCGCTCTCTCGCTCTCGCTCTCGCTCGCGCTCTCGCGCTCGCGCTCGCGCTCGCTCTCGCTCTCGCTCTCGCTCTCGCTCTCGCTCTCTCTCTCTCTCGCTCCACACATGCTGCTTCACGCTACCTGAAGCACCTTTGGGCCATCGCCGTTGCACAGCGCCTAGTCGTCGAGTGGGCCGCCGCTGCAGCCGCGCGCGAGCGCTGCCTGGCTTCGCATGCGATGCTCCAAGCTTAGTCTGAGGCCATCTTGGCCATTGCCGTCGCGCGGCGCCTCGTCGTCAAGAGCGCCGCCGCTGTAGCCGCGCGCGAGCCCGTCTGGCTCCGCACGCGCTGCTCCAAGCGTAACACGAAGCCCATGTCGGCCATTGCGATTGCATGGCGCCTCATCGTCGAGAGCGCCGCCGCTGTAGCCGCGTGTGGGCCCAGCTGGCTCCGCACGTGCTGCCCCAAGCTTCCCCCAAAGCGCATCGTGACCATCGCCGTCGTGTGGCGCCTCGTCGTCTGCGCCGCCGCTGTAGCCGCGCGCAAGCCCGTGTGGCTCCGGACGCGTTGCTCCAAGCTTGCCCTGAAGCCCATCTCGGCCGTTGCCGTTGTGTGGCGCCTCGTCGAGAGCGCCGCCGCTGCAGCCGCGCGCGAGCCCATATGGCTTCACACGCGCTGCTCGGCGCCCCTTGGACGCCGCGTGTCGCTCAAACAAAAAATTAGCCCAGCGCGCCCATCTCGCAGCCTGCAGCTGCTCGAGACGCCTTGGACGCCACGCGCCGCTCACGTAGAGCCGCGCACCCTTGGCAGCCTTGAGCTGCTCGGCGCCCCTCGGCTGCCGCGCGCCGCTCACTTCGAGCCGCGCGCCCTTCTGCAGCTTAGAGCTGCTCGGCGCCCCTTGGACGCCGCGCGCTGCTCACTTCGAGCCGCGCGCCCTTCTGCAGCTTAGAGCTGCTCGGCGCCCCTTGGACGCCGCGCGCCGCTCACTTCGAGCCGCGCACCCTTCTGCAGCTTAGAGCTGCTCGGCGCCCCTTGGACGCCGCGCGCTGCTCACTTCGAGCCGCGCGCCCTCTGCAGCCTCGAGCTGCTCGACGCCCCTCGGACGCCGCGCGCTGCTCACTTCGAGCCGCGCGCCCTTCTGCAGCTTAGAGCTGCTCGGCGCCCCTTGGACGCCGCACGCCGCTCACATCAAGCCGCGCGCCCTCTGCAGCCTCGAGCTGCTCGGCGCCCCTTGGACGCCGCGCGCCGCTCACTTCGAGCCGCGCGCCCTCTGCAGCCTCGAACTGCTCGGCGCCCTTTGGACGCCGCGCGCCGCTCACGTCGAGCCGCGCGCCCTCTGCAGCCTTGAACTGCTCGGCGCCCCTTGGACGCCGCGCGCCGCTCACTTCGAGCCGCGCACCCTCTGCAGCCTCGAGCTGCTCGGCGCCCCTTGGACGCCGCGCGCCGCTCACTTCGAGCCGCGCACCCTCTGCAGCCTCGAGCTGCTCGGCGCCCCTTGGACGCCGCGCGCCGCTCACTTCGAGCCGCGCGCCCTCTGCAGCCTCGAGCTGCTCGGCGCCCCTTGGACGCCGCGCGCCGCTCACTTCGAGCCGCGCGCCCTCTGCAACCTCGAGCTGCTCGGCGCCCCTTGGACGCAGCGCGCCGCTCGCGTAGAACGCGCGCATTTTGCAGCCTAGAGCTGTTTGGCGCCCCTTGGACGTCGCGCGCCGCTCCCGTAGAGCCGCGCGCCCATCTCGCACAACTGCTCGACGCCCCTTGAACGCCGCGCGCCGCTCGCGTAGAGCGCGCGCTTTGCAGCCTAAAACTGCTCGACGCCCCTTTGGACGTCGCGCGCCGCTCACGTAGAGCCGCGCGCACTTTGCAGCCTCGAGCTGTGTGGCGCCCCTTGGACGTCGCGCGCCGCTCGCGTAGAGCGCGCGCACTTTGCAGCCTCGAGCTGCGTGGTGCCCCTTGGACGCCGCGCGCCGCTCCCGTGGAGCCGCGCGCCCATCTCACAGCCTCAAACTGCTGGGCGCCCCTCGGACGCCGCGTGCCGCTCCCGCAGAGCCGCGCACCCTTGGCAGCCTTGAGCTGCTCGGCGCCCCTCGGCCGCCGCGCGCTGCTCACGTCGAGCCGCGCGCCCATCTTGTGGTCTGCAGCTGGTCAGGACCCCTTGTATGCCGCGCCGCTTACGTAGAACCGCTCGCCCTCTGCAGCCTCGAGCTGTTCGGTGCCCCTTGGACGCCGCGCGCCGCTCACTTCGAGCCGCGCACTTATCCCGCAGCTTCCAGCTGCTCGGCGCCCCCTTGGACGCCGCGCGCCGCTCACTTCGAGCCGCGCGCCCTTTGCAGCCTTGAGCTGCTCGGCAACCGTTGGACGCCGCGCGCCGCTCACTTCGAGATGCGTGCCCTCTGCAGCCTATAGCTGCTCGACGCCCCCTTGGACCGCACACCACTCCCGTAGAGCCGCGCACCCATCTCGCAGCCTGCAGCTGCTCGACGCCCCTTGAACGCCGCGCGCCGATCGCGTAGAGCCACGCGCACTTTGCAGCCTCGAGCTGCGTGGTGCCACTTGGACGCCGCGCGCCGCTCCCATAGAGCCGCGTGCCCATCCCGCAGCCTGCAGCTGCTGGACGTCGCTTGGGTGCCGCGCGCCGCTCGCGTAGAGCCGCGCGCCCATCTCGCAGCCTGCAGCTGGTCAGCACTCCTTGGATGCCGCGCAGCTTACGTAGCACCGCTCGCCCTCTGCAGCCTCGATCTGTTCGGTGCCCCTTGGACGCAGCGCGCCGCTCACGTAGAGGCGCGCGCCCATCTCGCAGTCTGCAGCTGCTCGATGCTCCTTGGAGCCGCGCGCCGCTCGCGTAGAGCGCGCGCACTTTGCAGCCTAGAGCTGTTTGGCGCTCCTTGGACGTCGCGCGCCGCTCACTTCGAGCCGCGTGCCCTCTGCAGCCTCGAGCTGCTCGGCGCCCCTTGGACGCCGCGCGCCGCTCACTTTGAGCCGCGCGCCCTCTGCAGCCTCGAGCTGCTTGGCGCCCCTTGGACGCAGCGCGCCGTCCGCATAGAGTTGCGCGCCCATCTCGCAGCCTGCAGCTGCTCGACGCCCGCTCGACGCCCCTTGGACACCGCGCGCCGCTTACATAGAACCGCTCGCCCTCTGCAGCCTCGAGCTGGTCGGTGCCCCTTAGACGCCGCGCGCCGCTCGCGTAGAGCCGCGCGCCCTCTGCAGCCTCGAGCTGTGCGGTGCCTCTTGGACTCCGCGCGCCGCTCACGTAGAGGCGCGCAACCTTTGCAGCCTCGAGCTGCTCGGCGCCCCTTGGACGCAGCGCGCCGTCCGCATAGAGCTGCGTGCCCATCCCGCAGCCTGCAGCTGCTCGACGCTCCTTGGACGCCGCGCGCCGCTCGCTTCGAGCCGCGCGCCCTCTACAGCCTGCAGCTGCTCGACGCTCCTTGGACGCCGCGCGCCGCTCACTTCGAGCCGCGCGCCCTCTGCAGCCTCGAGCCGCTCGGCGCCCCTTGGACGCCGCGCGCCGCTCACTTCGAGCCGCGCGCCCTCTGCAGCCTCGAGATGCTCGGCGCCCCTTGGACGCGGCGCGCCGCTCACTTCGAGCCGCGCGCCCTCTGCAGCCTCGAGCTGCTCGGCGCCCCTTGGATGCCGCGCGCCGCTCATTTCGAGCCGCGCGCCCTCTGCAGCCTCGAGCTGCTCGGCGCCCCTTGGACGCCGCGCGCCGCTCACTTCGAGCCGCGCGCCCTCTGCAGCCTCGTGCTGCTCGGCGCCACTTGGACGCCGCGCGCCGCTCCCGTAGAGCCGCGTGCCCATCTTGCGGCCGGCAGCTGGTCAGCACCCCTTGGATGCCGCGCCGCTTACGTAGCACCGCTCGCCGTCTGCAGCCTAGAGCTGTTTGGCGCGCCTTGGACGTCGCGCGCCACTCACGTAGGGGCGCGCGCCCGTCTCGCAACCTGCAGCTGCTCAACGCCCCTTGGACACCGCGCGCCGCTCGCGTAGAGCCGCGCGCCCTCTGCAAACCTCCAGCTGCGTGGCGCCCCTTGGACGCCGCACGCCGCTCGCGTAGAGCCGCGCGCCCATCTCGCGGCCTGCAGCTGGTCGGATGCCGCGCCGCTTACGTAGAACCGCTCGCCCTCTGCAGCCTTGTGCTGTTCGGTGCCCCTTGGACGCCGCATGCCACTCCCGTAGAGCCGCGCGCCCATCTCGCAGCCTCAAGCTGCTCGGCGCCCCTTGGACGCTGCGCGCCCCTCGCGTAGACCCGCGCACCCTCTGCAGCCGAAAGCTGCTCGGCGGCTCTCAGACGCCGCGCGCCGCTCCCGTGGAGCCGCGCGCCCATCTGACAGCCTCAAACTGCTGGGCGCCCCTCAGACGCCGCGCGCCGCTCCCGCAAAGCCGCGCGCCCTCTGCAGCCGCAAGCTGCTCGGCGCCATTTGGACGCCGCGCGCCGTTCCCGTCTCACAGCCTCAAACTGCTCGGCGCCCCTCGGACGCTGCGCGCCGATCCCGCAGAGCCGCGCGGCCTCTGCAGCCGCAAGCTGCTCGGCGCCCCTTTGGACGCCGCGCGCCTCTCCAGTAGAGCCGCGCACCCTGTACAGCCACCAGCTGCTCGGCGCCTCTCGGACGCCGCGCGCCGCTCATGTAGAGCTGCGCGCCCATCTCCTCACAGGCTCGGGCGCCGACCACACACGACTCGCTCAGCAGCCGCCCGCGCCATGGCGATTCTCACCTCGCGGCAGCACAGAGGATCTTGTCGAGTTCAGCCCCCCGCTGCAGACCCAGCTAGAGTCCTTGCGACACGAAGTCGCAACCTCGCAGCTCCCAATAGCGCCTCCCTATGCCGGGCATCCCCAGGCCCGTGGCCCACGGCCGATAGCTGCAGGTCCGCTCGAGCATGCGCGAGGCTACTCTCGCTGGCCCAGTCGATCTGCGACGCGTTGCGCGCAACGTCGTTGCTGCTCCTGCCAGCCACGCTCTGCTCCAGCCGGATGCATTCGCGAGCAAAGCGCCCAACCGTCAACACATGCGTCACCTCCTTCCTAACCTCGATCGCCTCCTCAAGACCGCGCTGCAGCACCGGGAGGCTTTCAGAGAGGAAGCTGCGAAGCCAGTCGTTACGGTTGGGTCGCGCAGACTCCGCGCCGAGCAGCTCGAGCACCCATCCAACAATGGCAGCAGTATCGTCCAGGCGGCCGGGGAATACACTCACTGCCTCCTGTCCGGTTGAGCGGATGCGCACGAGCGCAGGTGTGCCGTACGCGACGAGGATTGGCTCCAAAATCGCGAGCTGTGCCATCGCCCCAGGCAACCCAACGTTTAGCAGCCCAATCTGGACTTGCTGGCCCTGTAGCAGAGCCAACGCTGCAGTCACAGCTGGCGCTGCGGAGGTCCAGGCCGGGCAGTCTGGGTCGTAGGCGACGAAAAACGCCCCAGCTTGCGGCTGCGGTGCTAGGGCAGCGAGCAGCAACGCGCACCACGCTTGCATGACAGAACAGCCGGCCGATTGGCTCGCGCACGGCGCCACAGCCGATCATTTCACGTGAACAGTTACTTGTGGCCTACACTGCAGATCCTAGCTCTGACTTCGTCCGAACCGCTCTCTTCACAAGCCACGTGTGTGTCTCCTGTGCTACTCAACACTCTCACCCACTCTCGCGCACTCCTTACGCCGCTCATGGCACACACCGACGCACCCTCCTCAGTCTCACACACACTCTCACACGCTCTCCGGGATTGCTATGGTCGCTCACTCTCTCTCCCTCGACTCTCTCTCTCTTCCAAACACTAGCGGCCGGCGAGCCGGGGGGAGCCCGTGCCTAGCCCCGTGTGATTGGAAAGAGCATGGAGGCGAGCGACTGGCCATGAGGCACAGAGGCTCCGAACCCCCCAATGAGATCTCCACCGGGAGCCGAGAGCCTCACGAGCCACAAACCGACCCAAAGCAATCCCCACTCGAGAGGCTACTGAGTGCTGTTTTCCTCGACGAGGTATGAGCGGTGCTGCTGATGAACGCTGCTCATGGTGACGAGGCTGGTTTTGAGTTACAACCCGAAATACGAACATATTCGTACTTCAAACACGCCTCGGCACATTGGACCTGGCACCGGCACCGACACGAGACACGGCTCGGCCTGCGGCGGAAAGGGGCATCCATCACGCGGACCCGTACACAGCAACACACACACACACCGGGTGACCTTGTTGGAAATTCGCATAATAGGAGATGCACAGTTGTGAGTGAGAATAAGCAAATCAACATTTTAAATTATCACAAGAAGGAACATGATTTACTATTTATACCCTTTGGCCACCTATAGCCACGACCAGGGGGAGCGGCTCTCGATATCTAGGATTCAACCAGCGCCTCCGGCTACAGCTGGCACCGACACGAGACACGGCTCGATCTAGTGGCGGAAAGGACTCAGCCTCATCGCCACCAGG
>Ga0335398_10010217_pt1 | contig 10722 bp, 10 predicted proteins | sample BON03_FD_205742 | JGI IMG/M metagenome (GOLD analysis project Ga0335398, IMG submission 205742) | Freshwater microbial communities from Lake Bonney liftoff mats and glacier meltwater in Antarctica - BON-03 (spades assembly) (version 2) | ecosystem: Environmental > Aquatic > Freshwater > Ice >...
CTTCAGCTAGACGCGAAGTGCGTGATCTCGGACTCTGGCACAATCAGCGAGGAGTCAACAATTGCAGGCTTCAGCGCGGTGAGCTTAAGAGACTCCATCGAAAGGCCTGAGGCCCTCGAGTCGGGTTTGATGATCATTACGGTCCTAGATGTCGATAACTTGATTCGAGCTGTCGGGATCATCACGGCAGTGCCATTATCCAATGTATCCCCGGAAGGTTCAGAAAGAAGCAACTCTTCAGAACCAGTCGTCAGGTTTCTTATCTCGACTTGTTCTAAACACCAAGCTTGGAAAAGGCTACATTGAAGAGCATCCGCTAACCCGGATATGAGTCGTATTCCTTCCTGGTCAAACCAAAGGGCATGAGCTTAGAGAATGACACCCCATTACCCTTCGTCTTCCTCAGTACTTCCTCGTCTTGCCCCGCCCTAATTTCGTCCTGGTAGTAGTGAACCCCAATGTGGTCGAAGTAGTCTCGGATCCAAAGGTGAGGCTCATGCACCCGTCTAAGGCTAAAAATTGAGCTGAAAAGATCAGTAAACTTTGGCACCAAGGTTGGTGGCAGAACCCATCGAAAGTCTCCACATCTATCGCCGTAGTTATTGCAGCGCACAGCCCCCGCCATCATGTCACCAAGAGTGACCTTTCCCAATATTACAACGTCCGGTCGGAGAATCACAACGAGATCGTAGCTGCGATTTTGTGCCTCGCAGAAACTAGTGAACAAACGACACACCTCCCGGATTGAGATCGCTTGCGATATCCCCGAAATATCTTGAGCTAGCGATCGAAATGGGTGTCTGAGCGCTCTCACTGCAAACCGAGGGCTCTTCACTAATGCATTGATTCGGCTTTTGAGTACGCCAAGAAATATAGTCTTCCTAAAAGTTGAATTTTCGACGTACTTGCTCGTCACCGGCGCGAATGTTTCGTCTAACGCCTTCGCCATGTCAACTTGCCAAGAATGAACAATAAAATCGAAGTCCGCCTCTGGATTAGCTGATACGAGATTTTTTTGAATCGACGAAAAACATGCCTCGATGCTCACTCTCCCGACTTCCTGGGGTGTCCGCCTTATGGACTGGTAGGCCCGGTCAATGGGGCTAACTCCACCTCGAACCAAAACTGCCACTTTAGTTTTTCGGTCAAAAGGCACGTCGCGACCAACTTTCAAGCATTACATCTAAGTCCAACTTATGTTGATCAGGATTATAAGCATGGATCTCCTCCGTGACTCCAAGCGGAACTACTTCATCATGATTCCAGAATCCAACTGTTCCTCCGTTGCTCAATATCGAATTGTATAAGGGGGCGATATAGGACTCTCCAGGGGAGTGAGTGGCCTCAAAGGCATCCATAAAAAGCCCTGGCGATGAAAAATAGTAGACGCCGCTCGATGCGTGACTGGAAATTACTCGCTTTTCGGCGGTCTCGAGAACCTTGCTGCCGTCTGTTCGAGCGAAGCTCATTGCCGGGTTCCTGCTTTCAAAAAGACCCAGTGCTCCATCCAGGCTCATTAGGTGCGAGGGAAGATCCCCGGACGCGATTGTGTCACAGCTGGCGATGAGCAGTCCGCGTGAGTCATCCATATGTTGGGTTCCATGAGCGACGGTGGATGCCTGGCCCCTGGTCGTTGGAGTAGACATTACTCTCCATGTTTTTTCTGGCGGGATATAGGGTGCAAACAACCCAGGCTCCTCGATATTAATGAACTCCGTGTCGGCCTCATTCACGATAAATAATATCTCGTCCACGCTGTTGAGAGGCAATGAACTCAGTCCGTACGCATAAAGTGGGTGACCTCCCACCCTTATGAATGGCTTAGGTTCAGAAAAGCTGCCCTTTACTCTTGTTCCGAGGCCTGCCATTGGAATAACCAGAGTAAGCCGCTTCAATCGCCGACTGTCCGTGTAAGCCTCGTGATTTCTTGCAGCGAGGAGTTCGCGTCGAGTAAGCCCTTTAGGAAGAACTGAAGGGCTCGATCCGGTGCCTCCATGTGCAGAGGAGGTATTGAAAGAAGAATCAACGCACTCCCAAGTTTGAGCTTCTGGTAGGCAAGTAGATCCAGCTTAAAAGCGGAAATGAATGCAGACAACGCATGTTTATGATGGGGTGGCTCTCGAATTTCCAGGCGATACTCGGTTTCATTAAGTTGCTCGTGGGAGCTGAACCCCTTGAGAATGGAGTCGTAGCCACCAACCAGCGAGTGGGAGAGCTTAGCCATGTCGTAAAAACTGGGGCCCACTAATGATGCTTCCTGAAAACCGCCCCTCGGGTCTATTAGCTTTATGGTGAGAGTCTGCGGATCAACCAAAATATTGGAAAAACAGAAGTCCCCATGGACAACGCTTTCCTTATGGATGGACTTGTGTAGAACGGCCAAGCTTCGGTCAATCAAGTCATTGACTCGAGGTGACCGATGACCGTTTATCGAGATACTCTTGGTGGCAAGTACACCCCATCCCGGCAACTCTTTAAGTGCAGCTACGCGCTCCTTAGTCTTCGAACCAAAAGCCCACACGCCCAAGTCTCCCGAGACTTGCACTTTTTCTCTATGGAGCATCTCCAACGCGGACTTTAGTTTGGGCATGACGGACTCCCAGAACGAGCCCGGAAGATTTTGAAGAGTATAAAGGTCGCTAAGGCTCGGGAATGGCCAATAATCGAGCCAAAGTTCCGCCGAGTCGTGACCACGTAAGAATTTTCGTGGCTGAGGAAATAGCCCCCCCACGGACTCTGGCAGCTCCCTGAGGTACGAATACTCTCTCTCGAGCTTCCCGACGTCGGAACTGGACTTCTGAACATACATTCCGAAATTATCGCGTTCAACCCGATTGAAGCTCCTGCTCTCGAAAACGTGGCTCTGCTGCTCATTGAACCTGTCAGAATGGTCAGCATCGATCCACTGTCGTGCCTCTAACGCAAGCACTCGGCCATCTCTTGAATTAGAAAAGATAATGGACTCTATGGGGCCCGAAGAATCAAGCTCACTAATGTAGGGTCCGTTCAAGAACCAATAAACTCCGACCAGTCCCGCCTCCGATGTCAAATGGCCCGGGCCCCTTTTGGGATGTCGACCCAGGGGCTGAATTACCCCATCTTCCAGACGCACTCTATCGAGTCGTCGAATTTCACTTTGCTCAGATGTCACTACAGCGCCAAAATTTGACCCTCCGAGTTGGTTCCAGTCGAAATCACATAAGGTATCGCCCAGCTGCACCAGCACTTTTCCTTCATAGCTAGAAAAATTCAGGAGCCGCAGTGTCGTTGCAAGGGGACCCGAGGTGTCATCGCATGCAATGATCTGCAGTTCGAAGCGATAGTTTCTCGATAAAAGCAAATAATCGATCTGAGGAATGTCGCGCGACCTCACTCCGAGCCTGACGTGTGTCACCCCAACGGAATAGTTTTCTAGAGAATCCAGTATTTGTTGGAGAAAAGACTTCCCTCCACTGAACCTGAGAAGAGGGCTGGAAATATTTTCCACATTCGTGCCACTGCGCACCCCTCCTGCGGCCGGAATGAGCACCATCAGTCCATTGAGCTCGGCAGGGGGATGCTCTACAAGTTTTGCCACGTGGTATAGTCTAAGTCATGGCGTCGGTTCATCTGCTTTACTCATGTTTCATAACAAACGCTCCAATTCAAGCACCTAACTACTATGAGCTAGGGCATCAACCTGACAAGGTTCAGCAGCTTTTGACAAGCCTCTTTACACTGAAGAGACTTAAATTTGAATCCATAGCCATTCATATTTCGCTCGATGCCCCCTACACGAAATTTCAAGGGCTCGTGGATGCCCTGGTGAGCGAGTGGTTCCCCAGCGCAAGGTATTCGTCTTCTAGATTAGGTAATTATGGAGATTGGGTTGAAGAACTCGAGCAGATTGGTCAAGACTGCACCTGGACCTTGCTTATAAACAACCACGATCACGCCTTCGTCTGTGCGGAAACGTCAGAGTGGGATGGCTTTGTTGACCTACTTGATCAAACTGACACTGACATAGCCCATATCTCGCACTGGCCAGAGGCCGTCGGCTGGGCCGCCCTCAAAAGGCGGAAAAATAGACCGACCGGTGCAGACCTCGGTTTCACGGATTCTCGGACGATAGGGACGGTGCTCCTAAAAACTCGAATATTGACTGACGCATTCTCTTCTGACTTTACGCATGGCTTTCCCTTTGTTCGGCCCGATAACCCCTTCGGGCCTCCTCTTACCTTTAGCGAAAGATTTATACCGGTGCCCTATACGGAGTTCTTTCGACACCTCGATGGTTATGGGCACGTGGGGCTTAACTCAAGGTTCGCCTCTCAGCTGAGAGACGTTTTCGAAGCCTCTCCGTATGGCGTGAATCTAAGACCTTGGATAGCATGCGACCTGGGCGAACAAGTGGAGGGGGACTTGCTTGGCTTACCCGTTTTTTATTCGCAGAGGACCGCGGTGCCGGGCAACTCAAAAGACCTTTCGAGGAAGCTGGAAAATCTTCTGTATCTGGCCACCGCCTATCGAGTGCGCTGGAACGTTCTGTTCGCCTTGATGAGTGCCGTGGGGACAACCAGGAAACTCAAAATTGCATCATTCTTCTCCATGATGTGTAAATCTCAGTTTTGGTGCTCTCTGGCAGCCCCTGTATTGACAGGTTTTCTTATGGCCAAAAAGAAGTTGGTGGGTAATGCCTAGAGGAAAGCCCTCGCTCGTATCATTTGCGGACGGCTCTGACGTTTGGCGAGCAACCGGAAGAAGACTAGAGCGCCAAGCGCTCGAGTCAGGCATGTTCTCGTCAGTGAGAGTCTTTAACTCCGGAGTTGGCGTCAAAGAGGCTATGGTCTTTAGAGAGGATGCAGAGAAGGCTACCTCGCCCGAGAAAAAAGGCTTTGGGTACTGGCGCTGGAAGCCCCAGATAGTTCTCGAGTCGCTTAAGCGGCTAGAGGGGGACTCCCCGGGAATTTGGTACATCGATGCTGGGTCTTCAATTTATTGCAACTCCACAGCCAAAAAGAGGATGGAAGAGTACGTCGACAAGGGACATGGCAATGGGTGGGGGTTGGGCTTTCAGTTGACTTCTGACTTTAGTGACGCGGCTTACACCAAAAAGAGCGTGCACGAAGAATACAATTTGAGCTTGGAATTAGCTCAGACTGGTCAAGTGCAAGCTACAGCGGTTTTTTTTGCCAACAGGCCTAGGGGTTTGGAATTAGCAGAAGAGTGGTTCAATGCTAGCCTCAGAGCGGATCTATTCGATGACTCGCGAAATGTACCAAGAGAAGACATTTTGGCCGAACAGTTCATAGGGCACAGACACGACCAATCGGTGTTGTCCTGTTTACTGAAAACGAGCGGGTCCGAAGTCGTCCCTGATGAATTGGGAATCCCCCGCTCATACTTGCTGTCAATGAATCAAGATGAAATTCCGTTCCCCATTCAAGGCACTCGCCACAAAAGCCGATTTAACACCCTAAGCATGAACCCCCTCGTGCGTGCAGTGAGGATGATTGAGGGTTTTATCCCCTAGTTTTAACAACTTGCTGATGGCCGACGGGTCGAGATAGCGACTGACTGGTAATTCTCAGCCGTGGGGGGCTGCTCGCCCAATCACCCAGGACGAGAACGCCTGCAGAGCCGGCTTGTTAACCTTCACTGTAGAGAGTGTCCCACTCGATCGGATTCACTAATTTCCCTTGTCGCTCCGCTGAACACGCCTGATTGCAGATGGGAACTGCGTTTTCTTATAGATGAAAAAATTAAGTCTGTCTCGAATATTTACCAAGTGCCTATTTGTAGCTCTGTAGGTCTCGTCTAAGTCTGACTTGCCGGCGCTATGGTGCATATGCTCCACAATGACATTCTGATCGTAATGGCAACGGCCTAAAGTATGCCCCAAGAGCAGCCAAAAGTCGTCAAGGAACATGTGCCGGAGAATTGGAGGTGCAAAATAGCCTAAGGGCTTGACGATATTGGTGCTAACCATCACGAAGGTTGGCAAAAGTCCATGCGAAAGTAAATCATTCCCATACGCGACTCCGCCGCACGTGGAGCCAAGAGCTTCGACGAATATACTGTCCCATCCGGGTGTCCTCACGGCGGAATCGTCACCCATGAAACTTACATAGTCGTACTCGTCAGCTCTCTCCATGGCAGCCCTGTTCAGAGCAGCATTCATTCCATTTGACTTACCTCGGCTAACAAAAACCCCGGCGGAAGCCGCCCATTCGTAGTCCCCAGCGTCATCCAAGTCAATGGCAAGAACAAAGTCTGAGCACGAGGAAAGCGACGCATTTTCGATTATCCGATCTTTGATGGCAGACGCTCGACCCCTGGTCGGTATGATGACAAGATTTCTATTTACGTTTTTCAAAAGTGCTCCCTCCGAGTAATTTCAAGCAATTCAGACACAACGTTTCTCCAAACGCCTTCAGACAGTAGGACTTTCTGAGAAAGCGTCTCTTCGATCCAAGCGTCTGCCCCTTCGCGCCACTTTTCGTAGTTCATCGACGCGGCAATGATCAGGCCACGCTCCAGAGCCTTAAGGCTCGGTTCGCAAGTCACCACCAAGCCTTCGGGGATGCCTAAAAGATGCGGGTCTGCACCGCAATAAACCGGTATGGTCCCGCAAAACAACGCGTCCAGAAGTTTTTCTGAAGAGTAGTCAGTGGAGTTCTCCACTACTAATGAAATCTTGTAGCCCCTTAGCACCTCGTGCTTATCCGATGCTTCCCCTAAGTATTTATTTGGCCGGGCAAAGAGTTGACCCATTGAAATCAAAAGACTTCCGGGCTGCCGAAGTGCTATGGCAAAATTGCCCGCAATCTCGCGAGATTTTGTCTGCCACCTATCGTTCCAGCCTCGCCCATAAACGTCGACGTCAAGATCCTTGAATGCGCTTGCTCGAAGCGTGTAAAGAGAGCCACGAATAAAACTGACTCTCCACGATGCCACTGCCACGGCTCCATTTTTTCGCTTTGGTTCGAGCGCAGCTGAGACTTGGCTAGCTGGAGGGACGAAGGGCCATGGGAGGTAAAGTTGATCCTGGACAGGGAAACCCAGAAAAAATATCGCCCCATACTCTCTTCGTGCGCCCCTGGAATGAGGAAAGGCTAGGACCTGCTTGGGTTCTCGCACGACCAGATATCGTCGACCCTTCGGGATGCCTGCTTTCTTTGCGAGTCGAAGCGCATTAGGGTCATGGTCAAGTGCTAGAAAATATCCATCTGAACTCGCATCGGAGAGGGAGAAGTTGTCCGAGAGGAGGTCTCCAAGATTTTTTAGCTCTCCAGAAAAAGGGGGGGCTCCAAAGTATCGTGAATAGCAGAAAAGTCTTCCTTCTTCTGACGGGCGCAAAGGTGTCTGGTTCAATCGTGCTCCAATCTCCGCAAGTGCTAATTATAGATGGCTTAAGGATTGGACTGTAAACGCCTCATTTCGTCAGCTTCACGCTCAGAAAGGGCTCTCTTTTCGGCTACTTCCCAGCGCAAGAGTGGAGGAAAACAACAAAACTCCCATACTTGGTCACTCATCGAGCGGGTTCCCACCGAAGCTCTTTGGCCCCGAATACCTCGGATAGTTTCGTAGGGTTCCCGATCAAAACAGGCATGCTCGACTGGCTTCCTTCAAACGCATTAAGCGGGAGCGTGTGCCCATCCATTGCCGCGATTCTCTTCGCTGCTCGGCGAATAGATGTCGGCCTCCCAGTGCACAGATTGACCACTTCGAAGTTGTTCTCAGTCGACTTACGTGTAAGGCCGTGAATAACATGGGCTACTTGTCTTGGGGACAAAAAATCTCGAAGATCGTCCGGATTCTGAATCTTCGTCTCCCCTCTGATGCCTCTCCGGATCGCTCCCAGCAGGCTGTTCTCCGGCATTTCGTCCCCGAGGACGCTGAATATCCTTAGAACAACCACTTTTTTTCCGGTGTTTTCTGAGATAGCCCTCAGAGAGTTCTCCGCTGAAAGTTTCTGCTCCGCATACACAGTTCGAGGATAAAGGGTATCGTGCTCCAGCGCTCCTGTTCTGGAGGTGCCCCCATAAACATGTCCGGATGAAGCGAAATAAAACACTTGGCCATCTCCGGAAAAAAAATCGTTCGCTAATTTAGCCACGCCGGTAACATTTGCCAAGCTGGAGGCGTCCTGATTTTTACGAACATTTTCTTCGCCGACGATCCCGGCTAAGTGAACTAGAGATTCCTCTCTCTCCAGGCTCTTCGGTAGGACGTGGTTTGCGGCGAGATAGTCTCTGTAGGAAAACTCAGTGAACCTCTCCTTTAAGTGTCGCCCTACCACCCCTGATGCGCCAGTTAAGAGAGTCACATTACCCTATTCAACGTCCGAAGCTCTTGTAAAAGCGGAAAGAGGCACTTTGAACAAAGCCGTCATCCTGTCTATAAATTGTGAAAACCATTACCCACTGTTGTCAAGTGTAACGTCCTGGCAACGAATTGCCGGGCTGAGCATCATTGAGGACGCAAGTGGCCAAATGCGCTGATTCGACTATACAAAATTGACCAAAGACAGGTCTGGAGGCGACTGAAGAGGGCTCGCCGGGCCAATCAACGACATGGACTACCTCGGCTACAATCGCGCCAACGTTTTGACTCCAATCTAGCAATTCCAACACAGTTTCAAATTGTTTTAAAAGATGAAGAGCCCTCGAATATCAATTAAAGAGGTGGAGCAGCTCTGCCAGAGCGCCTTCGCCCCCTCTGAGCCTTAATTTGATATCGGCTGCCTTTCGCGCCGATGGATAGGAGGCCTTTGGGGCCGCGGACAGAGTGGCCTCCACCAGCGCAGGAATGTCCGAAAAACTATCCCCAATAAAAATCACGTTTGCGGCAACCATCAACTCCCTAATGAGCTGGAGTCTCTCGCTCGGGCTTCTCAGGCGTAACTCAAACCCCATGTCATTGACCCTTTTGGATGAGATTTGAAAGCCCCGCTCATCAGCACTTACGAACGTGATCTCATCAAAAAATGAGTTTGCCTTTAGGGCATCCGCGTCGTGAGATCCGAAAATCTTAAGCTGTTTTCCCTCGCTTGAGTAGTGAAATTTGCCGTCGGTGATAACACCGTCAACATCGCACACAAGATGCCACTTGGTCGCAGATGTGGCCTGTCGAGTGTGTAGCCAGACTTTACGCCTATTTATATTCAATGGAATCATGGTTTGCATTATCCCAGCCCTTGAACAATATCTCGCCAATAGAGCCGTTGTCCGGGTTCGACTGATTCCGAAAATGACTTGGTAACCTACTCTTGGCACTGTGAAGCTAGGGAGTGTGGCTATGGCTATGGCTATGAAACCGATTCTACTCGTCTGCATGTTCGACAGCATCCACTCAGCCCGCTGGCTGGCACAGCTTGAGGACCAAAGCATCAACTTCTTGCTCTTCCCCAGTTCCCCCCATAGAAGAGTTCACCCCGAGCTTGAGAGATTGCTCTCTGGTTCTGGGGCAGCGAGCTTTCGATTAGTCCCAGGCGCCCGTTACTTTGCACTTCCGATCTGGGCCCTCGATAAGTTCGCCGACAACTTTTTCCGAGGGTCAATATTGAGGGCCGCGATCAGAAATTTCCAGCCGAGCGTTATTCACGCATTAGAGCTTCAGAATGCGGGCTATGTTAGCCTCAGAGCTCTTTCTCACAAAAAAACCCCGGGCCTTAAATTCATGGTCACCAATTGGGGCAGCGACATATTTTGGTTTCAACGGTTCCCAAAGCACAAAGAAAAACTTCAAAAGCTTTTGCAGATTGCCGATGTTTATTCTGCAGAGTGCGAGAGAGATGTCGTGCTTGCAAGGAACCTGGGTTTCACCGGTCATGCAATGCCAGTCATACCGAACGCAGGTGGCTTCTCTGAAGCTGACTTCGCTATTCCACGGCTTGCATCCGCCGAACGCAAGACAATTGCCCTCAAGGGCTATCACGGCTGGGTGGGTAAAGCCAAAGTATCCCTCGAGGCAGTTAGAGAGATGTCTGAGGAACTGCAGGGGTACAAGATCATCGTTTATTCGGCCAACCGATCTGTCTTGAAGCTGGCGAGACAAGTCTCCAGGCAAACAGGACTCGAGATCCAGGCATTCAGCAAAGGGGCGATGAGCCATAAGCAGGTTCTAGAGATGTTTGCAAGATCAAAGATATATGTTGGCCTGTCTGAGAGTGACGGAATCAGCACCTCTATGTTAGAAGCCATGGCAATGGGGGCTATCCCGGTTCAAACCTCAACTGCTTGTTGCGACGAATGGTTTGTCGACAGTGGAGTTGCCGTGCACGAGATCACGGTTCCAGCGGTCAAGAATGCCATCAGAGAAGGCCTTAAATTGGCCGAAGATCCCGCCAACGCTGAGAAAAATTTAGAAACCATCAGGACCAGAGCCAGCGCAGAGATGGTCGAGAAAATCGCACTCACGTTCTACGACTAAGGCGAAGCATTTCATGGTCACCACGAAATGAGACGGGGTGGTGTTTGGCAAGCCACTGCCTTCGGTCACGAGCGTCCCGATTCGCTCAAAGCTAATGTCAGAGATTGTGGCCAACCGAAACCGCCCAAGTATCGGGCGACACTTCCGCCTGACGTTAGCCGAGGCGGTAACCCATACCGCGAACCGTGTGGATCAGGTCATTGCCAAACTTTGGTCTTAGGTAGCGGATTAGAAATCACCTACGTTGCTGGCCGGGTCGTGGCCTAAGCCCCAAACACTTGAGAGTAGCTTCTCTCTGGAAATGACTTG
>Ga0335398_10010220_pt1 | contig 10720 bp, 11 predicted proteins | sample BON03_FD_205742 | JGI IMG/M metagenome (GOLD analysis project Ga0335398, IMG submission 205742) | Freshwater microbial communities from Lake Bonney liftoff mats and glacier meltwater in Antarctica - BON-03 (spades assembly) (version 2) | ecosystem: Environmental > Aquatic > Freshwater > Ice >...
GCACTACAACTGGAAGTACCTCTTCCTTCGCCCCACCATGTCGAAGATTATTGAGCGCTACAATCACAAGTTTCAGCACTAACACGGCCGGGGCGGCGCCTGTTGACGCCACTACCAACACTCCCACTGCCGCACACACCGCCGACGTCCAAACATGCATTAATCCTACCTTTGGTGTATGGCATTGTTGTCTTATTAAAAAAATTTATTTCACCTTATTTCACTTTCGCTGTAGTGAAGGGCCGAAGGCCCGCACTCTTTTCACTGTTTCACTGATTGAAGGGCCGCAGGCCCGCACTTTCACTGCGGTGAAGGGCCGAAGGCCCGCACCCTTTTCACTGTTTCACTGAGTGAAGGGCCGCAGGCCCGCACTTTCACTGCAGTGAAAGGCCGAAGGCCCGCACTCTTTTTACTGTTTCACTCAGTGAAGGGCCGCAGGCCCGCACTTTCACTGCAGTGATTCCTACAACACCTACACGAGAGTGACAGTGATTTCACCGTGTGAGGTGTGGCCCACGATGCTGTCCAACCTGTCCCAACCTGTCCCATAAAGTAAATTTGTTCCAGTTGCGTATCCCATGCACAGCACCACTGCCCTTGCTTCACTCCGTTAAATTTGGTTGCGAAATTTAGCCTCAGGGTGGTAAAGCGCTGTGGCAGCGTTCGGATTTCGGGAGAGTACAGAAAAAAAGCAAGCGAGCTTGTTGGTCGTCTTGAACGACCTGCGAGTGAACAAAAGGTGTCGGGTGGAGTACTGTACATGAGCATGAGCGCGTAGTCGTCTTGACCTAGCCTGGACAGTCACCAGCAGTAATCAGAATCGCACAAGCCTGCCAATTGCAGTAAGCAAGCGAACGGCCAGAGCGGCCGAAACCCTTCACCAATAACCTGCACGCATAGTACAACAGACAGAGGGCGACCTTTCACGATCGACACGGCGGCTGTCTGCCTGCCGCACTGCTGGCTGATCAAGGAGGGCGTTCAAGAACAGCGCCTACAGTCAGAGAGTGACCAGTCAGAGCGGCCGGTGTCAAGAGGGTGACAACAACGGTTGATTGCAATGTCTCCAAACGAAGAGGCAGCCGTTCAAGAAACAGCGCCTAAAGCCAGAGAATGGACAGTCAGAGCGGCCGGAGTCAAGAGGGCAACAACAAGGTTGATGGCAATGTTGCCGAACAAAGCCTGAGGCCGCCGAAGTGCACCACCACAACATGGAGCTTGAGTCGGCGCAGTTGGGCCGGCTGATGTGGTCGGCTTGTCCATGCCAAAACGAGTGGTTGGGGTCTGACGAGCATTCCAGGATTGGCGCGTCAAGGATGATTTGAGCGGGCCGACGAGCAGTTCAGGAGTTTTAAATGATATCAGAGTATATGTATTTGCGGCAGAGTTTCTGGTAGCTGTAACTGCAGCAAATCAGATGTCGGAAGAGTATTGAAGACCAGCACAAGCTTGTAGTCGTCCTGAATCGGCCTGGGGGTAAACATCACCTGCTCGGCATATACTGAAGATGATCATGTAGCTTATAGTCGTCTTAACATGACAGAGACAGTTACCAGCAGTAAGCTTTAGATTGTGAAGTTGAACGAAGGAGTTGGAGGGCAAAAATTCTCAACATATGTGTACAGAACGCTCTAAATTGTGAATTTTTGTGTATTTTCATTTGTATCGCATTATGAATTTATTAAGGGGGGGTGTCCGTTTTACTCCGTACGCGACGGGTGTGTATGTTGATTTTGTTTTGCGTGTGACTTGATTTGTATCACGTAGTGATTTTTAATTAGTGGAGAGTACTCCTCTAGACTGAGCGTGACATTTATGCGAGAAATAGTGCGATGCACCACGTGCGGATGTAAGTGTGAAACAGTGTCACGAGACACTGTATGAAGGGGGGGGCACGGAGGACCCTCGGAAGACTCTCGGGTAAGAGACCCCTTCTAAAGATTTATGACGAGTATTAAACGGTAGTTTTGTCCAGCCATGTTGTCGCGTATCCCCTCATACCTTCTGCATGCCGATGACCCGCACAGCGCCACTGCCCTTGCCTCACACCTTTACATTGGCAGCTCCAAATCTGACGTTGGCAGCGGTAAAGGCATACATGCTATTTGGTTTTCCAGACTCACACATGTGCTCCAACTTCTTTGAACATCGTCAACCCTAAGCATAGATGTTTCTTATGGCAGGTTCTTCGCAAAGCTTCAGAGTTTTTCGGAGCAAAAACCTACATCGGCGAGACGGGTCTCACGACCCCTCCCTTTTTCTCCAATGCGCGCAGAGGAGCGAAGATCACGTGGGGGGCACTTGATGACAGTCCAGTCATTATAAACTGGAGCGGGCTGGACCTATTGAAGCAGGCTGAGATCACTCCGATAATGGGAACGGCGGATGACTGGATCATATTCACACACCCTCTGGGCTCGGAGAAGTCCGACACTCCCCCCATCCCGTTTGGTGCCCAGAGAATCCTCTGCACCAGCAGGGAGAAAGGGTGGTGGAGGACGGGAACAGATAAACTTGCCTTATACGGCCTGGACACCAGAGTGTGGATCAGTCAGAACAGCACGATTTCTGACTTCAACATCCTCGCCCTTGAAGCACTTCTTCAGATGAAATCCGAAAAAGATCTCTCGGATATGCGGTCTGATGGGGTAGAATTGATCTACTAGATGGGCACGGAGTCAGGCCTAATGGACATCAACAACTTCCCTGGGGTCATCCACTCCACAGACGGTTCAAACGGCAGCACGGGGAAGGGAGCAGGCTTTTACCGACACGATACCAAAGAAGGTGGATGTTGCAGGGTGGGTGGAGGCGCCGGCGCCGGCTCGTCCGGCAGCGCCAAATTTGCGGCTGCATGCCTGGCCCTCGAAGATTCTCTCACCACGACCAGCCCATCGTGGTCCTCCCAGATTCCCAAGGATTCATGACAGTGTCTTCGAATTGGGTTGGGGAGGGAAAGGACCCTCTCCTTCGTCATTCTCCGGATGGGGATATACTCGCTCACATCATCCAGCTTCTCCACCAAAGGGTGAGTCTTGGCCTCTTCACCATGTTTATGAAAATTGAAGCCCACAGGGGCGAGTTTCTCAACGAAAAGGCAGACAGATGGGCCGACGAAGGGCGAGAGGATGCATATAGCATACAATGGGATGGTCCCAGCTCACATCCTACCTTCTCATGGACTGACGCGCGAGTCGAACACAAATGCTCCATGAACAAGACCCTTCGGACTAGAGTGCACTTGAAGGTGGCCGAACTGCAGGTCCCTCTTCACAAGAGCTATGCTTCTGAATTTCTCAATCGGGAAAAGAATGGTAAGGATCTTCTGGGGAAGCACTGGCAAGACAAAACCGTCCCGGACCGGTCCAAAAGGCGCCTTTTACAAAGCATCGGTCACCAACTGCCATGCGCCAAGCATCTTAAGCTCTGGGGTCTCCGTGACAGCGACGAGTGCAGGCTCTGTAAATGCCTCCACCCGGAGGAGACGCCTTGGACAGAAAGCCTTGGCCATATCCAAGCTCAATGCCCAGCTCTCCGAAAATCAAGAATTGCAGTGCATCACAGCATCTGGCGTGTGCTTCTCACAGCCATCAGTAGGAACTTTGTGGAGACCCACGACGACGGCGAGAGGAAATGGTACTTTCTGTCAGCAGTCAGCGAGGCTACCCACGACGAGTGGGCAGTGCGTCAAATTCTCGTACATCTAGATCTGTTTTCCGGGATTAGGAACCTGATCGATGATGTATTCACATTTCATGCCCGGCAGAACATCGTTCTGACATCGCATGAGATCACCTCCTTCTACAGCCCGGCGGCTGGAAGCCCGATGGAGTTGCGTTCGACGCCAAGATCAAACATTGTGTCTTTCTGGAATTTACCCGCCCAATGGACTCGGTGACGTCCTCAGATGAGGGGGATTGGGCTGAGTTAAAGGAACTTGAGAAGAATGAGAGATACGGGATGTACATCTATTTGATCAATTATCTTAGCGCCTGCCATGGGCGACCTTGGAACTGCACAAAAGACAACTTCACAGTCGGAGCACGCAGCTCCCTCAAGAAAATCCAATTCCAAGACAGACTCTGTCTTCTCGGAGTAACGAACTCCAAAGCCAGAGACAAAATCCGAGTGCTCACAGTTTCAAAAACACTTGCTCTGTCGGACATCATCCTCAAGCTTTTCAACGTCTCCATCTTGCGTAGCCCCGAGTGGGCTCTCAGTTCGCTTCCAACAAAATTGGCCAACTCTCAAATGTCAGCATTCAAACCCTTCAAAAAATTCACCGGCCATTCAATGGGCTGGTAATTTGAGAAGAACAATCATCAGGCCGCTCTTCCTGTGGAAACCAGCCCACCCAAACGGCCGCAGCCAATACTGACGGCCCCCAATCGCTCGCCCACACGTGGGTCGAGCAATCCAATCATGCCCCTCAACGAGGGGCCCATCACCCCCTGCGGTTTGGCCACGGGGGGTGCTGTTCTATAAGAGTGAGAGTACCGAATCTGACAGGCTCAGCGACGATAACTCTATGGGCTGGTTGAGAATCAACCCCACATAGTTCAGATTGGGAGGTATCATGCACCTTCTCTCTGTTATCTGATACCGTTGCTTGCCCTTCACAAATGGTACCTTCACGCACTTCAACCTCGCGCACTTACAGCTGACTTGCAACAAGATAAGACGCCGAAACCAACAAGCTTGCTATCTATTCTTCCACTAACACTTCCCACACTAGTGCCTAACCCACTTACTATAGACTCATACAAATGGATTCTGAACGAATCCCGCACTGAACACATACGCAATGGTCATCAAAGGCACGGCCACCCACAGCTTGCCACACATACTACAACGAGATCACAACACACACATAAATGGATGCACAACCTGTACACCCCAATAGAGACTCTCTCTGAGATTCTTTTAAAGGATAAGTTGCATCGGAGATCATCATTGATCTTACTCTTGGTTGTTTCCAATCAACAACATTATCTCTTTTTAACGTCATCATGCCCTCGACGCCCACACCACCGTGCCAACTTTCATATGGCAGCTATTTCTCGAATTCCCATTTTGTCTATTTGAATTTTGGCTATTCGCCTTACATATGTTTTTCCAGATTCATTTTTTGCATTCTGGCCGCATGGCCAAATTTCTTCCCGGCCAATCTGAATCTTCTCGGGAACGGGCTGTACAAAATACCTGTTCGGTGCGTTTTCCGTACCTGCTTCTTCAACTCTGCAATTGTGGTAAGGCCCTACGGGACATGCAAAAGTTCCCGCAGAAGTGCCAGAAGATAACAGGGTTTTGAGAGTGCGCCGTTTATAGTTCCCAACCTCCATTCGCCTCGAAACCTGGCTCATCCCCTCCAGAACGACCCGGTCTAGACAATATCACGAGTCAACCATGGTCTGACGCAACTTGTCCCTTTACCAACTCTTCTTGTGCTTACTACCGCTTTGTCACGCTCTTTTTGCTTGAAAGACAGGACAAAGTACCAGATTCGGTGGTACAGGGACAAGTTGCGTCGATTCATAACATTGTCTAGTTCCGGAGGGGATGAGCCAGGTTTCGAGGCAATCAATGGTCGGGATCCATAAACGGCGCACTCTTAACACCCGGCTATCTTCTGGCACTTCTGCGGGTACTTTCGCAGTGTCCCTTCAACGAATAAGTGGCCGAAGCAGGTACGAAAAACGAACCTAACACGTTTTTTATACCATTAAAAAAAAAGGGTTAGAAAATCGATCCTCACTTTTCGAACCTAAGGTATTTCTTTTTCGAGGGGTTCATCAAGTCCACCGAGTGGGCCGTTTATGGATCCCGACCTCGCCTTGAAACCTGACTCATCCCTCGAGCGGTCCTGAAAATCCTTCTGTGAATTTGGTCTTGCTATATAGCAAGACCAGAATGGTAGGGCCATACAGTATTGAAAGAATTATTGTAACTTCAGCCAATACAGTTTATAAAGCTAAAATTTGTGTTCACTTTACCCAAATACAAAAGCTTGTGCAACAATCCTGTACCTGGGAACAAATCAGTACCGTTTTGGTATTTATGGCCAAAAATTTCGCAGGTACGTATTTGTTCCCGTTACAGGATTGTTGGCGAAACCAGAAACCAGTTGTATTGTAACCTGCAATTGGGAAAATGGCAGGCAAGACAGCACCTGCTAAGTGCAGGCAGCACCGTGCATAAGTCACGTGTTGAGTGCTTTAATTGCACAAGCTTTTGTATTTGCCAGTGGCTAAAGGGAAGACATATTTTAGCTTTAGAAGCTGTATTACTTAACGTTACAATAATACCTTCCATCACTCTTTGTCCCTACAGCGAATCAACTTTTGCCCGGGGCCGGCCAGATGTTCAAAGCATTTTGGGAACAATCTAAATCCCATCTGGAACGACCAAGTCTAGACAATACTACGAGTCAATTATGTCTAACGCAAATTGCCCCTGTACCGCCTCTTCCTTTGTCACGCTCTTTTTGTCTGAAAAAACAAGACAAAGTTCTAAAAGCGATGGTATGGGGGCAGCCGGGTTGCGTCAGACCATGGTTGACTCGTGAAATTGTCTAGACCGGGTCGTTCTCAAGCCGATCATAGTGTGAATGGGTCGGATGATTGAGTTGGTCAGCATTTCGGAGGAAGGTTCAATTTACAAACGTTTATATTTCGAACCTGATTAATCTCGAGCTAATTTTGGTCACCTCCAATTCGATACCTCGGACCTAGACTGAGAAGTCCTACAATCTCCACGTGATACCCCTTGAAGGACGGAGACATTGCACTCCGAACCGAGATGGTTATAGTATTTACATTACTAGTAGAAATAAGTTAGTCTACCTGTACAGTCCTGAGATGGTAAAAGGTAGGGCCCGGCCTCAGTTTGCCCTGAGCTTCGACCGACGCGGTTGCAAACCCGAAGCAGGGGCGAACCGAAGCTAACAACAAAGGACAAAGAACATGACTCCTGCTAAAACGGATTTTCAAACGCGTTTTTTGTATTAAAAAACCTTTGGCCTCTCGCGTTTGAAGGGCTAAATGTGAAGCGTCAGGTCGTCGGTCAGGCGTTCACCCTGCTCTCTGCTTATTTTTTGTGTTTTCTTTGTTTATTCCACTTGTTGGGTGTGTGCTCCTTACCTTTAAATTTCATTATTGACAACTGCAGAACGCAGCCTCCCCGATTGAGGACACACCAGTAGTGCAACCATGTCCAGCAAAAAGGGGTTGTCGTATAATTAAGAACAAGAAGAATATTTCATGTCTAGTATTGTACATATGTGTGGAAATGTAGACCTATATGTAAATATATGTGTTTAAGTGTGATAACTATATATGTATGTACATATGTATACATGTACACATATTTCGTACCTTTCTGTCATAAACTAGTACATATTTACTTGCGTAAATGTAATCATATATTTCACAACACATGCATACAAACCCACTTTCAAGGACAAACATGTTTCACACATATTCACGATTTTTGTGCGTATAAAATCATGCAAAAAAATGCTCAAAATTCATGCAAAGTTGCTGTACAATTTGCTAGCACTTCTCATATTTTTTTTGCGGCGTCAATTTATGCCTCTGCCGGCCCTGCAGGGCTGCTTCTCTTCGGTTTTGGTTGATCTTCATCTTCGGTTGTGAAACCGAAATGAAGGTCAACCCTTAATTTCTGTTCAGCCGGTTTACTGAGGCCTACCACTAGTAAATGGGTTCTAAGAGTACTTGGAGACTGTCTGGATACAAAGCCTTGGTGCATAACGATTTGTAATTGGCGGCAATTTCTGAGGGATTTTGATCAACATTGGACGGAGATCTTGACTTAACCGGGATCTGCCGAAACAACAAGAGATGCCAACGCAAGAAGAGATGCCACCGCACGAAGAGATGCCAACGCAATAAAAAATGGCAACGCAAGAGGAGATGGCAACACAAGATGACACTGCTGGATGAAGATTAAATTCCGAGAGGCCCTCACAGTTAAGCACCCCAAAACTCTCACCGCTGGTGCCGCAATCCTTACGCTGTTTTCCGAACCCTCTGCTGATTCTCGTTCTCTCGACTTCCGCACTCTCTCGCTCTTTCTGAAACCCTCGGCCGATTTCCACTTTCGCGACCCTTGCACCATACGACTCACTCATCTTGTGGCCGCTTGATCTATTCAACTTGACCCTGCCACGTTTCTCACCAAACCCATTCTGCTCGTAATCCTTTTTCAGATACGAGCCAATTTTCCATGAAGGAAGAACCCTCGTGTCTGACTACCTATGGAGTAGACCCTAATATCAACCGCTTTCTCCCTCGTGAACGAATTCTAGGAAGTAGGGGCGGGGGGGATTCCTTATGGGAACAGGGAACAGGAACAGGAACACGTGATCAGAGCCTGATCTCCAATGTTCCCGGAACACGTTCGGAACACTAAGAGAAACCCGATTGCTCGTGCGGACACTCAAGCGAATGGGCTGGATAATTGAATTTGGTCAGCATTTCGGAGGATGGGTTCGAACTGAGTTCAAATACACATGGAATACATACGCCGAGCGCTAGCATGTAATTTTTCCATGTGAATCTGGTATATGCCTAATATCACAATGTAAAGGAGAAGTGGATATAGGTTGGTGCAAACCTTTGACACTTGCAAATCATCAGCAAAAAAAAACCTCTGAGTTTTCACACACGAAATATATGTGTTCTTAAAATGATCACAAAAAATCATTTAATTAATTATTTAAACCAAAATGATTATACACGTCATTCTGTTTTTCAACTTCATATTTATACATCTCATATCTCATTTATATGCGCTAAATTTATCAATGAACATATTCATGCTGTACAGAATCATTGTAATATGTCGTACATGTTCATATCAGAACTCCTTACTATTCTGATACTTTAACTTGCGTGACATACTCACAGACTCGCACCCTCAATTTTCCATGTGCACTGAGTCACTGGCTTCAATCATTGGTTGAGCATGGGCTCTTGTGTGTGTGTGTGTGGAGTGACACGATGCCTGAGAGACGAGTCCTTTTGGATAATTTTGTACTCGTCAAATTTATTTTATTCTTGGGTGATTCTGATTTACTTTTCATCACACCTAACAGGGATTTGTTTCTAACCACGGATTACCCTACAACTGACGTTGGAAAGTATTGGCGAGGCTGTTTCTTTCAAGTCTTACATGAGGTCAGGCAACATGGCGAGAAGCTGTAAAGGAAGACTGTCAATCAGTAATTTACAAGACCAACCCCTGCGCAAATTCTCTTTGCTGCCCCCCCTCCCCCCGTCTGCCCTGCCCGTACGGGGCCTTGTTGAGCGCCTGCGCACCTATCAGCCTGACAAATTCATTGGCCTTGATTGCCCATGCTGGATGACAGGTTCTGCACAACAAAGGGTGCTACTGTCAGAGATTGCGCCAACATGCCACAGTACATACCCATGTCACAAATTTGTGAAAAATTCAAAATGGTGGCTATTTGAATTAATGGTATTGCACAGAAACTCACATCAGCAAGTAGGTCATTATGGCGCCAGCCAGACACAGGTGCATCAGATCGTCTCTGCAGATCTGGTTGACGCTTAGACCTCAGCCTACAGCCACCGCAATTTGCTGGGCTCTCGTCACCAAAAACAACATCTGAGTATTCACCCACCTTTTGGTGGGTGAAATTTGCATTTTCACCCACGAAATGGCATCTTGCCCACCTCATGGCGTAACTAGTTTTTTTCACCCAACTTCTGATAGTGTTCAGAATGTTTTGTGTCCAACTTTAGTGCATCTTGGTGGGCAATTGCCTGGGTCAAAGTGTCTATGTAGCGGAGGGTGTTGGCGGGCAACTGCCTGGATGTGACCATGGACAAGGACTTTAAGGATTTTAGACACGAAGCATCTGTTACAATCCCACAGCTCTACGGGGCTACAAAACCCAAGGTTTTTGCGTTTCAAAGCTTTGAGCTTTGAGCCTTTGAGCTTTGAGCGACAATAAAAGAGAATCCGGAAACAATTATTAGTTTGAGCTTGCATCATTGGTGCTTTGGTTTTCGATTTGAGAGTATGTGCGGAGGTCTTTCTGATCTTCCGCACCACTTATTTTTCACGAACCAAAGATTCTTTCTCCATCACACAGCGTCTGGGTCACACTTCAAGGCGGTCCCGAAAATCCTTGAGTGAATTTGGTCTTACTATATGGCAAGACCAAAACTTTTGTCGGTACAGATTTGGTCGTAGGAAAGGAACAGCCAAAGAAGGCCACCAAGAAGGATGAGGCTGCTTCTGCTAAAAAGACCACGCCCACGTGCCTGAAGAATCAGGTGAGGATGAGAAGCCCGCGGAGAAGGCTGCATCTGCAAACACGGAAGCCGCAAAGAAGAATGAGTCAAAGAAGGCGGCCAAGAAGGAAGAGTCTTCTGATGAGTCGAATGACGATAACGAGAATGAGAAGCCCGCGAAGAAGGCTGCTTCCACTAAAAAGGCCACGCCCGAGCCCAAGAAGGCGGCCAGGAAGGAGAGCAGCAACGAAAACTCAAGCGAGGACGAGAAGCCCGCCAAGGAGGCCACGCCCGCCAAGACGGCAGCGCCAACGAAGGCCAGCACGAAAGAAGAGTCGTCGGATGATTCGAGCGGTGAAAGCGAACACGAAAAGCCCGCCACAAAAAGGGCCAAAGTGGCCGAAGGAAAGGCCATTGATTCAAAGAAGGAGGGAGGGAGG
>Ga0335398_10010226_pt1 | contig 10717 bp, 10 predicted proteins | sample BON03_FD_205742 | JGI IMG/M metagenome (GOLD analysis project Ga0335398, IMG submission 205742) | Freshwater microbial communities from Lake Bonney liftoff mats and glacier meltwater in Antarctica - BON-03 (spades assembly) (version 2) | ecosystem: Environmental > Aquatic > Freshwater > Ice >...
TCGGAAAGGTGTTAGACCCGCGCCCGTGCCATTCCCTCTGTTTTTGGGCATTTAAACCAACCTAAAGGGGGAGTAACTAAAGATTAGTATCTGGCAAAATGTTAACATTTTGCCTGCTAGAAAGTTGACTTATCCGAGAAGCCGGTTTTTGAATACTAACGCGGCGCAAGGAAAGGGATCTTGGTGCAAATTGCACAGTAAATGGCGCATGTGCACACACCTGTCGAGCACGTTCCTTTCCTTTGCGTAGGGCACACGAGTGGTGAGGTCCTTTCCATGATGGAATACGTTGTTCTGTCTGCGAGGGAGAGTGTGAATATAATAAATGGAGTATACCCCATTCATGAATGGGCTGTTGGAATGATCCTAGATTTCAAACAGGGGTCCGCAGAAGGCCAGAGAGAGGGAGGGGAATAATCATGCAAACTTGAGTGATTCAGAAACTAGGAAGGCGATTCCTCACCCCCAAACAGTGCTCTTCTTTGGATTAACAAAAGTGTTGGTTGTATCCACTGCCGCCGTGCCCGCCCACCGCTCCTTCCACACCGGCTTAATGAAATCCCTCCTCCAGCTGAAACACGACATATTGTGTGTTCGTACCCTTGATTTTGACATCGTGTGTGCAAAAAAGAGATATGAGGAAGGACTTGAAGTCATGTCGAGGATAACGTTCCCTCCGGTAGTGAAGGACAGATGATGCCGTTCCCAACTGCAAGGACCTTGCAGTTGGGAACGGAAAAAGTCCTTCAGTACAGTCACTGCAAGTACAGCAGATCCCACTTGGGGTGACATTTTCGAATGCTGTTTCAAAGCTCAAAGCTCAGAGCTCCAAATTCTCTTTTCACTGAAACATGGCAAAAGAGACGTTCAAGCTTTGAGCTTTGAGCTTTCGAAAAATGTCACCACAAGTGGGATTGGCTGTACTAAATCTTTTCGCTCCCACAAGTGTACCCGACAACTGCACTCGGTGGGGCCGACTTTGAGATCATCCCCACGAACAACATTTTGCCTGTGAGCTGGCTCATTACATTTCCCCCCACGAGCTGGTTGCTTCTTCCATGACAGGCAAGTCCGCCCGGAAAAGTCAGAGGCGACGCGGCCAATCCCGTGATATCAAGATCGGGCAGGCTACACACCTCTGAGATCCCGATTCCGCTGTTGGTGAGCTCGGCTGTGACGAATCATTGCCATCATCAACCTGCATTGCCTTGTCGAGATTGGCACCCTTTCGCAAAACCGGTACTGATTTTGACAGATGAATTAGCTCAACTTTTGTACCCCGGTGCCCGTCAAGACCCGCCGTGACATGGAGGGGTTTGAACTTTGTACTCCATGATCACACCAAAAATAGAGTCCAGTTTGTTTTTCTTTTCCCCGCACAAACTATAGTTCCGACTTCGCCCGGACCCCGACACGAACATCATGCGTCGCCGACCACACTGCAAGTTAGCTAAATGGAGTATGCGAATTCCGAGAACCTCAACTACCACCCCAGCTGGACTCTCCCTTGACCTGTACTCAATTCAAGGACTGTCCATGAAGAATCCAAACATCGACAGTTTTTTCCTTCAGCCCAGACCCAACCAACTTGTACAACATGAGGGTTGGCGAGTTGTTGAAGGAAGACTTGGGACACAGTGAGGCAGATCCAAGGGGAGGTCATGAGTGGGGGGGACGGAATGGGCTCTTAGCAGAGGTACTACTTGGGTATGACTTAATAGTCGTGCAAATCTCAAAAACATGATTTCCCTTTTAACATTCATCTCTGTTTTTTTTCAGTTTTCTTGGTTTACGTTATATTTTCTTAAAACATATGCCGACTCTGAAAAAAATGAAGTGACCTATTCCACTGTTCTTTTTTTCATTTTTTTGACCACACGGACACCCCCCCCCCCTCTACGGTCCCGAAGGGGGGACCGTATTATGACCGTGTCTTCGGTGGAGAAGTGACTCGGCGGATATGGACGTCAGTGATGATAAGATGTAGTAGACCTACACACACACTCTCTCTTTTTTTCTCTCTCCCTCCTTCGTTCTCTCTCACGCACTCGTCTCTCTCTTTTTCCGACTCCCTCTGTCTCTTTTTTCCTGATATCTCTTGATTAAAATCACTGTTTCTTTTGATGTTTAGAAAGGTACATATTTATTCAACGACACACCCTCTCACACGGTCTCAAAAATATTTACCATCACACAAATGTCACATAAACTCCCCGTTTTTGAGGGTCAGATATCAATTTAAAAAAACGCCGAAAAGTCACGCAAACACCTTGTACGACGTGCTATGACATTGTCACTACGCTCCAAAAAAAATCGCCAGCGGTGCAGGACTCCGGCGGCTCTGCGAGGTTCCTGTATTCCAGTTACTGTTCAAAACCTATTCACAACCATTTCCTCAAAAACCTGTTCTGAACACGTTCATACCTTTTCAAATACTGTTCCCTCGATTGTATGCATCCCGTGCGTCTCCCGTTCCCGGGAAGATGAGTCACGCCGAGGGTACCAGGACTCCCTATTAGAGATAGCGCGGCAAGCCACAACAACTGCGTCCCAAGGCGTCCCAAGCTGAGCGCAATAGCAGTGACAGTAATGACAATCTTTGAGCGTTTTTATTTGGTTTCAGGACTGAGCCCATTTGAACCCCGAGTCGACTGTCCCTATCCCCACCGCTCAGTCACCGGCTATTTCTCGATTTCCGTGCAATTTAATTCCCAAGTGTCCCCTCATTTTTTTGGTCAGCACGATTCGCAGAGTAATCTGGCCGAGTCCCGGTACCCTTGTCACGCCGGTCACAGGACTGTTTTTAACGCGCCTTGGTTTTGAAAAGATTTTCAAAATGAAAATCATTTTACACGGCCTTTCAGTCCCACTTCGGGACAAGTGGACTGGTGCAGCAAGTCCCAGTCTCATCCTGTCCCAACTATTCTAAAGACCCCTTTGTCCCAGTCCCATCCTGTCCCACTTAATCTAAAGACCCCCCTGTCCCAGTTCCATCCTGTCACACCTAATCTGAAAACCCCCCTGTCCCAGTTCCACCTCACGTACTCCATCCAACCTGTCCCAAGCTGTCCCATTTGGCTGTATCACCGGGCCTGTCCTTTCCCAACGCCCTTTTCTCAGATTTTTTTTTGGTTTCTCGATGTCATTTCACTTTTCGAAAAACATTGGTCGGAACCCGCCTCCTCATCCTCAGGACCAATCTCCGACGCAGCTGCAGATGGTTCAGGGACTTCATCATCGCTCATGTTCGACGCGATGCTAACATGGGATGGGTTAGTTTAGTGATTTTTCTCTCTGATTCTTAGTCTCGATTTTTGACCAATTTAAGACCCTTTCTTCAATAAGGAGGACCTATTTCGCAAGACACATTTTTGATAAGGAAATCCGATTTTTGAGACCAATTTTTGATAAGGAAAACCAATTTTTGAGACGGCCTTTCAGACACTCTGTTTTTTCATTCATTTTTTTGATCAGCCAGACTGCTTTTTGAAACCGATTTTTGAAAAAATACTATGTGGTACAGCGCATGGTACAGTCACGCTGCCTGTACCAAACCTGTCCCACTGGGACAGGGAAAGGTCAAAAAGTGACCTGTCCCATTCCCATCCTCTCCCACCTACTCTGAAGACCCGGGCCCCTGTGCCAGTCCCATCCTGTCCCACCTAATCTGAAGACCCCCCTGTTCCAGTCGCGCCCGTCCCACCCAATATGGCGACCCCCCTGTCCCAGTCCAACCTGTGCAAATTGACCCATAAAGTGAGACTACAAGGCAGTGGAATTTTCAAAATTCGCCGGTCGGCTTTACTTGCAATTACAGCCTATTGCATTTGGAGTGTAATTTAATCTCAATCTCCAATCTCAATCTCCTTGGTCTCTTTTCAACGCAACGGTAAAAGAGACGTAGAGGACAAGATTTCGATTGAGATTCGAGAATGAAGAAATGACACTCCGAATGCAATACGCTGTACTTGTCCAAAATAATGGGTCATTCGAAACAATTTTAAATTGACATGTCAACTTACGGAAAAAATATTCAAAACCTCCTCGGTTTGATGAAACCTCTTCGGTTCGATATTGGTTGACTAAATTTGAACTTCTCTTTTCGAAAAAGAACTATGAAAAACAAAGCCCCCATTTAAAGCCCCCAAGAAATCTCAGGATTTTTGAATTCTTTTTCGTTTCTTCGAGCCCAAATGAGTTCCCCCCATATTGTCACCTTATACAATATGGTGAGAATACTTGAACACTCAGCAGGAGGGTACCGGGACTTGGCCAGATTACTTGCCGAATTATATTGACAACCAAAATGAGGGGCCATTCGGGAAAACAATTCACGAAAATCGAGAAATAGTTGTTCAGTGAACGGTAGTGGTGTGGGAGCACACGGACAGTTGTCTCAAGGTGCAAATTGGCGCAATCTTAAAACCAATTACAAACACTCAAAGAATGTCTTTTCTGTCACATCTATTGCGCTCAGCTTGGGGCACATTTGGGCAGGATTGTTAGAGCTTCCCGCGCAGTCTCTAATAGGGAGTCCCGGTACCCTCCTCAGCAGCACTTTTAAAGGAGTCAGTACGGAAAAGCATTTGAGTAAATCTTGAATTGGGTGGGGGTGGTCTTTCTCTCCTACAATTATGACCACACATAGTTTGTGGCTCCTTTTAAACAGTGGTTGTGAGGTGACGGCCGCGTGGCAGGTGAAAAGTCGTAGGTGCTGGGCAGATGGGGTAAAGTAGCCAAGATTCGGCAACGCGTACATGCACATCGCACACAAAGTGACACAGTGCGTCAAACTCCTGGCAGCGCTGCATGTATTGAATGCACTGCAATGAGGAACAAACCTTTCTGCACTCGTAGAGGAGACGGATAGACACAAGTTTGGGTTCGACGAGATCCAGTCCGCACCACTTTGGTCAGCGGGTCAACCTCAAGGAGAGAGTACCAAAAAACACTGCGATAAAGTAAGCACCCAATGTACACATGTATCACCCCACAAATTCACCCAGATGTTTTGCCCAGCTGTACAGCAACAGCGCCCCACTACCCTGCCCGTACAGCCACCCTGCTGTTAAGCTGCTTCCAGCCATTACAGACCAAGCACTCAACCGTCCGCCGCACGCGATGCCACAGGCCGATGCGCCCGAGCTCTTCAAATTAGATGTAATTCCACTAGTCTCATCTTATTTCACACCATCACCGTCACCACCCGGCGCCGCCCACACCACGTCGCCACCACGGTGCGTGGAGGCTGCCATGCTGAATAATTAGTCAACCAGAATTTTAATACTCAATCTCTTCAATCTGCTGCTGAGTGTTGAATTACTCCAACAATACTTGAAAACGTTCCTTAATTTTGAAAATCCCTTGCGTTTTGAAAATCTTTTCAAAACTATTGCGCGTTAAGAACAGTCCTACGACCGGCGTGAGCCTCGAAATGGTCATCGGAATACAAAACGAAATCCTCGATGGTGAAAGTTCAAGTCTCTTTTCAAATCAGCCGTTTGAAGAGAAACCTGTGATGACCATAGAGGATTTCGTTTTGTATTCCGAAGACCATTTCGAGTTTCATCTTCTCGGGAACGAGCTGTACTAGGGGTCTACTAGGGTGTAACAATGAAGGCGGAACTTTTCAAAAGTAAAGCGGTTAGTTGCAAAAGGATAGGAACGCGGAAACGGTGATTCTGAAAGAAATCTTTTGGTTTAGTAGTACAGGTGGGATTTTAGAAACGCAAGAACTTTTTCTTATGCATATTTTACACATAAACCCACATGTGCATATTTGACCCTGTTCATGGGCTTTTGGAACATTGGGATTCGGGCCTATTTTGGTTCAGTGACGGCCGAATCTGTGCGGTTTTCCCACCACTTTGCGTTCTGCATAGAAGTACCCAGACTTTCCACTTTTTTTATTGCACCAAAGCACTGCATTTTTTGAGGCGTATCTTTTGAGCTATTAAAACTCTGGCAACTTTGGGTACCTAAGAGTTACTAGGTTTTCATGGAACCCCCCTATACCGTTGTTTCTTTCTTACTTTCTTGGGTTTCGAAAACCCAACATAATCACTGGACTAAGCGGATGGCGAGCACCTGATTAGCTACTTAGGACCCAAGAACCTGTCCCGGACCGGAGGACCAGCATTACCTAGTTTATGGCAGACCCAAGCACATCCCCGACTAGTGGGTAAAACAGATCACAATGTTGGTGGGCTGGCATGTATCCTCAGGCTAACCAATCCCCACATTCAATCTCCCTAACTACCAAGAAACGTAGCGCCCAGGGATCAATGGTGCGCCCCCACCAGGGTAGGAAAGGCACCAAATAAGTGTCCTCCAAGCTTTGCTCGTCAAGATTGTGACTGAGCTACTCTTCTGGCAATGCGCCTTTGGCGAACCATGAAACAACCGTCTTGGCAGCAGATCATAGACCAGCGCACCAAAAAAAACAGAAACCTAGACCACATGTATGCGCAAGAGAGAACAGAACAACAGGGGCAAGAAGTGGGTACGGGTATTGCACCTTGGAGACCTTGGAGGGTGAGACATTGTCGGAATATAATAATACAGGCAAGTACATGGGCAGCATCATGCAAGCACCATTGGAAGTATTTTGAGGGAGGTGAACTCAGAAGGACAACAACATTCAAAAAAAAAGAAAAGAATGCAGTGGGTAGGTCCACCTTACCCGAGTCGTGGGAGACGCTCACGCATCAACCTCATAGGTTTAGTAAAGAAAGAAAGTAAAACAGGCGCATACAGGCATAGACAAGACGGGTGTGGGGACGCACCTGGCTGGTGCTACACCTTCCATTTGGATACAGTCAATACAAGTGTATATATCACGAAATTATGATCATGTCAAGGAAAAGAACGCAAGCTACATCGTTTGAAGGTGAATTCTAAGGGTGCAACCAACGTGGCGCCATCCTGTGCGGTGCCAATGCACGCCCCACAGACGAACTTTCTGTGGTAAGGGGTGGGGGAGGTGAGCAGCGCGTGTGAAGTGGGGTGTTAAAGGGGAGTACAACCAAGGCCATTTTGAAAGCTTGCCAAGGGGTGGGTGGGAGTGGTGAATGTGATTCTTGTAGATGAGGGGTTGTTATGTTTTGTGTAGGGTCGCCCATCCTCAGCGGCTACTGAGGCGGAGCCCAGCGGCACGTGCCGGACAGGCATTTTTATTGCCAAATCATACAATGGCTTTGGAGGCATGAAGGGCAGGAATATACAAACACTCTCTTAAACATAGGCCTAGGGAAGAGGACCAGGTCGACTAAAGGCCAAAGTGTGGGCCGCAGTTTCCTTGCGGGCGGTGGTGTTTTCTCCAGATCGTCCCTTATTGCTGTGCTTCCGGGCTTTCTTGGTTGGTGCATCGGGTACAAGTTCAATCGCAGGGCTGTACGCTAAATCCTCCTGCATCCTGTCACCCTCCGAGACCAGGTCATGGTCATCCCTCAAAATTGTCAAATGGGGTAGCTCATCGTCAATCTCGTAGTTCAAGGCCGTACGCCAGGTGCCCGAGGTCGTTATCGTCAATTTCCATCGCTTCCTTGCCCTTGGCACCCTGAGGAGAGGGGGATTTGTTGCCGCCGAGTCCGTGACCAGACTCAGTGACTTCGCCAGAGGAGCTGTCCCAGGAGTAACTACAGACATGTGTCTCGAAGGGGCAGCTGGGCCTCCGAGCGCGTGGCTGAGTCGCTGAGTTGGAGCTGGAACAGCACCAACTCGTGGTACCACAAACACACCCTCTTCTGACGAAGGTGTGGTAAGCAGAGTGGGCAGGTTGAGACTACTACTGAAGGTGTCGTTGTTTGTTTGTTTCTTTCTTTTTTTACACCCTAAGTTGACCCTAAGTTGTACCAAATCACAACCAACCAACTAACTAACCTAAACAATAGAAAATCGCAACGTATGGGATTTTTGGTGACACAAAACTGGTTTTGGCTCCAAAATAAAAAATTCGCGGCAAATTTTTTCAACCATGAAATTAAACCGCTCAAAGTACACGAACAACCTCGATCCAAGAGACACCACACGCGCAAGGAGGGAGCAAACAGAGCGGATGAATCCCAGTGCAAAGGCTTGTTGTGATCGAGGCCTGGGATCCGAAGCATCTTTAGAAATGCTTGCGCATGTAAGGCTGCCCGTGAGACACATATTGCAGTATCGCTCACGGCAGGCACTCCTGAGCTTGCGGACTAAGCTGAACTCCAACGCTGTAACTTGCAAGGTGTGTGCACGTTCCTGCTGTCGCTGAGTTGACGCGTGCACACGCAGCCACATATACCAACCCTGAACAATCATGTGGTTCTGACACGGGATTCGAACATATCACGGGCAATGTCTTCGAAAGGGAACAATTGCAAAGCCCTGGACACGGGAGACACACACTGGAGTGGTGTGGTCAAGGGGGTGTTTCCACAGCGACTTTCGCAAACACAGACAAAGTGGGATCAAGAACGGTTTGAGACCAAAAACTCGCAACTCACCGTGACACTATTGTAATTTGGTCCAGGAGACGAAACCAGATTTGACTCTTTTCAGTTTCCAGACTTACATCTGCTTTTGTTCACGGACGCCAAGAACCCAGGGCGCGCGGCAAGCGGAGGGGCTTTAGCACCGTAGCCGCAACGCACCGCTCACAGTCACCCAGAACCCATACAAGTGTTTTTTCCAAGATTTCTTTTTGATTTTTTTTTTCAAAACCTGACTTGAGATGTCCAGTCCGAGGAAAAAAGAATCCAAGAAAGAACCCCGAAGGTCTGCTTAGTTGGAAATGGGGCATGTCCGGATTTCAGAAAAATTGAATTTCCAAAACCTCCAAAACACAGTTTGAATGTATCCATACAGTGTCCTGGGTGCAAAGAGGTGTTTTGGAAACGGTATTTGTACAAAAAAAATTCCCAAAACTACGCCACTTTGATGATGACCCTTACTGTTGTCTCAAGTATCGCAATGTACCCGCATGAAAGAGATTGTGTCAAGAGTCTCTTCGAGAATCCGGGAAATGCGCTGACTTCCAAGTGTCCCAACAATGACAAGGACCCACACGACTGCGATTGTGCACTTAGATATAGATACTGCCACAACAAAAATGAAGTCACAAGTATACAATCCTGGGGTTTGTACACCTAAATTTAATGATAAACTTTTGGATATTTTGATAATTCAACGGTCTGGGGTGGTTATATTTTTCTCCTTTGTTTACTTTGTGTCTTCTAGGACATTGTCACATATGACTCCAAACATATACTTTTCCCGTCCGATTGAGATTAATTCCGAGACCTGCGAAAATTGTTACTGCGCCTTTCTCTGTTCTTTCTCATCGTGTGGTTTTTTGACAACCCACACTTACTACCCCCCCCCCTATGCGGTTGCAAAATAAAAGCACCATCAACCTCTGAGTCTCTATCATATTTGCTCTCAGAGTCGTGATTACACTAACTCTAAGGAGAGTGAATCCCCAACCTTGGCGCTTTACCAATAATAACCTCGGTCTCCCTCACGTACATTCTTTGTTTGTTGGCCTGTTTCCATGAATCTGTGTCGTGTGTGTATGCTTTCTTCTTTACCTGTCTGTCTACCTGTGTTGCGCGCGCTGCGTGTTTTGTGCTCTGTTCTATATTTCTACACCTTTCTTTTTTCTTTTCCTTTTATACAAATTCAATAGACACCTATGTCACGGTGCCTATTGATGTACACATAGCCTTTCTCATATGCCTACCCTCCTCTTCCTGCTGCACTTCAACTTGTGTATCTCATGCGTATGTGTATGTCAACTTGTATACGCACTTTCTTCCTCTTGCACATGAATATACAACCATCGCCATATCCATATGTATATATATGACGATTATTGTGCAATGACCACTTATAATATGAATATTCCAAATACAATAAGTCTCTGTGTACCTACTCATAAAGGTTTCGCCAGGAGTTTACACACTCGCGACCCCATGTCGAAGGGTCTCTATTTCGATATTCATACGAGTCTATGTTTCCTATGAATACACACATACCATGTTCATAGATTTTTTTTAACTTCTGTATGCACCTACCGTTCCCATATGTGCGTTCTTAAACATCATCTTGAATACATGAAATCATGATATTTCCAATATATATAACAATGAAACATATCAAGAAAAATTCCAATCAATACGTCAAAATACAAAATTAATTACTGTCACAGTCTATGTTTCCTATGAATACATACATACCATGTTCATAGATTTTTTTTTACTTCTGTATGCACCTACCGTTCCCATATGTGCGTTCTTAAACATCATCTTGAATACATGAAATCATAATAATTCCAATATATACAACAAACAATGAAACATATCAAGAAAAATTCCAATCAATACGTCAAAATACAAAATTAATTACTGTCCCGGGTGCGTGATGTTCATCCATGTTGCGTATCCATGGAAATGTATTTTGTTCTATTTCTCTTTTGTCTGTCTACATTTGTGTGCGCAGGTGTGTGTTCTTCATGCACGTTTGTTGTTTCCTGATGTGTGTTTTGTTCTACTTCTCTTTTATTTTGACTACAAGTATTTGTGCTTGCCTTTAAGTCCATGGTCCATTGCGGGAGTGCCTTCGAGCCAGGCGCTTCCGGGCTTGTATAACAGGTCCCGCTAGCCTAGCAGAACAAATCAGCCCAGAGCACGGCTGTTCACTGTCCCCCTTGGTTCAACGCCTGGTTCCCTTCCTCACTCTC
>Ga0335398_10010232_pt1:2500-10706 | contig 10706 bp, 12 predicted proteins | sample BON03_FD_205742 | JGI IMG/M metagenome (GOLD analysis project Ga0335398, IMG submission 205742) | Freshwater microbial communities from Lake Bonney liftoff mats and glacier meltwater in Antarctica - BON-03 (spades assembly) (version 2) | ecosystem: Environmental > Aquatic >...
ACGGCGGAATCTGAGACTATAATAAAGACTATAATAGAGATCGAATAGAGATCGATTTCTATCCAGATAGATAGATAGATAGATATATGGATGGATGGATAATCTGAGACTATAATAAAGACTATAATAGAGATCGAATAGAGATCGATATCTATCTATATCGATATATAGATAGATAGATAGATGGATAGATATAATCTACGTATAGCACCTTTGGCAAGATCTCGGCGATCGAGACGGGTTAACCCTAACCCCTAGAGATCGATATCTATCTATATCTACAGATAGATGGATGGATGGATGGATGGGTAGATATAATCTATGTAAATCACCTTTGGCAAGATCTCGGCGATCGAGACGGCGGGCAGCTTGGAGCGGTCGCAGTGCTCGCGGATGATGCGGTAGACCTGATACAGTAGGGGGGGGAAACAGGTGGGAAGGCCGTATATATACAAGATACAAGTAAACGTATTCGTGGTGCCGTGGCGGCCGTGTAGATTCGCAGGGGTATTGTCAGCGGGCCATGATCGGCGCTTATACCTTGGCCTGTATACGATATTGCTATCACGAATATTGTATGGTGTATAGGGTAGGCTTTGCAGGTGGGGGGGGGGGGCAAACAGAGGATGATTGACTCGCACAGTAAAGCTTTGAAGTGAAACAATATCTTGTAAATGCGAAGTTGTACCTGCGAGACGGCGTCGCCGCGCGCCTTGCTCTCGTCCCGCTCGTCGTCGGCGGCGGTGAGGATGGACGATTTGGAGAGCGTCATCAGGCGGCGAGACTCCACGATGTCGTCGCGGTTGACCTAAAAGAAGAAGAAAAAAACAGGTCACACAACACACACCGACAGAGAACAACACCCCCGACACGCATACACACACACGATAAGAACAACACCCCAAACCCCCAAACGAACACCTCCCACAAACACTTAAGCGGTTGACCTGTAAGAAGAAAAACAGGTCACACACACAAATACACAACAAGAACAACACAACACACGACCACACGACACACAGACACGGACACGGACACACGCACACACACACACACACACGCGCGCGCGCGCACACACACACACACCATACATTTATAGTCGTACCGTGTGCGAGCGGCGGATGCGCGCGAGGGCCTGCGAGAGCCGCAAGATGGCAAGGAGCGTCCGCGCCGACGTGAATCCCTGTCCCTGCGACTCGTTCTCAAGCGCGTCCTTGCGCATGGCGACATACTCGTCGACCACGTACGCGGCCACCTGAGGTTAAACGGCAGTTGGAATTGAGTTTTATATATACAATAAGGTAGAGTTCCCCATGTCTATCCAATATAGATACATGTATATACGTATCTGTATAGTATAATCACCTCCGGGGGGGCCGAGGGCTCGATGAGTGTGATGTCGGATATAGATACATGTATATATATATAGAGTATATATATATATTTATATATGTATATATATGTGTATATATGATATATATATATATATATATATATATATATATATATATATATATATATATATATGTGTATGTATATGTGTGTGTATATATATATATATATATATATATATATATATATATATACACACACATATGTAGACTATAATCACCTCCGGCGGCACCGAGGGCTCGATGAGTGTGATGTCGGCCTATATATAGATACATGTATATACGTATATATGTAAGATATATATATATATATACTATAATCACCTCCGGCGGCACCGAGGGCTCGATGAGTGTGATGTCGGCGATGTAGGCGCGCATGAGCTGCGGTGAGATGGCCTCGAACTCCAGCGAGGGGTGCGTCGAGTAACGGTGGACGTAGGTCACGTGCTCGGCCAGCCGCTTGTCGTTCTCGTGCGAGGGCCGGTCGAGAATCAGCCAGAGCAGGTCGAAGCGCGAGAGCAGTGCGGCCGGCAGGTTGATGTTCTCCTCGACGCTCTTGTGCCGGTTGTAGCGCGAGTAGGCCGGGTTGGCCGCGGCGAGGACCGAGGTGCGCGCGTTGAGCGTGGTGGTGATGCCCGCCTTTGCGATCGAGACGGTCTGCTGCTCCATCACCTCGTGGATGGCCGTGCGGTCCTGAGAAGAAGAGCAACACGAGTCATTTATGTAGAGGAAAGGTGCTAAGGGTGAGCGCCTTCCAGAAAGCCGATGTGTTGTAGAGGAAAGGTGCTGTACTGTACTAGTTGTGCCACTTTTCCTCGAAGCGCTTGGAGGAAAAGTGGCACAACTGGTACAGTACAGCACCTTTCCTCTATAATCTAGTCTGCCCGCCTCGGGCATTAGCTCTAGGGTCTAGGTGACGCAAGTCTAAAGTTAGAGTAGCAGTCTACGACAGTATGGTATGATTGTACTAGTCTGCATCCTTACCGACTCCTGCATCTTGTCGAACTCGTCGATGCAGCAGACGCCCATGTCGGCCAGCACGAGCGCGCCGCCCTCGAGCACGAGGTCGCCCGTGACGCCGTCACGCACCACGGCCGCCGTGAGGCCCACGCCCGACGAGCCCTTGCCGGTGGTGTAGATGGCGCGCGGCGCAACGTTGGCGATGTACTTGAGCAGCTGCGACTTTGCGGTCCCTGGGTCGCCCATCAGGCAGATGTTGATGTCGCCGCGGATGCGCATGCCGTCGGCCATCTTGCGCGTGGCGCCGCCGACCATGAGCAGCAGCAGCGCCTTCTTGACGTCCTCGTGCCCGAAGATCTCGGGCGCGATGGACTTTGCCAGCCGGTCGTAGACGTCGGGCTCGGCGGCGAGGTCGTCGAGCTGCTCGCGCTGCTCGGCGGTGGCGGTGAAGTCGAGGCTCGACTTCTTGTGCTTCTCGATCGACATGGCCTCGAGGAAGGTGTCTGTGATGAGGCCGGCGCGCAGCGCCTGGAAGCCCACGTAGGGGATGGGCAGGAATACGCCAGAGATGGTGAGCGTGTCGCCCGCGCCGCACTGCCGCGTCATCTCGCCGTAGAGGTGCACGGTCATCGCGCGCGGCACGTGGCCCTGGGGTACCTGCGGGCGAGGGAGGGGGCAAGCGGCGCGTGAGCGGGGGAGCCAGGGAAGCGTCGAGGCTGGGTGTGGCGTCGCGGCGCGGTGAGTGGGAGGAGGAGGAGGAGGAGGGTGGGGGGAGGCTGCAGCGGCGGCGGGGGGGCGGGCGGGGGCGCGGCCTGCCACGTAAGCGGCAGGCGCGGCGCGGCGCGCGGACCTGGTCGGGCTCCTCCTGGATCTTGACCTCCTGGAACTTCTCAAACTTGGAGCCGCGCGTCTGCAGGTGCAAGGCGCCGCCGTTGCAGCACGAGCTGATGGTGCACTTTGTCTGCGGCATGAAGGTGGCGCCCTTCACCATCTGGTACACCTCGCTCCCGCCCTGCTCGCACGTGTACGTGGCGACGCGCATCAGCGGCTTGACCTCGGTCACGCGCGTGACGATGCCCTTCATCGTCAGCAGGGTGCCGATGTGCTTGGACCTCACCTCGCGCAGCGGCACCATCTTATCCTTGGTGCGCGGCAGCACGCGCACGGTGAAGCGGCGGGTCAGCTCCGGCGGAACCCGGTCGTTCGGGTCGGAGCCACCAGGCTGGGCCTCGTTCGCATCCGCAGCAGCTCGCACGCGCTCGTCCATCAGGATGTCGTAGACGTCGCGGTTGCCCAGGTCTGCAGACGGCGCTGGCAGCACATTGTCGATCGCCAGGCCGATCACCGCCGCGTACCGGAGCGTGTTCTTCCGCACCAGCTCGGCCATCTCATCCCCCATGTGGTCCGCCACATCGTCAAGCTCGATTTCCACGCGGCTGCAGTTCGGCTCGCGGTTGGCGACGCGCTGCAGCTGCGTCAAGTACTTAGGCACCATCTCGCCCGCCTCGTCCTCGCCCTGGAAGTCCTGCAGGAACTCCTGGAACGTCAGCACATGCTCGTCGTACGTCGTGTCCCCAGCAGTCACCTGAGCCGCCATCAGAGAAGCAGAGAAATGCGCAGCGAACTGAACGTTTTCGCGCGAAGGAATTGCGCGCGAGGGAATTTGGCGCGAACTTTTTTCGCGCCCAACTGTTCTATTTTAGGCCAACAGTCCAAAAATAGCCGCGCAAAGCCACCAAGTCTACCCGCCGACCTGCTCTCGACTCGAGCGTCTGCGGTGCGCGCCTGAGCACAGCCAAGCCGCAGCGACATGGCGTCGCCCCCTCCCTCACCGCACACCCTGACCGGAAGCCTGCGGCACGGCGGCGCCGAACCCCCAGGGTCAGGACGAGACGGTGCATGAGTGCTTCATTCGATAGCAGCGGATACCCGTCTATCGGGAGGCGCTACGGCGAGCAGCGCCAGCATACGCACCGCGTATGCGAGGTGCTCGTACGAGAGATCGCCTACGTGAGATCGCATTTTGAAGATCTCATTTGAGATCTCAACTCCTTCTCGCATTTGTATTCTCATGTGGATAGGGAGAGCACTGCCTCCGATTCGCGCTCTGACACCGCACCCACTGTAACCCTCAGCCATGGTTAAGAGGAAGGTGACCACGACCGTTGGTGGCGCGGACGAGGACGTGGAGGAGGAGGAGCCCGCGGCGGAGGAGGAGGCCCCGGAGGGCGCCGAGGCGGAGACCAAGGAAGAAGAGCCGGCGGCGGGGGAGGAGGACGAGGAGGAGGGCGAGGGCGAGGAGATCGAGTACGCCGTCGAGAAGATCCTCAAGCAGAGGACGCGCAAAGGTGCCGCCCCCGTCCCTCCCGCCCGGCTTGGCCTATACAAGATCTTCTTTCACTTCTAGGCTTTCGTGCATGAATCATTCATCCTTGTATTCCCCCTCCCAGCTGCATCGCCCACATGGTTGTAGTGCTACTATTGCAATACTATTGCGCAATATTCGACCCCCTTCCGAGCCCAGTTTTCAAGCCATACACCATACAATATGTGCATTGCAATATGGTGGAAAGGCTAACGCCCGGCGGAGTCAGCCGAAAAAGTCGGGGTTAACCCGTGGGGAATACGAATATATATATTCCTGGGGGAGGCCCAAATGGAATATTATATCATCATATTTCCGAGGATATTCCATTTATAGGCTCGAGGATATTCCGTTTACAGGCTAGATCGGAATATAATATCGTATTTTTTTTTTCGCTCCGCGTATTCCCCACGTAGGGTTGGATCCCTTCCCGCCCATTCTCAAGACGTCGAATCCACAAGGAGTATTTCACAGATCAATTTGCCAATGGTAAGTTCCGCGCTGGGCTACCTTTGGGGTTGGGGCAAGATAATAGTTTTACTTAAGAGTTCACCCGGAGACAATCCGTAACCCCCTTCTGGTCCAATTATGGATTCGACGGGAAATAAAACTGTGTCTCCTCCCACTCCCCCTTCCTAGGCGCGCCGCTCACCCCGCGCCGCACGAAGCGCACTTTTCCGAGCCACCCCGCGCAAGTGTCGCGCTAAGAATCAGAAAGATCATACTAATAATAATAATCAAGAGGCGCGCCTTCGGCCTGGCGCCCCGTTAATAATCAAAAAAATGAAGAATGCTAATCATAAGCCCGCTTAGAGTAAACCGATAAAAAAATACCAATAAGTAAATCCCCGTTAAAACTAGCAACCCCGGTCGAAACCCCAGCTATTATACGGTAAGCTCGACCGTGTTTTTGCTAGTTTCGACCGGGTTTTCTCATGTGGCGAACTTTTAGACCGGGATCGCTCGAAAACCTCTAGTCATAACGATAATCATGAAGCGCCAGACGTTCGATCCGTGCTTCCCCTCGGCTTTTACAGTGCTGCTCCTGCTACACTTCCGTCAGAACACTACACACCTACTGCACGTCCTTATCCCCGACTTTGTACACGCCCTTGCCCTCCCACCCATCCGCCCACGTATTTAAAAGGTGCCCTGTGCGCCGAAGTATGTCGAAGCAGCTTTTTCATAATCACTTATTACTTTGGTGCTGTGACGCTGTGACCCACCCCGCCCGCTCGGGTTAACCCGGGGCGACGCTCCCCACAGTTATCGCGTCGCCCGCCCCAGGCCCACGCCTCCTTCTACATCCCGGCCCTTGTATTAATAGCTGTAATCACCGCGCGCGCCGTTTTATAGATGGCGCGGCATCGATCCATCTCTGTGTCGCCCGAAGCGCATTGTTTCAGAGTATGAACACGGCAACGATTCGGTGTTTTGAGCCCGATTCCCCGATCGAAGTTCTCTGGCACGGACATTGTTGTCATTCGACTGCGTGTAACGGGCGGATTCTCTTAACCGTTCCAGGCTTAAATTATTAGGCGAATAAAAAATCAATTAGCGAAGCGTGAAAAGTGCCAGAGAACCGCGATCAGGGAATCGGGCTCAATGGCTCTGTAAGAAAAACGAATCGTTGCCGTGTTCATTGTTTGTTTCAGGTGCGGAGCAGTGTACTGCTACTTTAGACTTACTGACTTACGTCGCCCAGAGCTACCGTCGAATCTACCGAGGGGGTTTTCACAGAGTTTACCCGGGAGGTAATTTCTGCGCTGGGCTACCTCCCCCTTTGGGAGTAACAGTAAGTTTTACTCAAAGAGTTAGGAGTTTACCTGGGGTTAATCCGAAACCCCCCTTCAGCCCTATTCTGGATTCGACGGTGTCGGGGGCCGGCTCCTCGTCAAAAATAAAACACGCTGTCTCTCTATAGAGATCTACATGTATATATCTGTGTCGCCCGGCGCTCCTTTTGTTGGTGCTGTTATGGCCGTCGAATCTACCGAGGGGATTTCAGAGATTTGGTTTCGAGAACCATTTCCGCGCTGGGGGTTTCTCAGATTTAGGGAAAGGGTGAGGTTTACTGATGATTAAGAGTTCACCCGGAATTAATCCGAAACCCCGCTTTGGTCTAATTCTGGATTCGACGGTTCAGGCATGGATCAGTTCCTGGTCAAGTGGGTCGGCTGAGACGATGAGAGGGACAACACACTATCTATCCATGGCTAGCTATATGTACATATATATATATATATATATATATATATATATGTGTGTATATATATATATATATATATATATATGTATATATATATGTGTGTGTGTGTATATATATATATATATATATATACGTCTATATGTCGAGTTGTTGTTGTTGTTGTTATTTTAGGCGTGGAGCAGTTCCTGGTCAAGTGGCTCAGCTGGGATGATGAGAAAGGCAACACCCTATCTATCCATAGCTATATCTACTTATTGTTGCGGTTGTTGTTTCAGACATGGAGCCCTACGTGTTGAATAGGTATTCACGTATTCCTAAGTCGCAGCCACAGGAATACGAATACCGTATTCCGCCTGGTTATTCCTGCATATGACATGAATATGTACATATTCAAGGTTGCCGTATTCACAGAATAGAATACCGTATTTTATCCTTCGCTCCGCATATTCGAAGCGCAGCGCTGGGCGGCAGCTTGGGGGCGGCGACGACGACTTCCACTAAGCGTCGTTGCGCCGTTGCCCGCTCTGTGTTCGTGTGTCGTGTGTGAGTGGTTTGTTCTGCTGTCGTGTGCGTGTGACCTGTTGATCTTTTGACCATACAGGCATGGATCAGTTCCTGGTCAAGTGGGTCGGCTGGGACGACGAAAAGACAACACCCTATCTATCATGGCTATATACATATATATATATATATATATATATATATATATATATATATATATATGTATATATATATATCGAGCTCCTTGTGGTGTTGCTGTTGCTGTTGTTTCAGGCATGGAGCAGTTCCTGGTCGAGTGTAAATATATATATATTATGTCGATCTCCTTGTGTTGTTATTTCAGGCATGGAACAGTTCCTGGTCAAGTGGGTCGGCTGGGATGACGAGAAGGACAACACGTGGGAGCCGCTCGACCACGTGTCGGACACGGTCCAGTACGAGGCGTGGTTACAGAGTCAGCCACCGAAGGTATATACATCTCTCTCTCTCTATATATATATATATATATATATATATATATGTCTATATATCTGTCTATATTTATATCTATATAGCATCGACCACGTATCGGACACAGTGCAGTACGAGGCGTGGTTGCAGAGTCAGCCACCGAAGGTGTGTATCTCTGTCTCTCTCTCTCTCACACACGCACACACTCACTCTCTCTCACTCTCTTTCTCTATCTCTCTCTGTGTATATATATTATATATATATATTATATGTATATATGTATATATATATATATATATATATATATATATATATATATATATATATATA
>Ga0335398_10010233_pt1 | contig 10703 bp, 8 predicted proteins | sample BON03_FD_205742 | JGI IMG/M metagenome (GOLD analysis project Ga0335398, IMG submission 205742) | Freshwater microbial communities from Lake Bonney liftoff mats and glacier meltwater in Antarctica - BON-03 (spades assembly) (version 2) | ecosystem: Environmental > Aquatic > Freshwater > Ice >...
CTCCTCCTCCTCAGGCGGTGGCGCGAACTTTGGCACCATTCGACCTGTCCCCCGTCCATACCTCAACTACCACCTTCGACAACGCGAGAACGGCGCCTGGCAGGCAATCGTGTCGCTGGTCCAGCCCTTTGTGCGGGGCCTCTATACAGATCCGCAGGGCACGCGGCCGGCTTATATTACCATCGGGTTTTACGGGACGGAAGAAGGGGCACTCGCTGCCTGTCGGAATCACGCCCCCCCCGTGTGGGTCGAGCCAGTGAAAGGCTGCGTCTGCTACATGTGCCAAGGCGACGGCAAGAGCCTGCACAAGACGCCGTTGCACTGCCGGAATTGCGGGCAGTTGGTGTGTCGAAAATGCTCCAAGTCCCGTTGGCCTCAGGGCATGCTTCCTCCCACCTACCACAACAACGAACGTACTGTCCGTATCTGCGATGCCTGCAATCATTTAGCCTGGAATTTTCGAAGGGCTTTGAAGGAGGGGGATCGGACACGGGCGTTGGAGTTGTGCGCGAGTGGGAATGTGAATATATGGACGCCTTTCCTGGTGGAGTCTGTGAGGGAGTACCCGGTGCATTGCGCGGCGGAAGGTGGGAACTTAGAACTGTTACGGTGGCTGGTCGATGAGCTCAGGTGCCCTTTGTATGAGACTACGGATGGGGCCGCACCGCTGCTGACCCAGAAGGGGGATAGTGTTTTGGGGGTGGCGGCTAGGTATGAAATGACGTCGGTCATGCGGTGGTTGGTGACGGTGAAGGAGTGTAACATTTCCGAGATTGCCGATAGGCAGCAGTTGTGGGGGACGATTGACTTTTTGCTGCGGGAGGGTAGTGATGGTGGGGGGGGGCAGGAGAGGAGGAGGAGTAGTAGTAGTCGCCGGGTGAGCAGTCGGCGTGTGTCGTCGTCGCAGTCCCAGCGGTCGCGGCAACAGATTATTGAGGAGGAGGAGGAGAGTTCGGTGCTGGAGGAGGAGGAGGAGGACGAGGGATACGAGGAGACGGACGAGGATGAGCAACACCGCCGCAGCCGACGTCCGCCTTCCACTACGGCAGCAGCAGCACCAGCAGCACCAGCAGCAACGCATCGAGAGAGTACGAGCAGGAGGACGCGAATGGAGCAGCATGCTTGCTTGGTGTGCAAAAAGGGGGACGTGGACTGTGCGGTGCTCCCGTGTGGGCATCTTTGCACCTGCTCTGGATGTGCCCTTTCATGCAAGGAGTGTCCTGCTTGCCGGACGCGCGTGACGCGGGTTGTGCGCGTTTGAGAGGGGAGTATGGAGGGATAGGGGTTTGTGAAGGAACGGGGGGAAAAGGAAATAAGGATGTGCAGTAGGAAAAGAGGAAACAATTTTTGGTAAAATACAATCAGCAGGGCATATAAACTACAAAGAATGAAATAAAAGACGCAAAAGAGTAGGGTTTGCATGTCGTAGATGCGCTTGGACTAAACGGGAGTAAGTGTGCAGCAGCAAAAGACGAAATAGTTTTTGGTAACATAAAATCAGCATTGCTTACTGGTATAAGGTACAAAGGATGAACTTTGAAAGACGCAAGAGCTGGATTGGTGTGTGTAGATGTAGACGCGTTTGGACGGGCTTGGACTTCGAATTTCAACCTCCCGCCCCTCCACGACGACGTGGCCACCGCCAGCACAAAAGCACAAAGCCCTTTAACCGTGACATAGTAAAACGACAGAACGCGATCACAGTAAGCTCTATTCCTACTCAACGACAGGACGACGAAGGACAAGGCACATTTGCGCCGCACCATGGGCCGCTATGGCACTCGCCCCTTCGGTCATGCTTCCGTGTTGGCTGCTGCGTTTCTTTCGAGGAGAGCTTCGGCTCGCCCTCCTACGCATCATCAAAAACCACAGGGACAAACCTGCGGCTTTCGCCTGTGTTGCATAAGCTCACACGTGGGAGACATGCTTGTGTCTGTCAAACCCAGGCCGTTTTGTGGGTTGCTGGGTGCTGCTGTCGCAGTCTCCGAGCCACCTCCCACTCCCCTCGTGTAGTGCGTCGACATCGCTCTTTCGCCCACGCCAAGCCCACCTCGTGTTTACATGACTGATCTATGGCCCTCGTCTCACGCTTCCCCTCGTTTCACACCACAGTCACATCATTGCCACGATGCGGTTGTCACTTGCCTGCCTAATGCTGGCCACGGGGGCCACGGCCTTCCTCCAACCCACCCCTGCTTCCCACCTGATGTCAGCGAGTAGACGCAGCACTGCCGCCCCTGCCGCGACCGCGCCGCGGTTTCGCGTGCTCTCTACCCGACAAGGCGCGCTCTTCATGGGGGAGTCGTACGACTACGACGTGATTATCGTCGGCTGCGGCGTGGGAGGGCACGGCGCGGCCCTGCATGCCCGCTCGGAGGGGCTTAAGACGGCCGTGTTTTCGGGGAAGGACGTGGGCGGGACTTGCGTGAACCGTGGGTGTGTGCCGTCTAAGGCTTTGTTGGCGGCGGCGGGGCGTGTGCGTGAGATGAAGGACGCGCACCACCTGAAGGCGTTGGGCATTACGGTGGAGGGTGATATTAGCTATGATCGGGCTTCGGTGGCGGCGCATGCGGCGAACCTGGCCAATAAGGTCAAGGGCAATTTGGAGAATTCTCTCAAGGCCTTGGGCGTGGACGTGATTGAGGCTAAGGGTGTGCTGGCGGGCCCTCATAAGGTGACGGGTGACGGCAAGACCTACACGGCGAAAGACATCATCTTGGCGCCGGGCTCCCTGCCTTTCGTCCCGCCCGGGGTGGAATGCGATGAGAAAACGGTGTTTACTTCCGATGGGGGGTTGAAACTGGAGCGTGTGCCTGAATACCTTGCCATTATTGGGAGCGGGTATATTGGATTGGAGTTTTCTGACGTTTATACGGCGTTAGGCTCGGAGGTGACCTTCATTGAGGCAATGGATAGGATCATGCCTACTTTTGACCCGGAAATTGCGCGTGTTGCGGAGCGATTGCTGATTAAGCCCAGGGCAATTGATTATAGGACGGGGGTGTTTGCTTCTAAGGTCACGCCGGGGATACCAGGTGTGAAGCCTGTGAGGATTGAGATGATCGATGCGAGGACTAAGGAATTGGTGGAGGTGCTGGAGGTGGATGCATGCATGGTTGCTACTGGCCGAGTGCCTAACACCAAGGAGTTAGGATTGGGGGAAGTTGGCGTGGAGACACTCCGAGGGTTTGTGCAGGTGGATGAGAATATGAGGGTGTTGACTAAGAGCGCGGAGGAGGGGGGGAAGGTCGTGCCTAATCTTTATTGCATTGGGGATGCGAATGGGAAGTTGATGCTGGCGCACGCGGCCTCGGCGCAGGGGGTGAGTGCGGTGGAGAATATTAAGGGGCGCAAGCATGCCGTGGATCATAATACGGTGCCTGCGGCTTGTTTCACCCACCCGGAGGTGGCATTTGTGGGGCTGAGTGAGGAGCAGGCTAAGGCGAAGGGGGAGAAGGAGGGCTTCAAGGTGGGGAAGAGCATTGGGCATTTCCGTGCTAATTCGAAGGCGCTTGCTGAGGCTGAGCCGGATGGGATTGCGAAGGTGTTGGTCAATAAGGACACCGGGGATTTGTTGGGGGTGCATATTATTGGGTTGCATGCCGCGGATTTGATTCAGGAGTGCGCGAATGCCATGGCGGCCAAGACGACGGTGAATGAGCTGGCGATGATGGTGCATACCCACCCGACGTTGTGTGAGGTGCTGGATGAGGCGTTCAAGGGCGCTGTGGGGCGTACGGCGCATTAAGTTGTCGTGTGTGGTGTGGGTGTTTTGTGTGTGTTGTAGCAGAGTCAGAGTGGTAGTATTTATCATCGATACCCCCTTTTATATACATACGTGTGCGTGTCTTGGGTAATTTTATTTCGAAGAGGGAGAGGGTGAGGGGGTGGCCCCAAAAAAAGGGAAAGGAATGTGTGTGTTTTGTGTGTTTATCTGTGATGGTGGCGGTTGTGCAGTAGTCCTTTTATGTGCTGTCTGTGCGTGCGTGGTCTGTGTGCGTATTTACTGGTGTGGTGGTGCGTGTGTGCTGTGTATGTGTCGTTCCTTTCCTCCCCGTGTCCCTGCTGTCCCGGGCTACTAAACGAGGCCCAAGTCCGAACGAAACGAAAAAGAAACATGAAGCCGCAGCAGCAGGATTTCAACAACCAGTCGTACATTTGCTTTACACTTTCTATTTGTTCCTTCTTGTGTTGCTGGGAAGGGCGGACAAAATAGGGGGTGGGGAGGTCGAGCTCAAGAGGCTGACCAAACCACGCGACAAAATACACGCGAATTTACGAGACCATTAAAGTGAGGAATGCCCACAGCAGCTACACCAAAACGAGGTAGAATTTTCGTAGAGTACATCCGTGCTGTTTGTCTTTCAATGGCTTTTCAGGGGGGTAAACTCGAGGGACCTTGCTCCCTGGCCACACAGATGCGCTAGCGGAGACTGCTTTTGCTACTGTTGCTGAGGCAGCGAACGAAGGGAAGCACCAGCACGACCCCAAGTATCTTGAGCCTTGGTGTGTGGGCGCCCCCCACCATGCCTTTGCCCTAGCACTCGTCATCATTGCACCCTGCGTGGTGAATGGACGGGGGATGGGTGGCGGGCGTGGCTCCTCTGGTCAAATGTCCAAGCCCGCCATCATCAGCTGCAATCTTTTGGCTTGGCCGTGTGCCTCCACGTACGAGGCCACCCCTCATTGCACTGCACTCCTCTTGCTCACGCACTTTTCCCCATCCTTCCCTCCCCACCAATACAGACGTGGAGATGCGTTTGCTTTCCGGCTCGGTCCTGCTCGTGGGATTAGGGCAGGCGGCTGCCTTTGTGCCCAGCACACTGGCGCCCCTGCGGTCCACCACCCTCCAACAACACAATGGGCCTTCTCCTCTGGCCAGGTAAGCTTGCTAGCCAAACCCTTCCCCCCCTCCATGCGTGCACGGACTCACGTCCCCTCCTTGTGTGCCTGGACGCGCCCCTTGCTCTGGCCGTCCCCCCCGTAGGGCGGCAGGACCAGGCCTTGGATGATCTCCCCTGCTTTGTTCCATCTCTGGTCGTCAGCCCATGCGGGCTTCCCGTCGTGTTGAGCCTCACGCCCTATCTCAATCACTTATCTCTCCCTCTATCCTACCACACACACACACAGACGGACGGTGCTCTCCATGAGCACGGCCGCCGATGTCAAGCCGGCCAGCAAGACCGCGGCGCCCGAGGGCCGTGTGACCCCCCTGTCAGACTACCGTAACATCGGTATCATGGCGCACATTGACGCGGGGAAGACCACCACCACCGAGCGTATCCTGTACTATACCGGCAAGTCTTACAAGATCGGGGAGGTGCACGAGGGCGCGGCGACGATGGACTGGATGGAGCAAGAGCAGGAGCGTGGGATTACCATTACCTCTGCCGCGACCACTTGCTTTTGGAAGGACCACCGCATTAATATCATTGATACGCCGGGCCACGTCGATTTTACCTTGGAGGTGGAGCGTTCTTTGCGTGTGCTAGACGGGGCGGTGGCTGTGTTCGATGGCGTGGCGGGCGTGGAGCCCCAGTCGGAGACGGTGTGGCGACAGGCGAACAAGTACAAGGTGCCTCGCATGTGCTTCGTCAACAAGATGGACCGCATGGGCGCCAACTTCTACCGGTGCGTGGACATGATCCGTAAGAACTTGGGGGCGAACCCTATTGTGTTGCAGCTGCCCATTGGTGCTGAGTCTGATTTCCTTGGTGTGATTGACTTGGTGCGCATGGAGGCGATCACCTGGCAGGATGAGGAGCTCGGCGCGAAATTCGACGTGACCCCCGTCGCGGAATGCAGCAAGGTCTCGGATGACCTCAAGGCGCTTGCTAAGGAGTGGCATGAGAAGATGGTCGAGCAGGCCGTGGAGGAGGACGAGGAGGTCTTGATGGAGTACCTTGACGGGAAGGAACCCTCCATTGAGGTGCTTAAGAAGTGCATCCGTAAGGGGGCGTTGCTACAGCACTTTGTCCCTGTCCTGACCGGCTCGGCGTTTAAGAACAAGGGTGTGCAGCCTTTGCTTGATGCGGTGGTGGACTACATGCCTGCCCCTACTGAGGTTGAGCCTATTCAGGGTATTCTTTTGACGGGCGAGCCGACTTCTCGGGCGTCTTCGGATGATGTGCCTTTCTCGGCTTTGGCGTTCAAGATTATGAATGACCCTTTTGTGGGCCCCTTGACTTTTACGCGTATTTATTCGGGGGTGCTTGAGTCCGGGTCGACGGTGTTGAACTCTCCTAAGAACAAGCAGGAGCGTGTGGGGCGGATGTTGGAAATGCATGCGAACTCCCGTACGGAAGTGAAGAGTGCGAGGGCGGGGGATATTATTGCGATTGTCGGGCTGAAGGACACGATTACCGGAGAGACTTTGTGTGATAAGGATAAGCCGGTCATCCTTGAGAAGATGGACTTCCCTGACCCTGTGATTAGTATCGCGGTTGAGCCTAAGACCAAGGCTGATACCGAGAAAATGGGCATGGCTCTGATGAGGCTGGCGGCTGAGGACCCCTCTTTTAGGTTTTCGCGTGATGAGGAGACGGGCCAGAGTATTATTCAGGGGATGGGGGAGTTGCATTTGGAGATTATTGTGGATAGGATGAAGCGTGAGTTCAAGGTGGAGTGCAATGTGGGTGCCCCTCAGGTGGCGTACAGGGAGGCTATTACGAGGGCGGCGGATGTTGATTATACTCACAAGAAGCAGACGGGTGGCAGCGGTCAGTTTGCTCGTGTCAAGATTCGTTTTGAACCCATGACTGAAGAGGAGATTGGTGGCGGTGAGGATAAGGATGGGAAGAAGAGGGAGAGGAAGAACTTTGAGTTTGATACGCAGATTAAAGGCGGGTCGATCCCTAAGGAGTACATCCCCGGTGTGATGAAGGGCGTGGAGTCGGTGATGGGGAATGGTGTGTTGGCTGGTTTCCCCGTGCAGGGTTTGAAGGCGACGCTGGTGGATGGGGCTTATCACGATGTGGACTCTTCCGTGTTGGCGTTTGAGATTGCTGGGCGGGCGGCGGCGAGGGAGGGATTGAGGAAGGCTGGGTCGAAGTTGATGGAGCCGATGATGAAGGTGGAGGTGGTGACCCCGGAGGAGTATATGGGTGATGTGATTGGTGATATCAACTCGAGGCGTGGGCAGATTGCGGAGTTGGGGGAGAGGGGGAATGCGAAGACGGTGGAGGCGATGGTCCCGCTGGCGAATATGTTCCAGTATGTGTCGTCGTTGCGATCGATGAGCAAGGGCCGTGCCTCGTACTCGATGGAGTTGAATGCGTATGATATTGTCCCGCCGAATGTGCAGGAGGAGGTGGTGAAGAAGTACGGGAAGAAGGTGATTGATGATGAGGAGTAAATGTTGCTCTGAGTCATTTCAAAGAGAAGGAGGAAGGGAGGGAGGGAGGAAGTGTTTGGAGTGTGTGTGCGTTCGGTTCGGTTGATTTTGTGTCTTCATTTTCCTCTTTCTGGCTTGCCATAAGGGTCAGTGGGGAGGAACAACAGGAGTGAGAAGGGTGGTCGAAGAGCCCATCCATTTCTCCATGGCCCCAATGGAGGAGAGGAAGACACGAGGCGATGGAGGGAGGGGGGAAAGGGAGGGAGGGAGAAAAGTTAAGGGTACTGTTGTTTCTGTCTTTTGCCCTGGATAATAATTAATAGAAAGGCACACTCATTCACAGCGACGGTGGAAGGAGGGAGGGAGTTGGGGAGGGAAGGAAGGAAGGAGGATTGCTTTGGAGGTGGCACTAAGAAGAATTGGGACGAAGAATCAGAAAAAGAAGAAAGAAAAGTGATAGTCTGCTTGAAGCCTTGTTCCTCTTACCACTAATATTCGTTTTCACTTTGTAATCATCAGTTATTTTGCGATTCAAACAATCATTTGTTTCTACCTCTGCCAAGTGATGCTCGTGCTCCTGATCCTCCCCATCTATACATCCTCAACCACATACCTCACTCACACACACACACGCACCGAAAATGCACCATCATTATTTTTACTGATCAAAACCAATCCAATACCCTACCCTCCCTTATCCAGCGAAGGCGCGTCCTCAAACAGCTCTTGCGCCGCCGCAAATTGCGCCCCCGCCACCTCGGCAATCACTGCCGAGTCCTGCGGTTCATCAAAACCCAACGCTTGCCTCACCTCGCCCATGATAAAAAAGGTCCCACATACCACCACCGTTTCTGGGGCATGCTTGTTTTTACTCTCACTCACGGCGGCGTGGAGCGCTGCGTCGATCCCTTCCTTGATGTTCGCATAGCCGTGATTTGCTTTTGGCAAGGGAGAGCCTGAATAAGCAGCTGCTGAGACGAGGGCTTGTGGGGCAGCGGCGCGGGGGTGGCGGGCTTGGATGATGTGTAGGCGAGAGGGGTCAACGAATTGAAGGACTGTTTGGAGGCATTCTGCGATGTCCTTATCTGCTGATAAGCCAAGCACCAGTCGAATGACCGGTTTTGAAGCCTCGGTCACCGCGCTGACTTTTTGTGTTTCCAGGTCGCGTTTGGTCGGGGAGAGGAGGCGTTCGAAGAGCCGGCGGAGGGCGGGGGGGTTGTGGCCTACATCTAAGACAACCCGTACTTTCTGCCCGTTTACCCGTCGCTCTAACTCTTCAAATCGACACGGTGGCATACTTTGCAGCCCTCTCAACAAGGCTGCCTCGGCTGCTGCTCCCTCTGACCAGGGTAGTGGTGGGTTGGACGTCCGCAAATAGTTGAGAGCAGTGCGGGCGATGGCTGTATTTTCCTCTTCAAAGTTAGGATAAGGTCCCTTGGGCACCAGGAGGACGGGCGCCTGCCGCTCTGCAGCAATGGAGCCAAGCAAGTCGTGCGGGACGTGAGGGCCCAACACGACAGGCACACCGGGCTTGATGATCCCGGCTTTTTCGCGGGCGATGGCTTCGATGGTGGTGCCGAGGATTTTGGTGTGTTCGAGGCCAATAGACGTGATAATCGAGAGGCGGGGATGAATAATATTGGTAGCATCCAAACGTCCACCCAACCCCACCTCAATAACCGCCGCCCCGAGCTGCCGACGAGAGAAGAAGCTAAAGGCCAACGCAGTGGTTATCTCGAAAAACGTAGCTGGGATTGCTTGGCTTTCGCGGACCCGCAAGACCTCTCCCAAGAGCTCCTCCACCTCGGCCTCGGTGATCAACTGCCCGTCCACCTGCATGCGCTCCCGAAAGCTGGCAATATGGGGGGAAACAAAGAGGCCCGTCCGAATGTGCGAGTACTCCAAGGCCTTGGCCAGCTTGAAAGCCACCGAGCCTTTCCCATTAGTCCCGCCGACGTGGATAATGTTGGGCACCCGCTGCAGAGGGCTGCCAATAGCCTGGTGCAACGCCTGGATGTTTTCCAAGCCCAGCTTCGCGGCGCAATACAAGTTGACCTGGTACAGCTTCCGAACCAGCGTCTCGTACCGCGACATGTTGGCGGCCGCCATGGCTTTGCGTAGCGGGAGACGGAGGGGTTGGGAGAGAGACGCAAGCGGAGGAGAGTTGGAGAGGGGGTGGGGAGGTCGAGAGCCGGGGGGGTGGAGATGGGAGACGATCACGCAAAAGGGCAGGACGATGGAAAGTAGTAGCAGCAGCGCCGGCACAAAAAGGAGGACGTCGACGTGCTCTGTGCTGGGGGATGGGAGTGGGAGGCGTATGAGTGAGTCGTGCGTTGCAATTGAGGTGGCCTGTCTTGATCGGACCAACCGCCGCGCGCTTTTCCTTGCTGCCTTTGCCTTCTTCGTCCTTTTGCTTTTGCTTTTCCTTTCCAGCCCCTCACACACATGCATCTCCCCACCACCTATACCTTCACAGGGTGCCCAGAGGTACGCCAGCCACGCGGGCTGGCAAGGCACGCCGCATCGGGAGCTGGTGCAGCCTCGCTCGACTCGCCGACGGGGCGTTACCATGCCTGACATTCCACGGAGAAGCTTGGCCGCCTCGGCGCCTGCAAAGAGACCAGCCCCCCCAGAAGCAGCGACCACGCCACCACACGCGTCTCCACCGCGCCATCACGACGAGAAGGAGCTGCGGGCCCTGTGGCGGTTCGAGCGGGACACCAACAAGGTGTTGCAGGAGAGCTTGGATGAGAGGGAGGCGGAACTGAAGCAGTGTGTCGATGAGCTCGCGCGCTTGGAAGGGTACCATGCCTTTGTGAATGACGTCCTGCTTAATGGAGGCGACGACGACGCTGGCGGTGTTTCTTCGTCCTTTGCTGCCCCGGAAATTGTTATTGATGACCCTTTCCTTCTCTGTCATGCGGCGGAAGGGTTAGTGTTGGAGGCAGTGGCCAGTCGACGGGCGCATCTCTATTTGCTCGACACGGCGGTGGATAGCAACAATGGCAGAGTGAATCTTGTCAGTTGGATAGTGGACGAGGATGGCCAGCGTCGGGTCGTGCGGGTGCCTGTGGGGGGAAGGCAAGACGAGGAGGAGGAGGAGGAGGAGGCCTCGGCTGCCCTTGCCTTGACCTTTGCGCTGCAAGAAGAGGAACCTTTGCTGCTTGCCGGCGCGTCCTTAGTCGCAAGGGTGGTGGACCGAGCAGGGCTTGTGTTGGGATTGGTTGATATAATAAAGCGACTGCCACCAAAGGGGAGCCAAGGCGAAGCAGAGGGGCTTTTTACACAGGCGGATTTGACGGCGTTGGAAAATATACAAGACCAGCTAGCCTCTACCCTCTTACTCCTCCGCCTCCAGCAACGGCGGAGA
>Ga0335398_10010246_pt1 | contig 10694 bp, 10 predicted proteins | sample BON03_FD_205742 | JGI IMG/M metagenome (GOLD analysis project Ga0335398, IMG submission 205742) | Freshwater microbial communities from Lake Bonney liftoff mats and glacier meltwater in Antarctica - BON-03 (spades assembly) (version 2) | ecosystem: Environmental > Aquatic > Freshwater > Ice >...
GCTCGGATAATAATTAATTCCGACGAGACCAAACCCCGACGGTATTTTTTCAAGTCGCTGGGGGGTGGTGGGTCCTCCTCCAAATTATGGCATCTGAGGGCTGGGTACCCAGCTTCTAATCTTAAAATATTTTTGAAGCAGGGTGCCACCAGGATATATATATATACATATATGGTTGCACAGTATACTTAGTATGGCGTATGTCATAGCATAAAAATATAAGTTTATTGTTTATTTTTGTTGTTTGTTGGTGTTTGGTGCTGGTGCTGGTGCAGTAGGTGTGAGGAAAACTTGGTATCGTATCTCGATAGTATCTCAACTTTTTTCATCGGGGTTAACCTCTTATTCTTGTCCCTAGGAATTATGGGCCCAGAGCCGAAGCCGGAGCAAGCGGTGGCACGTTAAAAGGAACTAAAGGAAAAAGTTATATAGTTCTCGCATGTCTTTGCTTTGCAAACAAAACAGGTACCCCACACCTCCACCGCCACCGCCACCGGCTTACAACGGCAACGGCAACGGCCGTGGTTCGTGGTTCGTTGTTCGTTGTACGAGTAATACAGTATACGAGTCGTGTACGACGTACGACTCGTAGCTGTGTACCTATCGCTATCGTATAGCTAGTATTATATATATGTGTGGGTAGAAAGTACAAAAGAGGCGGGCGGGTGTCAGTGTCAGTGTATGGGCCTTGGGTAAAACTGCTGATAATCATCAATTTTATTATTATAATAATAATTTATTAATAATTATAATATCATTTTCTCTGTCGTCGTTGTTACCACAGCTAGTCACAATCAGCGACAGAGACACTGCGCGCGAGAGAAAAAGAAGTAAGGAGGAGAAAGTGACACCCGTAGCACGTGATGTACACTGTACACCCTATCTATATCTACTACTACTACTACCCCTTCCACAGGCGTACCGTGTGGGGAAAACAATTGAACAGCGAGAGAGATAAAGACAAAAAAACACTGCGGCGTTTGCGTTTGCGTTCGCGGCGACATGGGGCAAAGAGTGGCATCGTCTACTTCTTCTTAAAAAATGACGGGGGCAGCTTGCGCTTGCCGGCCGCCGCCTTTGGCTTGGCGTTCGGCGCGGCGTGTTGCAAAGGCGCCGGCGCCCGGGCGGCCTGCGCCTGGCCGCCGGCAGACTTGGAGCGCCAGCCGTTGTCCCCCCCGACATGTTCCGGCAGCGCCGCCAGCGATGCCGCCGCCTTTGGCTTGGCGGGCGGCGCGGCGTATTGCGAGAACGCCGGCACCGTGGCGGCCTGCGCTTGGCCGCCAGCAGACTTGGAGTGCCAACCGCTGTCCCCCGCGCTGAGGTCGAGTAGCGCCGCTGACGACGCCGTCGCCTGTGGCTTGGCGGGCGGCGCGGCGTATTGCGAAAGCGCCTGGACGCCAGCAGACTTGGAGTGCCAGCCGTTGTCGCCCGCGCTGAGGTCGTGTAACGCCGCCGACGAGGTCGGGGCCGCCGAGGCAGGCGCCGCTTGCGTGGGGATGGGTGCGCTTGGTTGGACGACCGAGGCGGGCGCGGCAGCAGCCGGCGGCGCGGACACGGGCGCGGCGGTGCGCTGCAGCCCGTACTGGTCGCAGTAGGCTGCGACGGTGCGGAGCAGCATCTCTCCGTGGCGCTCCACCGTGCGGCGCGGCATCCCCGCAATCGCAGCCAGCGCCCCTGCGAGAGATAGAGGGAGTGGGGGGTCAAACGATCAACAGATCACACGCACACGCACACGACAGCAGAACACACGACAGCAGAACAAACCACTCACACAAACACAGAGCGAGCAACAGCACAACAACGCCTGGGAGTGGAGGGGTGAAGAATGAGGCGTCGCGGCAGAAGAGACTGGAGTGTTGAGGGTGGCAGGAGTCTGGAGCTGGTGCCCCCAACGCGCCGCCGGCATCCCCCGCCACCGTAGCCGGCGTCTCTGGGAGACAAGGGACAGTGGCTGGACAACAATGCGTAGCGGCAAGAGCTCGGCATCCCCGCCACCGCAACCACCGCCTCTGCGAAAGACAGCGCGGGGCATGAGGCCGCATAATAAAGCGTAGCGGCAGGAGAGAGAGAGAGAGAACGAGAGATCAGATAGATCGGATAGATGGACAGGCCTGCTGGCCGGGGGTCCGGGGGTCGCCCCTCTCTCGCTCACCTGCCGCGCCCGGCCGCGCGCTCGCAATCAGCGCGAGCTGCGCGTCTCCCACAATCATGTATGGCGCCACGTCGTCGCGCACCGCCTGCGTGGCGCGCGCCTCGCGCAGGCGGCGCACGAGTCGGCCCGTGTGCTCGGCCTCGCTCAGCACGTCGAGTGTCAGGCCCAGCCTGGTGCAGGTGGTGCGAAGAAATCCCAAGAGGCACTCGGCCGCCGGGCCGCCGCAGCGCGCGGGGTCCATCCCGCTGACGGCGGCGAGCGTCTCGGGGTCCGAGGGGCGCGCGCGCACCAGCGCGCGGAGGCAGCGATCGCTCAGCGCCTCGCCCGCCGTGGGCACCGCCGCCGGCTCCGGCTCCCCATCGGCTGCCTCGTCCTTCGCGCCGCCGCCGCCGCCCGCCGCCTGGTCGGCCGCGCCAGCCGCGCTGGCCGCGCCGTCGGGCAGCAGCCGCAGCTGACGCAGCTCCGAGAGGAGACGGAGCTCACCGGCACTGAGCCCCGCCTCGGAGGAGGCCGCCGCCGGGCCCGCCGCCGCCGAAGCGCCGCCGCCACGCGCCGCAGATGGGCCGCCGACGCCCGCGCCGGAGGAGGAGGCAGCACCGGAGCCGGACGTGACGCGCGCGGCGGGAAGGTGGAGCATCAGCGGCGCGGGCGACGCGTCGGACCCTCGTGCGAGCAGCGCGTCGGCGGCCTGTGCGATCCCGATGGCGCTGAAGGACGATCCGAAGCCCGAGCCGCCCCAGCCAGCAGAGCCGCCCGCACCGCCAATGGTGACCAGCGTCTCTCTGAGGAGGCCCTGCTCGAGGAGCGCGTCGGCGAGCGCCCGCCACCACTCGACGGGCTGCTTGAAGGCGGCGCCGCAGCCGAAGGCGGCGTCGCGCACCAGCCGGCCGCCCGCCTTGGACGCCAGCTTCTGCGTCTTGGACCCGCGCACCAGCTCGAGCGCCGTACCGAGACCGAAGCGGCCACCGCACGCGCCCACCGCGCGAAGGAGCGCGCGCGCCTCGGCGCCTGCGTCGCACGTCGGCCGGCTGCCCCGCGCGCAGTTGTCGCAGCAGCGGATCGATCCGCTCCAGCCGGCGGCCGGCGCCGCTGCGCCGCCGCCCTCTCCCAGGTAGGTGAGGATGGCCGCGCGCCGGCAGCCGTTGGTGTGTGCGAACGAGCGCATCGCGGCCGCGGCCTTGACCAGCGCCTCGCGCTGCGTCGCCTCGTGCGCGCCCGCCGCGAACATCTGGAGGCGCGAGAAGTCGGCTGGGGAGTGGAAGAGGACGCAGCGCGCGCGCTCGCCGTCGCGGCCCGCGCGGCCGCTCTGCTGGTAGTAGGCCTCGGGCGAGGCGGGCGAGCCCCAGTGGACGAGCAGCCGCACGTCGGGCTTGTCCACGCCCATGCCCAGAGCAACCTGTCGGGGACACGGTGGCTCAGGCGTGCAAGGCGGGGAGCAAGGCGTGGTATATATATTCTATGTATATATATATATATATAAATATATATATGTGTTTATATATATATATATATATATATATATATATTATATATATATATACATATATATACATCAGAACTAGTCGGGCCGGCTCAGGCGTGCTACGTAAGCACTCCCAAGGCTCACCGTCGCGACCATCACGCGGAGCTGGTCTCGCGTGAAGAGGCGGAGGGCCTCGTCCTTGCCCGGCGCGCGCGCGTGGTAGACCCCCGCCGAGATGCCCGCGCGGCAGAGCATGGCTCCGATCTCGTCCGCCTCCGCTGTGGTGGACACGTACACGATGGCCGAGCACGAGCGCTCGCTCTCGGTCGCGTCGGCGCCGTGGAGCAGCGGCAGCAGCGAGGCGGCGGCCGACTCGCCCTTGGGGCAGACGCGGTACTCGAGGTTGGGCCGGTCGAGCGGAGCCTCGATGAGCGCCGCGCTGGAGCTCATGCGCAGGCTGCGGCAGAGCGGCGGCCGCAGCGCCGGGGGCGCCGTCGCCGTGAGCGCCTGCAGGCGTGGGCCGGGTGAGCGCGCGCGTCCGCGAGAGGCAGGCTGGCCGCGGGCGGCGTGTGGAAGGGAACAACGGCGTGTTGGCACAGCAGCCCCCCAAAGGTAGAGCGCGGCTGAACCCACCATGAGGGGGACTCCGGCCGGCCTGGCCTGGCCAATCCCGAGGAAGCTCGGCCGAAAGTCGAAGCCCCACGAGACGACGCAGTGCGCCTCGTCCACAGCGAGCAGTCCGATGCCGCGGCCCGCATGCAGCCGCGCGAGGAGCTCTGGCCCGTTCGAGGACGAGAGCTTCTCGGGAGTGACGTATACCAGGTCGAACTCGCCAGCGGTCGCGCGCGCCTCCATCGTGCCGTCGCGCTGCGACGCGCCGAGGAAGGTGGCGCGCAGGCCGCGCGAAGTGGCCGACGCGACCTGGTCCTGCATCAGCGCTACCAGCGGGGTGACCACGACCGAGACCTTGCCGGTGAGCAGCGGCGGGAGCTGGTAGCACACGCTCTTGCCGGCGCCGGTCGGCGCGATGACGAGGCAGTCGCGCCCGTCGAGGGCGCACGCGAGGGCCTCGAGCTGGGCAGGGCGCAGCGTAGAGTGGCCCCAGTGCTCGAGCAGCAGCGCACTCGCTCGCGCTTCCCAGCCGGGTGGGGGCATTTAGAAGGTGTTGGATGCGCTTCAAGTTGGAGTTAGACCCCTGTTTCACAAGACAAGGAAAACCTATATTCCCGGCAAAGTCCCTTTAATTAAATCTATAATTACTACGCAATGGTCTCAAATATAGACAGCACATCTATTTTTGAACATCAAAACCTCCAGTCCAGACGGAAACCGTCCTGCTCCAGCGAGCGCATCGGAACGCCCGCTGCGAGCAGCAAGACGGAAACCGACCTGCTGCAGCGAACGCATCGGAACGCCCGCTGCGAGCAGCATGAGAACGCGCGGAAAAGTGCGAGCGTCGCTCGACGCGGCGACGCAGGCCGTCCTGCGCGACCCCGACCTGCTCGGCCTCATCCTAGACCACCACGCCACCGGCTGCCGCGGCTGGTGCCGCGAGTTCTTCACTTCTGGCGAGGTGTGCAAGCTTTGGAGCCGCGCGGCGCAGGCGGCCGGAGGCAGGATGTCGGGCTGGAACGAGCACACGTGGTATATTCCCGACCTCCGCAAGGTTCACCTTGACGGCGTCCTCCTCGCAACGTCGACCGGTGGAGCCTACGACTGGGGCCTGCGAGTGCTGCCGTCGGTTCGTCGCTGCCACGGCTTCTGCTCGTGCGGCGGACTGCCAGCCGATGGCAAAGGCGCGGGGTTGGACCGAGCCCATGGTGCCAACAACTCGTGGTGCAAGTATGGCAAAATCGGTCTGTTTTTGGAGGTTCCCAAGCCGCTGCCCGGCGAGCGCCCCGAGGAGTTCCTCCGGAATGGTCACGGCGAGACATTGGTCCTTGGCGACCAGGCGCCGTGGGCGCGTCGGACCGAGTGCGAGATGGTGCTGCACGACCAGCGCAGCCGTGCGCCGCTCCCGGTGGGCAAATTCTTTCGGCACCAATTTGACCATAGCAGTTCAGACTGGGGGTGGGGCAGCGACAACGAGGCGTTTGCGACGTCGCAGGAGCTCAGCATGCCGGGCTGCCGGTTTGTCGACGCGGGTGGCGGCATAAAGGTGCGTGCGGCTTTGTGCCGGCAGCCTGCGCCCCCGGTCCAAGGCCCGCGGCCCGCTCCCGCTCTCAGCCCGCCGGATCCCAAACTCGCACTGCTGCTCTACAGGTGACGGCTCGCGTCCGCGTGCACCCGGGCCGGTTAACCTGCGTTCCTGGCTGCGTACGCCACCCCCTTGTGCGCGGCGACGGGCTGCTCAAGTACTACGCCCAGGGCGCGCGCTTCTACTGCGACCAGTGCGGCGAGCCGCAGCCCAGCGACCAGCTACACCGCTGTGCCGCGGGGTGCAACTTTGACGTGTGCACGGGCTGCCTCACTGAAGAGATGGCGCTCGTGTAAAAAGATCAACAGGTCACACACACACACACACACCGACAGAGAACAACACTCCCGACACCGACACAAACGCACACGACAAGAACAACACCCCAGACCCCCAAACGAACACCTCCCCCACACACTTAGCAACGCTCGAAGGTGGCGCGACGACGGTGCGTGCCACCTCTCACGCCCGGGCGGGTGGCCGCGCCGAAGTCAGCGTGAGAGGTAGAGTCGAAGCGCTCGTGTGAAAGGAAACTCGCGAGTTGACCTGCGCCTTGCGCAACGACTGGAGAGTGATCTGGCGAGGGTCTCCTTGGGGCAGAGCCAGAAGCTCGTTGGCAGAGGATCGGACGAGCACCCTCCCCCAACGGCCTGCACTTCGCACGCAGAAGCTGTATTCCTGATCCGGAGGACCTGTGAGAGGACTCCTGTTTTTTGCTGCGCGGCATCACGCATAGTGCATACTGCGGGTGCAGGTGCGCATGTGTGGGCTTTGTAGCTCTAATGTAGGTGTAGGTGTAGGGAATATACTAGTAATAGTAATAGGTTAGGGTGAGGGTTAGGGTGAGAACTAGTTGGGAGAATACATGATACATGCTGATGAAAATGAGCTTGTGGCTGTGGCTGTGGCTGTGGGCTGTGGGCCATGTGTTGTGTGTTGTGTGTGTGGCATTCTGGCATGGTCCATGGTGCATGGTAGCTCTTCTTGACTCTTGCTCTTGCGGCTCTCTTGCTGCTATTTCTCTTTCTCTTTGTATTATTTTTTTTCTAAATTCTAAGTCTCCAGAACACACACACACCCCGCAAACACCCACACGCACCGGACTAGCACACAGCACACGCACAAAAAGAACCGACCCAGTTTATGGGTCGGTATCACTATCCGCTACCGGAGACCGCTGCGGTGCAGAGCGTTGGATTTAATGCATTGCAGTTCCTTTTTATTTTTGGTTTTTGGGCAATAGGCCATAGATATAGGTCGTATAGGCCCCGAGGGGCGCACCACGTCCATGTGCGAAAATAGACATGATTCTAAGATGTTCCGCCATCTCAGAGTGGGGCCGCGAACTGGCGAATAACCACCTCGCCTGCTACCCCCCCCCCCTTGGTATTTATGAAATAACAGCCGTTGATGGTAAAAACGCATTAATTAGAAAAAGGTAATTTCATGTGAACGACGATCTTTTTTTTATAATGGCAAATAATAATGCATTGCACTAGGAACTAATTAGAAAAACATTATAATAAATAAAAATAAAAAAGCAATTTCAAATAATTTCATGTGAAGACTATTCATTCCTTATATTATAACTTATATACATAAATCCCTAACCCGCATGCGCGAACGGACCAAGGAATAAACATAAACGAAAGATGAAAGAAGACAGTCAGTCTGAAAAGACAATAAGCAATATAAGGCGCAAGGCCAAGGCAAACCGGGAGAGGAGTGTAGTGTAGAGATAAAAAAAATGCAAAACAGAAGCTAGATTATCACACAGTCACAGTTGCACACCGTACACCCTTCCTCCAATAAACAAACAAACTGAACGCCCTCCTCCTCATCATACATACATATGCCGCTTTATCTCCCATCTCTCGTGCGAGGAATACACCAGCGGCACAGGCGCGCGCGCGAACATAAGACCCCCCTCCCCACCAATCTTAACCTTAATTCATAGCAGCGCCTGCTCACGCCTGCGCTGACAGCTCTGCAGTCTTGACGATTGTCATGTCGTTCACGCACCAGGCCACGCGCCCCCACGGAGCCACCAGCGCGTGGTGGATCTGTGTCCCAGACCCAGCGTAGAAGATAAAGTGGTCCCCTGCATCTAACCGCACGCGCCTGCAATCAAAAATTGGCTTGTTCGTCTTGTTGTCGATCACGTGCACGTTGTTCTCCATGCGGGAAACCTCGAACAGGAAGAAGACGGTGCCTTGGGCGATGGTCACGACGCGGATGCTCTTCAGTTGGGGCTTCTGCAATTGTGCTCCGGGCACGCCCACGTAATTGCCCTCGACGTGGTCTTTCATCGGCTGGTCGAGGTGAAAGGTAGTGGCTAGAAAGTAGGCGCCGAACATCAGGAGGGCGAAGATCCAGCACGGCCCGTGTACTTGCGCTCGCCGTTTGTCACATTGTGGGGCCAGTTCCGATCAGTTCGGCTCGATGGGCTCGGAGGACGAGCCGGCGCCAGCCGCATCGCCAAAGTCGACTTCCGGGGGCAAATCGTCCATGGTGTCGTTCTCGTCGCCCTCCTCCTTGTAGAAGGCAGCCTCCGCGGCGGCGTGGGACGCCACATCGAAGAGGTCGCGGAAGTCCGCGTCGAGGTCTAGATTGAACTTGCCGGCCGTAGCGTACTGGAGTACGTTGGCGTTGGACTTGCCGCCGGCCGAGGCCACCACAGAGCAGTCGACGGGGATGGCGCGGGCCGTACGAAAGGCCTGCGACGCGCACTTCTCGTACTCGAGAAGTGTCTCGGTCTTGATCGGACGCGTGCCGGCCTGCGGGAAGCTCGCGTAGACGAAGTTGCGCAGGATCTCGAGCCCGGGGCAACACCATCAGGAATCGCGCCACAGGAAGTAGCGCAGGTTGCCAAGCTCGACAGCGACCTCGGCGGCCGGGAGACCGAGCGTAGCCGTTGAGACCTTGAGACCGAGGAAGTTGCCCTGGGCCTCGACGCCGTGGCCGGCCATCGGGTTAACCCGAGGTCGCCTTCGAGATCCCCCAGCACATGGACACCACGGTGTCCGAAGATCGACTTCACCGACGTCCCGTCCAAGGTCGCGGAGAAGCTCACGCCCCAGAGCACCGTGCAGGAGGGTTCAGTGCCATCATCCTGCACGAGACCATTACAGGGGCGGGTACGTGCTCCCTCCCGAGGTCGGGCTCCACGAGAAGGTCATTGTCCTGGACGTGAACTTGATGTATCCCACGATCACCTCCTCGGGAGGGATCTTCATCGACAACACGGTCTTGGTTCCGAACATACGAACATAGACGTGGCCCGGGGCCAGGATACGTCTGGCCTGGACGAGGAGACCATGGTCTTGTACGCGATGATCATCAGCAGCCCGGTCGACACCGTCGTCTGGAACGAGCGCCCGTGCCCGAGGGCCTGACCACCCTGTTGGCGCTGTTCGAGAACAGGCCACTGTCACGTCCCTGGACCGTGTCAGGGCGCCGACCTGTGCATTGTACTGGTCCACCACCGTGGCGGTGGTCATCGAGCCGTGGCAACCACCTTGTTCCACATCCACTCGCGGAGGGCCTGATCATCAACATGTTATCGCGCCTGATGCACTCCCTCGGCGTGTCCACCTGCGTGATCCCCAGTGTCCCCGTTCGTGGCCGGCTTGTACATGTACAGGCACGGGAGGTTCTCCTCCGACATCGAGATCGACGCAAAGATGTACATGGACATGTCCTCGGCGAACGCCCAGCACCCTTCTGTGTACATGAGGTCCGTGGTCTGCTCGAGCTTGAACCTGTGCGTGATCCCCGTGGTCACCCTGACCATCCCGTCGCACGGGATCACGAGCTTCATCAACGGCATGGTGTCGCCCCAGGCCGTGTACGTGTAGACCTCCCTGCGCATCATCATATCCGTCGGGATAGGCGCCTCCGTGTCGTATGCCTTCTGCCTGGGCTGGAGGATCCCGTTCAACACGAGCGTGAGCGTGTCCATGTAGTAGAACCTGTTGGCGGCGCCCGGGATGGTCACCAACTTGCACTCCCAGACGCACATCTCGCACCAGTCCCTGTACGTGAACCTGTACTTCTTCGTGGTCATGAGCTTGTTCGGCGTCACGACGTAGGCCACGAACCCGATCCTGATCCCCGGCTGGGCCCTGGACCCGGGCTTGGTCTTCTCCTTCTCCTTGCCCCCGGTGGCGCCGGCACCCGTGGTCCCGACCCCGGACTTGGCCATGGCCGCGGACAATGCGCTTGACATGATCCTGACAAGGGTCTGCGGGAATCTCCAAGTCCTGCGTCGACGACGCCTTGAGGACCTCGCCGTCGAAGCCCGTGGGCTCGATCTGAAAAATACCGCTGTGTCTGCAAGGTAGAAATATTACTAAAGTAGCAAGGGTTGACCCGAATTTGGGCAGCAAAAATGCCCGATTTTCGCCGATTTCCAGGCTGTCGCAGTGCCACCATGGCGGTCGTGGCGCCGATATGAGGTGGCAGTCCGTGCGCCGAGTGGCTCGTCGGTGTGCTCATTGCCTCAGACCCTGCCTGTATGCGCGCCCGGTCGCTGACGATCGACCTGATGTCTTGGCGCTTCGATTTCTGATTCGACAACTGTCCAAATTGCAAATTGGGCCCTGCCTCCGATCGGGCTTTGGACAGCTCGCCCTTTCGTCTCACACACGCCTTGGGTCGCCTTACAACCGCCCTTATTGTTTACCCATCTGACGCCTCGTACGCAGCGCGCGAGCAGCCGGCTGGCACCTACTTTTCGCCAAAATCGCAACATTTCGGTTTATTTCAGTGTTTGTGTTTGCCCAAATTGGGGCACTGCCCAAAATAGGTTCAATCTTGCTGTCAATTATCCTGTGTTGATTTAAAATGGTTTCCTTTTTTTTTTTTTTTTTTTTTTATAAGGG
>Ga0335398_10010248_pt1 | contig 10694 bp, 8 predicted proteins | sample BON03_FD_205742 | JGI IMG/M metagenome (GOLD analysis project Ga0335398, IMG submission 205742) | Freshwater microbial communities from Lake Bonney liftoff mats and glacier meltwater in Antarctica - BON-03 (spades assembly) (version 2) | ecosystem: Environmental > Aquatic > Freshwater > Ice >...
ACGGCGGGTCTTGGCGGGCAAGTGCCTTTGAGTGCGTGAAGTTTGGAGGCCAATGCCTTGCGTTGTGGAGGCAAATGCCTTTGGTTGTGGGGGCAGATGCCTTTGAGTGCGTGGGTCACTGAGATGTCTTTGGTTTTGGTTTTTGGTTTTTGGTTTTGGTTGTGGTCAGCGACGTATGACATTCATGCTGGCACGGTTCGTGCGGAAAAAAGAAAAACCCCACTGGACTTCTTCTTCCGATTTTATTAGGATCTAGGACCTAGGCCAAAGTTAACTTGAAAAGTCTACCGCGACAAACGACTTGGTGCTCACAAGCGCCTTTTTTTTTTTTTTGGGTGTGGTATCCACAAGCTAGCATATCATGTACAGCCGACACGCACACAGGTGGAGACGCAGTACTGGGGAAACCCGAAGGTATCCTGGCTCGAAGGCACTCCCGCAATTCATGTCACATGTTTGTATAAATCGTGGTATGTGCGTGTTGTCGACACGAACTGTTTGGTTTTTGGTTTTGGTTTTTGGTTTGTTATGCCGCCACACAGCTAGCGAATCAATTACATCATCAGACACGCATACAACTAGCAATCGAAAAAATTGGAGACTGGAACAAATTGGAGATTCTGGTACAAAACCAGTCATTTTGAAATATTGTCGGTGCACGACCTACTGCAAGCACCTCGCAATAGCGGGAGAGATAACGCAGCAGGAATCATGATTGTATGATGAACTAGCCCTCCTCTCATTCCACAGATTCACTCACTGCAACAAGTTGCCACGGGCACTCTTTTTCATGTTCCTGTGCAATAATTATCGCCATTTTCCATGATTTTGGGACCAATTATATGGTCCCATAAGACTGGGACTCAGCACCGAGGTGCGTTTGTGGTCCCAATTTCATATCTGATTTAATTGGAGAGTCTCCAAATTTTTCGGCTGCTAAATTTAGACAAGTGGTGCGAAGTGCGAAGTCGATTGATAGTTTCACGCCTAGAGCCGGCATCAACAATATAATCATGTTTTTAGATTGGAAACACCGTTGTGACGCACGTTCGTCATGTTATGCAAAAAAAAACTCTAATCAGTGGTAAAGTACTACTATGGTAAAGTGAGAATACGTTTTCAATTTCCGTTGCCGGCGTTGGCCGCAGAGTTTCCTTCGTGCGTGATACCGGTGGAGGGAGCTAGAAGGGAGCTAGCGTCACAGTAAAAACGGAGAGTACTGGAGAAGATCAACTGGTGGATTCGTTTCTAATCTTTCTCATCCTCGGGTTTAAAAACAAGGCAACACAGGGTCATGGGGTGCGCATCCAGCACCGAGCTCGAGCGCAGCAAGGGGGAGCTCAAGCGCAGTAAGGCCGAAGCTAGTGCAGGAGAAGCCCGCATGAACACCGCGCTCTCACTACAGCTCAATCCCGAACAAGTTGCGCGCGTCAAGGCACAGGCCGTGCGGCTGGAGGCGGAGGCGGTGGCTGCAAGAAGCCTGCCGCCGCGCTTGATGGCCGCGGACACATTCCGCGCGGAGATTGCAGCGTTCCAGAAAGCAGGAGACCTTGCCACGCTCGTCGCCGGGGCGCGGGTGCACCTCGCGGACGCGGCGGTGCAGGCGGCAGCGATGCTGGCGTTAAATTCACTCATGATGGGTGCCAAAAATCCGAATACAAGCAAAATTTATGCCCTCGGCGGCCTCCCACTGATTCTCGACGTCCTGCACGCGCATGAGATGGAGCGCACGGTGGTGGCGCCGGCATGTGGGGCGCTGCGCAACCTCACTGTTGTCTCGTCAGATCAGGCCGCTATTTGCGCCAAGACAGGAGAGCCAAGCGGAATATCGCGACTCCTGAACGCTGCGGACGCCTTCCCGGGCGAGCTAGCAGTCCTCGAGCACGTGGTTGCAGTGCTGGTAAGCGTCATGGCCTACAACCCCAACAACACAGCCACCATCGTCGTCCTAGGCGGGATGTCGCGCCTGATGGAAATGATGGAGCGCCACCCCGACGCGTCATCCCTTCAGGAATCAGTGTGTATGGCTCTCTTCAATCTGACCTTCGCCGGCCCCGCCGCGCAGGCGCGCCTCAAGGCACTCGGCGTCGAGGAGCGCGTTCGCACTGCCATGACCGCCGCGAACGCCACGGTGGACACTAAGAAATGGGGACAAAAGCTCCTCGACAAACTCCCCGCCGAAAGTGCCTTCGAGTGAGAGAAACTCGGTGAACCCCCCCAACCCTGCAGTCTCATCAGAAATTTACTCTCCGATTCAAGTTTCAAAGATAGAAAGTGACACAACCAAAACGTGTAATGATTATTCGGATGGATGCTTTGATTTTTCGACTAGCATGCAAAAAATGTCCCACACAAGGGAACATCACAAAGTCGCACAACTTCAGGGGCAAAGTTGCATACATTGTCTCAGACTTTTCGCTGATTTTTTGACGGAGTGAACAAACGCACGTAAATCAAATATTTTTCTTGCTCATCAGTGACTAGATTCAGCACATTGCTTAATGTTTCTTTTTTGTGTAAGAAACATGAAATACCAGAAACACAAAAGACCGCCTGGTGGTCATTTTCGACATATGTTTTCTAGGAAACTTAACTTTCAAGACATTAAGATATGTCATCAGCAACCCCAAAAAGAAAAACTCGGACAAATCATATCACAACGATGAATGCACCCTCCTCCTTGCCAGCCTTTCCCTTTCCCCCTCGCACGCTTCCGCCACTCCTCTGACAGTACGCAGTTCTAACCACACGACACACATTGCGTCTATTTGTGTGTGTGCAGCGAGGCGAAATGGCTGACACCAAAGGTGACACTTGCGGTAGACTGCACCGATTCGAATTTTGCATCCCCTGGCCACGAAGCAGCAGGCCAAGGACCGCAAATGGTGGGGGAGGCAACTGGAGCGTGTGCCGACGCTGCGGGCCGCGGATGGGGGCATGTTCTGGGGTGCAGAGTACAAGTTTGTGGCCAACGAGTTGGTCACGGGCGCGTCGAATGTTGCGGCGCGGGGATGACTGGTGGCGCTGGGGCTTGACAACGATGCGGTGTTGGCGGGGTATATGCTGGACCCCATGTCTGTGATGCTGGTGGAGATGCTCGAGCACGGCTCCAAGAACAAATGTGACAACTTCTTCTATATCCTGCACGGCGAGGCGGGGAATGAAACGCATCTACCTGCGCAAGTCAAGCGCGACATTGCGAGTCGCACATACCACGGCAGCACCTTGGAGGAGGGTAACCACGACCGCGGGCACCCGGGTTCCATCTTTGCGGCTGCCGCAGCTGCTCCTAACACCAAATCGTTACTCGCCAAATTGACATTCAGAGAAATTTGTTGCTGTTTTGGACTGTCTTTGACTCTGATAATGGATAATGATGTTCGTTTCAACAACGGACTGTGGAAAATTTTGTGGAAGATGTGTGGCAGTAAATTGAAATTCACGTCCAGTTACAATCCTCAATCTGACCCTGCCTTGCGCGCTAATCGTCAAGTCATGGAAGCGTTGCGAGCAGCCGTGGCCACTGTCGTACAGTATGATGAGTGGGACCTAGCCTTGCCGTTAACACTCATGCCAGATCTGCTACCGAGTTGTCGTCAATTGAGTTTGCACATGGATTCCCAGCACGGGTAACCCTCACTTTTGGTCAGACAACACCACTCGTTCAAAATGAACCAAAACCGCACAAGGGTGTCGCCACCATTGTAGATTTGATGAAGCAGCGTCATTGGGCATCTGCGGACCATATGGCTGCAGCACAGGCAAAGATTGGTCGCCTCTTGGTCAAGCAAAGGCGACCAGCTGTGTAGAACGTGGGTGATCTCGTATGGATGGACCTGTCATACTGCGAATGATTTCCTGTTCAAACTTACTGTTCGATGGTTTGGACCTTTTACGGTGTTGGACGTGGATGGTACACAAGCAACATTGGATTTGCCCCCATCCTTTGGTCTTGCACACCGAAAAATTAAAATATCACGTCTCAAGATTTTTGAACCACGGGATATTGAGTTGGGGGAGCCCAATGCACGCCATCAGCCATTATGGGGTCATGATGGGGTTACTCACTATGAGATTAATCATATCTGCAATTCACGGTGTCGCAAAGGTATTGATGATTTGGGGGTGGAATTGAAGGACTGTGATGAGTCTCAGAATGGTTGGGTATCACGGGCATCCCTCGTGGTTGACGTTGCAGGTCTGGTTCATGCTTTCAAGACTTCTCCGTCTACATTCAAGGTCTGCCCCAGTGCGCCCAAACGTGCATCCACTTCTGTGCGTGATCCTCCAGTGACATCGCAAGTTTTTTTTCACCAACGTCGTGGTACGGATGCGTCGGTCATCCCCGTCAATAGTGGTCCGCCGGGAAGTGGTACCTAAACCCACAGTTGGGCGTCGAAGCACATTGCGATCAGCCACACGGCCTGGGGTAGTTTGAGATAATGCGTGATTCTTGTATGTTGTCATGTCAAATGTCTCAGGGGTGATGCTCACGTGTGTGGTTGTTGTCACCTGTGTCAGGGTTACATAGTGGTTGGTCTGTGGTGTGGACGTATCTATCAGGTTGATTGATGCGAGATCCTGTGGATTTTGCACTGTATGGGTGTACATCATTGGTTAAAATGGAATGTCTTCAATTGTAAGTGTGAGCAAGTGAGACGGTGTCACGAAGGAGTGTCACGAATAGAAAACGTCAAGGGACGTAAGGGATCATGAAATATGACGTCACATAGGAGACATAGATTTAGGATGATGACATCTTAGACATCTAACAGGTATGTCAGTGACATGTCAGAGGTCTAGAGGCGTAGTCTTTTGAATAAAGTGAAGCAATCCTTAGATTTTTTCTCCACAAAGAAACCATTTGGTCTACGTGTGTGATGTACGACTGTTCTTTTGTACCTTGTCGTTGAGCATCTGTTGTGCTCTGCCCAACATCGGCCTACTGATGTTCAACATACACAATTTCATATTCATCGTTGTCACAAATAAGTTTGTGTGTAAATATACAACTTGTTTTGATGGATTTTCTACCCCAGTAACAGGTTGATGTGTACCAACAAAACGTGTTATGGTGTGATGGGGTCTCAAAACACATTCCTAACCGAGAATTTGTTTTCTTTTGTATTCATGCGAACTACAATTTTTTCGAAAATTCCTGGCAGCAGATCAGACTTTGACTCGGATTCCCGGTGTGAGAACCAGGTGGTTTTACCGAGCTAGTTCTTGAATGGAGTTTTATTTTTTGTCCTGCGATCGAAAATTCTCTAAACTCGGTTTTCTTTTCGATCGAACGTTTAAAACGATTATTTTTAGTGCAAATTCCTCGAGTAACTGTTTATCAAGAGAATGCGGAACATATTTAGCCCGTTTCTGAGACGATCAGACTCAAACTGGTCATCGGAATCCAAAACAAAATTCTCAATGGTCATCCGAGTTACCGGTCTCTTTTAAACGGCTGATTTTAAAAGAGACCTGAACTTTAACCATCGAGGATTTCGATTTGCGTGTCGACGAGCATTTTGAGTCTCATCTTCTCGGGAACGGGCTGCACGTTCAACAACTTTTTACTAGCGCTGTAAGACAGTAGAAATAAGGGGAACTTGTTTGGAAGTTCAAAAATCGATACAGTAAAAAAAAATTGTATCCAACCCTGAAGTCACGCCGGTCGCCAAACTGTTTTGGGAGGCCGAAAATCTAACGATTATTCCAAAGCAAGTTTTCTTGAAGGAAATTTCAAAGTCAGCTTTACTTGTACTGTGGAGTGGATTCATAAATCCCCTATTTCAATCTTTGTGACATGCAACTACTAACTTCTAAACAAAACAAAAAAAGTGAACCGAAAAGATACTTCTGTAACGTAGGTATCTTTCCGCTAATGAATCCTAATTGAGACAAGTTGTAAGAATACGAGTCGTGAACATTTTTTTTCCGTGATTAACCGGTCAATCACGACCTGAGTCAGTTGTGGTGTATATCCCCTTCCACAGAATGAGCCCTCATAATACACACTGCAGTTCTCTTTCTGCCAAACAGTCTGAGACCTTTATTATCGGACTCAAAGAGAAAGGGTTTTTTCCCCTGACAAATCCTACGTGATGCGTATTTTAGAACTATGATTCATGGACCTCTTTCTACCACAAGACTTGAGTACAACGTGAAGTACTTCTTTTTCCGCAGAGTGAGTCCTCAGAATGCACATAGTAGGTATCTTTCCACAGAACAGACCAGTCTCTCTCGCAAAAGAACCCTGTGTACTCTGAGATGTAAAAGTCTTTCCGCTATTGGATCCTATTCCATACGAGTCGTGTGTCTCCTTCCACTATAGAGCTAATTCGAGTCATCAGTCTCTTCTGCAATGAGGCTGGATTTTCATGAAATTTAAGTCTCTTTCCTCAGGGCAAGTCATCAAAATTCTCACTGTGGGTCTCTCTATCTGTCAAATAGACCTGTTTCTCTTGCAGACGAGGCCTGTACACTCCGTGATGTAAGAGTCTTTCCGCTAAAGACTCCTCTTTAATACTAGTCATGAGCCCCTTTCCACGATGAGACCCTATCTAATACGAGTTGTCAGTCTCTTTTTGTAATGAGGCCTAAGTAATTATGGTAATTACGTGATGTAGGTCTCTTTCAGCAGAAGGGACGTGTTACTACGAATTGTCTGTCTCGTATGTAATACAAGTTGTGGGCCTCCGAGTCCTTGCACGATGGCGCTCTCTGTAACAAGAGTCGTGCGTCTCTATTCTCAAAAGATACCATGTAATTCGAGTTGCAGGTCTGTTTCGTACACAGACCTGTGTGACGAGGAACATAGATTCTCAAAAGATACCATATAATTCGAGTTGCAGGTCTGTTTCGTACACAGACCTGTGTGACGAGGAACATAGATCTCTCAGCTCGCCCGAGAAGGCGTCCGCTGTGTTGAGGAGTCATGCTATTGCGCTTGAGTCTCCTGTCTTGGCGCAGATAGCAGCCGAATCTGGCGAGACAACAGCGAGGTTGCGCAGTGCCCCACACGCCCGAAATTTAGTCCCAGATAATCAGAGCTGTGGGTTTTTTGAACTCTCTTTCCACTGCAGAACTCTATACAACACGTGATGTCTGTCTCTTTCTGGAAGAGAGCACTGTATACTACGATACACTGGTATCTCTCTGGTAATGTGTGATATGAATTTTCAGTTTTTTTGCACAACACGACGTCTCTTTCCGAAATCGAGCACTACATGATCTAATTTGTGGATTTTTTTCCGCTACAGCGTTCTGTTCAATTTGTGACATCCGTCTCTTTCCGTGTCCCTCCCCCCCTCCCTGTGATGTCTGCCTCTTTCCATTTTTTCTTGTTGTGTTGCCAAAGAGCCCTATATCCTACGCTGCGAGTGACACAAGACGTATGCCTCTCAAGTTTCGTAAAGAGCCCTGTACAATACATTGACGTAGATCTCTTGCCACAAAGAGCCCTCTGTACTGTAAGTCATGGATCTCTTTTCTTCTACAGAGACATGTGCGATGCGAGCCGTACAAGTTGTTCCATAGTAGAACCCTGTACAATAAGTGATGTAGGTCTCTTTCTGATCAGAGCCTTCTGTACTACAAGTCATGGGTCTCCTTCAATCATGCTTCAACCTTACAGTGCCTTACGCATTCCGAACGTCTGTATAATACTCCGTTTAAATATCATCTTTCCAAAACCGAGACTTGTGTCATATTTGATTTTAATGGCTTTCATTACTGGAAACAGTAGTTTAGAACCTTTGCTTGAGGGTCTATTGGCTCAAATCCACATTGATTTGAATTGACGGAGTCACAGGTCTCTTTCTGCCTGATGGACTTGTGTGATACGAGTGATTAATCTCCCGGTTCCGTCACATTCCTGAAACAAGTCTCGCAATCATGAATACGATATGTAGCCACAGTATCTCTGATCAAAAAGGTCTTTGTAATATGTGACCTACTTCCTATACCAGAGCCTTTTGTAAGTCAAGACGCGTTGGTCTCTTTTTGCATTGAGACTTGTATACTATTAGTTGTCAGTCTCTTTTCGCAGAAGAGACATTGTGAATTCAGTTGTAAGTCCTCTGGACCAAAGTGTTTTGTGTAATACAAGATGGTGGGTTCTTTCCAAGTCCATAAAAGAGTGCTGTGTCACGGAACACGTTGGGGGTCTCTCTATAAAACTGAAACTTATGTAATATGGGGGTCTCTCCCTCCAACAGAAACTTGTGTGGTACGTAAAAACATAGGTCTTTTCTGTGATAGAAACCTATGTGAAACGAGTTGTAGGTTTCTTTACGAAAAGGAAGAAAGAAAGAAAAGGAAAAAAGCAAAAAAAAACATTTACTATGAGGTGTAAGTCTCTTTTCGCTGCAAGACTTATGTAACATGTGTTGTGGATTTCTCTCTGCATCAGAGACCCGGGCCTGTGTAGTCCAAAATGTAAGTATTTCCTGCAATCCTGACATGTGTAATACGTACGTACAAAATGTGGGCCTCCTGTATGCGAAGGAGACCTACATAATACGAGTCATAGACCTCTTTCCTTTACCTCTTCTTTGGACCTGTGTAATGCAAGATGTAGATCTCTGAGTCAGTCTCTTTACATACAAACAGTAGGCCTCTTTCCGCCAACGAGACCTTCATAATACGAGTCGTCAGTCTCTTTCCGGAAACAACCCCAACGTAAATGAACTCTCAGGCTTTCCGCAATGAGTGTTAATGTAACATGCTTCGTGGGTTTCTTTCTGCCTAAGAGACCTTGTAGTCCGAGTTGTAGGTCTCTAATACGTATGTACGAGACGTTGGCCTCTTTTTGTGAAGGTGACCTGCATGATACGAGTCATACATCTCTTGGCACCACAAACCCTATGTAATGCCAGAGGTCTCTTCCCACTACAAGACTGATGCAATAATATCATAGGCAGTACTGAGACATGTGTAACATGTACGAACAGTAGGCCACTTCCGCCAACCGTGGCAACAAGACCTCTATAATACGAGTCGTCAGTCTCTTTCAGAAAACGAACCCGACGTAAGTTTCTTTCCGATGCAACGCTTATGTAATATGCGTCGTCTTTTTCCGCAGAAGAGACCTCTGTATTCATAGATGTAGGTCTCTGTGTACAAACATGACCTGTGTAATACATATGTACGAAACATTGCCTCTTCCTTCGCAGGTGACCTATATCATACGAGTCATGGGTCTTTTTATGCAAAGAACCCTATGAATGAGAGATATGAGTCACTTTCCACTACGAGACTCATGTAACATACATTGAAAAACTCTTTATACGAAAGAGACTGGCGTGGTACAAGTTTTAAGTCTCATTACACAAAAGAAATACAGGTGATACCTACGAAATGTGGGTCTCTGTGTCTGTGAGTTAACAGTCTCTGTCCACACAAGAATAATCTATGTAATATGAGTTGTAGGACTTTTTTACTAAGAGTTGTTTTAGTCAGGAGTTGTAGTTCTCTTTCTGAAACGAGCCGTTCTATTGATGGATTGTTGCTTTTGATACGTGAAACAGTACTTTAGTATCCTGGCTTGAGGGTCTATGTGGTTCAAATCCATGTAGATTTGATTTCTCGATGTTTGATCTTTCGCCGAGATCGAACCGACAACCTCGGGATTGACAGTCCCGCGCTCTGACCAACTAAGCTAGTTTTACATCGTCTAGGATAGATTTATATAAGAAACGGTCAGACCAATGTACTGCAAATTGTCAGTATTTTCCTGCAACAGAGGCCAAGACTTGGCTACAATTTCTAGGTCACATCACGAACCACAGGGAATCATTCCTGGGGGTCTCGCGAACTGATCGACACGAACCTACAGAACACCTTCTTCTCAACTATTGTAGAAGAAGAACAACTTCTCTCTTCTTCATATACGCCTCGCGCGAAATGCAGCTACGAACATAGGACGCATTCTCTTAGCTCTTTTCTCTTTCACCTTACGGAGAGAAGTGCTCGCAGGTACACACCGCAATAACAACCTTCCCCATGTGGGTTATCAACTATGTCGCAGAGTCCAGCTAGAGTCAGAATTGTCTATTAAGAAATGGGGCGAAACGCCCCATTTCTTATCCCTCTACTGGATAGCACCCATTCTTTTGAAAGAGGCCCGGCTCGCCCGGGGTGGGATTCGAAAACATGAGGTGTTCTCAGGTCATGAAATAAGGAGCCTAGCTGGAACACGCGACTGGGTGTTATAGTGTTTCAGTGGCTGATGGACGGCAAGGCCAAGGTGCAGGGAAGGGGGAAAGGAAGCGGCCGTTGCTTTCCATCACCACTGCAATTGTTTTTGTTTTTAGATACTGATGATTGCTTTTATTATCACTCTTGGAGAAATAATGTAGTAATTGCGTTTGGAACTCTCTCGTCTTTTCTTACCTACCTTCACATACTAGGTGGCGTTGTTTCGTTGTTTGTCTTGTTGCAGGTGATGAAAAATTGAAAAACATTCATGTCGATCTAGTGTTATTAGTATGAGGTTCTACCCTCCTCAGTACCCACGCTCCTCTACCCCCCTAAAACCATCCCTCTCCCTCCTTCTTTTTTCTCCTCCCCTCCCCTCCTTTCTTTCTTTTTCCTCTCTTTCCCCCCCCCCTCGATTTTTCTTTCCGTCTTTTTCTCTTTTCTTTCTTCCCTGACTCCACCCTCTTTTTCCCCCCTCTACTTTTTCTACGTTTTTTTCC
>Ga0335398_10010250_pt1 | contig 10693 bp, 8 predicted proteins | sample BON03_FD_205742 | JGI IMG/M metagenome (GOLD analysis project Ga0335398, IMG submission 205742) | Freshwater microbial communities from Lake Bonney liftoff mats and glacier meltwater in Antarctica - BON-03 (spades assembly) (version 2) | ecosystem: Environmental > Aquatic > Freshwater > Ice >...
CCTTCGTTGGGTATTTCTCGAACGAACGCGGATTCTCAGTGGAATCAAGTTTACAACGCATTACATCGAAATCTTTGTTGTGGAAACGAAACGATTCGTCTGTAGTCTTGTACACGTGATCTTCACACTGCTAACTTCGGCAATCCTATAGCAAGGCTGCGGAAGCAACCGCCGAGCGCTAGGAAAATATTTTTTCGAGCGAATTTGCTATATGTTCCTAATATCAAAATGTACAGGAGACTGAGATCTAGGTCTGTGCACAACTTCGGGACTTGCGTTTGGAGAACCGCAGCACAATGGCAAAATCCGATTTTTCCTGCGTCGAAACACGTTTTTTTCCCGGAAGTCGCCACTGCGCTGCGGTTTTCCAAACGCAAGTCCCGAAGTTGTGCACAGACCTAGATCATAGTCTCATCTACATTTTGATATTGGGAACATATAGCAAATTCGCTCGAAAAAAAATTTCCTAGCGCTCGGCGTTTGCTTTCTGCAGACCTGCTCGTGCGCTGGCCGCAGGTTTGCCGCGTCAAGATCACGTTTACAGTACTACCGACGAATCGTTTCGTTTCCACAACAAAAAATTCGATGAAATGCGTTATAAACTGGAGTAATGTTCCGGTCTGGGACAGGTTCTTGGGTCCTAAGTGGCTAATCAGGTACTTGTCATCCGCTTAGTCCAGTGATTAGGTTGGGTCTTCGGAAATAAAGAAAGAAAGAAAGAAAGAAATGTTTTAACGCTAGCGCATCGGAGAACATGTTTCCGTGATTTTCCCACAATTTTCCCGGGTAAGTCAGAGTCTGAAAACCCAGCCCTCTGTAGGTGATTCATGTTGAAACTTTTAGACCCTCCCCTCCTTGTTAGGATATATTTTACCACCCCTGAACACAAAGACATATACATGATACTCGGGATGAGGGGTTACCAAAGAGTCGCAAAGACATGCAATAAAATTCATATTCCCCAAAAATATGTGTAAGGAACCCTGAAGGGTAGAGCGTATTGACACACGACGGTAGAGCGTATTGACGTATTAACGTATTGAGCAGGTTGCCGAGCGTATCACGTATCACGTATGGCGCTGCCTAGGCCATGTTCTAACATTTGTTTAATGACAATGATAGGAAACGTTTGACAGCGATGGTGATTTGATTCGTAGATGGGACAAGCCATGAGTATCAAAAATGAACTGGTTTGATAGCCAGGATGTAGCATGATATAGCATGGCTCGATAGAGCCAGATTTAGCATAACCAGCGCGATGGGCTTTCCAGGGGTCAACAAGTGGCCTGGGATCCAGGTCCAACAGGCCTGGGATTGACGTTTTAGACCTGGGACTGAGCCCGGGCCTGGGAAACATTTTTTGTACCAGAAGAGGGTGGGGATAGGGAACAAAAAAACACCGTACACTGCGGCGAGCGCTGACCCCTGGAACTCCATAGGCGTGCTGTGGAGTCATTCCAGGGGTCAGCGCTCACCGCGGTGCCTGGTGTTTTTTCCTGCTCCCACTCCCACCCCTACTCCAACCCTTTTCTGGTTCAAAACATGTTTCCCAGGCCTCAGTCCCAGACCCATCTGCACAGCTTCGTGCCCAGACCCTGGGTCCCAGGATTTTCATTTTTTTCATTTTTTTTTCCATTTTTTAAAATGAAAATCCCGGGTCTTTTAGCCCTGGATGCTAGGCCTCTTTTTGACCCCTGGAAAGCCCATCGCGCAGGGCTGCAGTTCGGGCAAACGAACCAAAGTCCTCAGCAATTTCTATTTCCTTAGGTTGCAGGGTGGGACCTGCCGGCTTTTTTGTTTGTTTGTTTGGGTTTCGAAGACCCATCCAATCACTGGACTAAGCGGATAACGAACATCCGATTAGCCACTTAGGACCCAAGAACCTGTCCCGGACCGGAGGATAGGAGCATTACCTAGTTTATGGTAGACCCGGCACTCGGCCAGATGGCGAATGTGATGACAAAAAAATTGAGGGGCCACTCTCCAGAAAAAAATTGCACAGAAATCGAGAAATAGCCGCAAAGTCAGCGGTGAGGGTATTGGCACCGAGGGCATGGAAGTAAATTTGGCTACCAATTGCCATCCCAAAACCAACAACAAACGCTCATATATTGTCTCTGCTGTCATATCTATTGCGCTCAGTTTGGCACCCCTTGGCACCGAATTGTTGGAGCTTACTGCGCAGTCGAGGGGATGGTCACAAACCAACTTTGCAGAGTTGTGGTCCGTATCTCGTCCACGATTGGCCGAGATGGCCATCGAGATATGGGTGATGTGTCAACTTACGGAAAAATTATTCGAAACCTCCTCGGTTCGATGAAACCTCCAGGTTTCAATCTTTGTGCAGATACTCGGAGATACAATCTCAGAGCATCTCAGAGAGTGAAAACAGAAAGAGACCTGCATTGAGTAGAAAGAGGTGCGACATTTTGAATATTTGGCAGTAATCTTAGAATCTAGGTCATAAATAATTGTTGAAAGCAAAATAGTTCACCCACAAGAAAATAGCTGTGATAGTTGATCACAGTTGAGCAGTGATAACGGCGAAATCGGCTACCAAGAATAATTTTTGTTTTTTTCCTTTTTTCCTCAGTGACCATCTCTTCGCGCAGTCTCAATAGGAAGTCAAGGCGAGGGTACCGGGACTCCCTATTAGAGAATGCGCGAAAATCTGTAACTGGTCTGTACAAATGTGTGCAATGGTGAACACAATAGATGTGACAAAAAAGGCAATCTTTGAGCGTTTGTATTTGGTTTCAGGAAGGCGCACAATTGCAATCAGCATCGACTGTCCGTGTGCTTCCACTCCCTCCACTGCTCAATCTGTGGCTAATTCTCGAGTTTTCTGCCTTTTTGTCGTGGACCCACATTTTTTTTGTCAGCACTCCATTCCCGGTACCCTCGCCCTCGACCAAAGATTCGTTTCATCTGGGATATTATTGTTACCCCCTCCACCCATTGTTATTTACCCGATTCTGATAAGTTTTTTCTATGTTGAAATTCACAAAATTTCCACCTCCATACGGGGGGGGTCTCACGTTTTACTACACAAGCCATGACATGAACGGTTCATTCCGCACGTTCATCGTGCACGGCCCCTGAACGGGTTCGAAAACGGTCCGAATTTGGCTGAAAATAGAATAGATTACTTTTTGCTGACAACCTGAGATGAAAATTCAATCTTTTTCTCAGCGAACTGGGCTCGGCCCTGTTCGCAAAAGTTACCGTTAAATGGCTTTACGGAATGGAATTTCCTCAGGAATAATGAAAAAGTATATCGAATAAATAACATTGGGTGGAGGGGGTTATTAGTATAAAAGTTGACTACACTGTACCATATCAGAAATGCATGATATCCATTCACATGGCCATGTGGGGGCCGTGACTATCCATCCGTTTGCCCAAAAAAACCAAAAAATGGCGCGGCGAAGAAGCAGGCTCAAGATGCCTTCGTCGACGACAGCGGCAACTTAAGCTGATGCACGTCAGCTTGCTGAACGCGTATTAAGGAGTCCTGTCAGATCTTGCATGTGATTCACGTTCAGTCAACCCTGCGCGGCTGCAGCTATGGGCCGTACGGCTGCGGTGCGCCATTTGAGATTGACGTTTTTTTAGTGGTCCTAGGCGCAAGTTGACACCCGCGGCAAGATATGGCAGAGGGGCGTGTGGGCAATAAGCTGATTACTTATCAATACGTACGTTTGGTCAGGGTCGCCATCTTCATCGTTTCCATGCTGCTTGTCGGAGTCACCTTATCTGCCTTGCTTTGGAGAACCGAGGCTAGACTTCAGGCTCTCGAAGAAGCTATGAGACTGCAGGTTGACAGTTTAAATGATTTTAGACTGACGGGAAAGACAGAACCCAGGCCACTCGTGCTGTCTCGCAATGCAATCTCTGCGTTGGTCTGATTGCACGCACGCGAAGTGCAGACCCGACTTCTGCACTTTCTCCTATTGCACGCACGCGAAACGTGGAATCAACTACACGACCTCGACGAACCGGCATTGTGCTCTTCAAGACTCAGGCTGAAAATGTGCTGAGTAACGATGGAGGGGTGAGGCATTCTACAGGCAATGCTGCAATCGAGCAGGACCAATGCTTTAACCGTCTCAAGCCCTTGGGTGGAGTGGAATTAAGGCTGTTTACTACTGTGACGCCTCCGCGCGTGGCGAGGTCACACTTCGAGGATAATCTGGCAAAAGTGACATCGCCTCCGCAGTCACCTCTACGTTCACCACGCAGCAGATCGAACAGCACAGTGAGCTCAGCGGGTGTGGGCCAGTTCCACGCCAACAAGCCAACTGTCAGCTTCAAACAGAGCTCAGGTAAAAGTCAAGCACGCACACACACGGTGGCAAGCACATGCACACACACACACACACACACACACACACACACACTGTTGCACGCACACCCTCCCTTTCTCTCTCTCTTGCTGCCTTAAGAGGGGTTTGAACACTACTCCTCTAACGTTTACTTTGCCTGTGCATGTGTCCATGTAGATATGTACGTACATATGCATGACTTGGTCGATTCAAATTTCGATCCTCCTTCGAGGATTCTATACATGTGAATGCAGGTTCGAAGGAGGATTCTGTGCATGTGCATGCAGGTTCAAGATTCTACGCGCAAATTGCGCAAAACAATTTCCAATTATATTTGCGTAAAACACCTGTCGAAAAAGAACAAGGAGCCAACACTGTTTTTTGGCAAGTGTCTATTGGTTGAATTTTCATCAACGATGCTTCTCAATACGCAAAAGTGTGCACAGACAATGCAAAGCAACACTCTCAAACATTCGCACACGCATACATTGCTGTGTCAGAAGAATACACCTTTTCAATCCTAGTCAGCCCTGGACATAACCCCAGGTCGAACGCTCAGCCCACCTTTCTTTTAATCGTAAAAAATCAGCCCACTTGCTAGGTATCTCAGTTCCTAAAAAACACATCATTGCATTCAAATAACTTGCAGTACAACACGCTCAGTTTTCAGCAGAGTTTGAAAACATTCAATTGATCTTGACCCAGATTTGATCTAGCGAGAACCCCATCCTGAGGCTGCGGTCTGCTTAATGAGACCACAGCCTCAGGATGGGATTCTCGCTGATCTTTTACAAAAAAAATCGATTTTTGTGACATGATAATCAATAAAACGCTTTAGTAATCTTTAATCCTGCAAATGAGACCCCAATGATCGCACGGTTCAAGTGAATACATGTTTGAAAAACCCTACCTTTTCTTCGTGAATTCCAAGTACTACAACTTTTTAAACTCCTTCTGGATTTTCGAGTGTATACCCAGGATTTTCTTTGCATGAGACCCCAATGATCGCACAGTAACTTGAAAGAGGATACATATTTGAATAGCCCTACTTTTCCTGCATTGAATAGCGAGTACTACGACTCTCTCAGCTGATTTTGGATTTTCGGGTGTATAACCAGGATTTTCTGTGTATGAGAACCCAATGATCGATCGTATAGTAACAGTGGATACATACTTGAAGAGCCCTAATTTTCCTGCGTCGAATGGTAAGTGCTACTTCTCGCTTAGTTCGTATTGAATTTGCGACTGTGTACCCAGGGTTTGGGATACAAATCCAACCCAGAAATCACATGAAAATAGTGGAGACATATTTGAAAAGGTGAACTGTCTGCGTCAAATGCTACATACTGCAACCCTCTTTTGGAATGCAGAAATTTTTGAAGAATTTTTTTTGGTAGTTGGGTTGTTACACTCAGGATATAAATTTTATGTATGTATAAAGATTGTCTTTCCTACACCCATACGTCTGTCTATGATATCCATTCTCACGTGACTACACTCAAAACTCTGTGAATGACTCGAATCTGGTGAACATCATAATGGTTGTCATTGCCTTGGAACCCGTCTCGCTGGTCACGCTTTCACGCTGATCCAGGCTCTTGTTTGTCTTGCAAGAGTTGATCAAGCCAGTCTATGGATTCGTCAATCATATCCGCAGTATTGTAAGAATCCACCTTGGAACTTGAAAGGACTGACTTGTAAAACCTGGATCCGTCATCATGATCATGAAAGAAAGGGCGTGTAACAAATCATGTACCTTCAACTTGACTGATGATGTTCTCGCGCTGGTTGACCTCGAACATCTTGAAGGCTTGACCTGGAGCCTGTGACTTGATCATAATGACTTTGACTCATATCAATCACATTGGTTTCAATCATTTTCAAGATGAATGTTTGTGCCTGTAAAGCCAAGTCATCAAAAGAGAGCATGCGTCAGAATGCACAACAACATGATACGAAAATTGATTCGCTGGTGCTGCAGATGCTGCTGCCCCTCCATTGTCTACACCTACTCATCTCCCACTGGTGCTTGCAGATGCCGCTGCCACCGCATTGCTTTCATCTGCTCCTCTTCCACTGGTGCTTGCAGATGCTGCTGCCGCCACATTTTTTACAGCGGCTCCTTGCCCGGCCATTGGTGCTCACAGATGTTGCTCCTGCTACAGGATTTGCACTCGCTCCTCTGCCACTGTTGCTCGTGCAGTCCACTACACGGATGTACATTATCCCTCAGCCACCCAAGCACATACCGTGTTTGGGGGCCGTAGAATTGTTTCTTGGCAATAGCATCACCAGAAACGCCCTTTAAGTTTTCACCCACTTGGTTGGTGAAATTTGCATTTTCACCAACTGTGGGTGAAAATGCATTTTGATTTTGCTCATGGTGTAACTATTTTACTTCACCCACTTTTTGGGTGGAAAAAGGTGGTTGAAAAAAGGTACGTGAAAACTGATGGGTCAAAATGCGTGGGTGAAAATAGGAGAGTGAAAATGGGAGGGTGAAAATGAACGGGGGAATTCGAGGGGGTGATCTGTTGCAATAATATCAGTAGTTTGACCACATATTATACGCAGAAATGTTGCCATACTGTATTGATTTATGTGAACTTAATAAACAACTCCCAGAAAGTCTCTCTTGCAATAGTTTTCGACCCCTCGTCCCGCGAGCTCATTTGCAACAGCTCTTTTTACATTTGTGTATGCGTGCGTGTGTGTGTGGGTAAGAGAGAGTGTGTGTGTGTCGCACATTCGGAAACTCAGCAGAAAAATCTAAGTCACAATCAGGAAATTGGCAATCACTGGCGATGTGGGAAGAGCAGCGTGCGGCAATATTACTTTTTATTGTGTTCTTGATGCTTCTTTGTCCCTTGATGCTCCTAGCCGCCGCGCGCCCATTTCTCATGATGATCACGTGTGTGTGCGTGTGTGGCTGCTGTAACCGGGTGGGGCAGTGCAAATCGACTCAAAGCATGGGTTCGGCGGTTCTGTGCGTGCTCCTGGAGCCCTGCGGCCGGATTCTTCAAGCCCGGCGGTCTACAACGGCTGGCGCATCAAGCCCGGCGGTTCTGCAGGTGCTGTCTCCGAGAGACCAGCCATATTCCTGCAGCCTCACTAGCTCCCCACCGCCTGAGACGCGTGCAAGAGCCGAAAGGGAGCAGACGATAGACGCACGAGTGTCCCTCTGTTTATATGTAACCGAGATTACTTAACTAAACCTCGTCTTTCTTTCGTCGCGGTTAGATGCAGTTCCCGCCATTCTGACGTTTGTGATATTTGCTCACATTCAAATCTCAAGACCATTTGTACCAACACTCATGAATAGTGGCAATATGTATATGTATATCAGACACATACATATATATCAAATATCAACAATATGTATATACGGTAGCGACAACATCCATAGATACATATACATACATTGAACACGCAACTTTGTCCACACAATTACACCTCCAGTTTCGGCAAGCGGAGTTGGGTAGACGAATAGTGGCAATATATATATGTATCAGACACACATATGCGTATCAATGGCGACTTTGGCCACCCAAACACACTCCCTGTCGGCAAGCGGGGTTGAGTAGACAAATATACTTAGAGACAACATCTACAGAAATATATATATATCGAGCACGTGACTTCGTCCACACAATTACACTCCCAGTAGGCTAGCAGAGTTGGGTAGACGAATAGTGGCAATATATATATATCAGACACATATATACGTATCAAATAGCGACTTTGGCCACACAAGCACACTCCCTGTCGGCAAGCGGAGTTGAGTAGACCAATATACTTAGAGACAACATCGACAGAAGTATATATGTATAGAGCACGCGACTTCGTCCACACAATTACACTCCCAGTTTTGGCAAGCGGAGTTGGGTAGATGAATAGTGGCAATATACACATATATCAGACACATATATACTTAGAGACAACATCTACAGAATATATATATGTAGAGCACGCGACTTCGTCCACACAATTACACTCCCAGTTTTGGCAAGCGGAGTTGGGTAGACGAATAGTGGCAATATATATATGTTTCAACTAGCGACTTCGTCAATACAAGCACACTCCCTGTTGGCAAGCGGAGTTGAGCAGACAAATATACGTAGGGACAACATCTACAGAAATGTGTATATATCGAACACGCGACTTCGTCCACACAATTACACCTCCAGAGGATAAGCGGAGTTGGGTAGACGAATAGTGGCAATATATATATATATATCAAACACATATATACGTACCAAATAGCGAAGCGGATTTGAGTAGACAAATATGCTTAAAGGCAACATCTACAGAAATATATATATATCGAGCACGCGACTTCGTCCACACAATTACACCTCCAGTTTTGGCAAGCGGAGTTGGGTAGACGAATAGTGGCAATATATATGTAAATATCAGACACATATATGCGTATCAGATAGCGACTTTGGTCACACAATCACACTCCCTGTCGGCAAGTGGAGTTGATTAGACAAATATACTTCAAGGCAACATCTACAGAAATATGTATATATCGAGAATGCGACTTCGTCCACACAATTACACTCCCAGTTTTGGCAAGCGGAGTTGGATAGACGAATAGTGGCAATATATATATATATATTAGACACATATATACGTCTCAGATAGCGACTTCGTCCATACAAGCACACTCCCTGTCGGCAAGCGGAGTTGAGTGGACAAATATACTTAGAGACAACATCTACAGAAATATACATATATCGAGGACGCGACTTCGTCCACACAATTACACTCCCAGTTTGGCAAGCGGAGTTGGGTAGACGAATAGTGGCAATATATATATATATCAGATATATATATGTATCAAATAGCGAAAAACATACTTAGAGACAACATCTAATGATATATATATATATCGAACACGCGACTTCGTCCACACAATTACACTCCCAGTTTTGGCAAGTGGAGTTGGGTAAACGAATGGTGGAAATACATATACATATCAGACATATATATACATATCAAATAGCAACTTTGACCACACAAGCACACTCCCTGTCGGCAAGCGGGGTTGCGTAGACAAATAGTGGCAATATATACATATATATTGCAAACACAGTAGCGCCAATATACATATGCAACAGGAACTTCTCTGGATGAGCTTGGTCGTCTCGGTTGTCGGGCTGGCCGCGCTTCCACACTGCTACGCCCAGCTCGTCCCGCTGCCGTGCGTCGCATCTCGAGTTGTGATCCGTCGTGCCAAGCTTGCTTGGTGTCAGCCGCGCTGGGCTTGCCTTGTTGTGCCATGGCGTGCGACCTGCTGCCGTGCGCGTCACAACTCGAGTTGTAATCCGTCGTGCCAATTTTGCTTGGCGTCGGCCACGCTGGGCTTGCCTTGTCGTGCCATGACGTGCGACCCGCTGCTGTGCTCGTCGCATCTCGAGTTGTGATCTGTGGTGTCAAGCTTGCTTGGTGTCAGCCGCGCTGGGCTTGCCTTGTTGTGTGATCTGCAAATTTTTGAGGCATGTTGCCTGCAGGCGTCCTGGCGGACTCCTCTTCCATGTGCTTCTGAGTCGGGCAGAGGGAGCGATTGTTTGGTTGCGATTCCAACCTTGCTACCATGTCTGCCCGTATGTCTCTGCATGTCTATAGCTACTACTTATACTGGTGAGCACTGCAACTGGTGCCATGTTGTGCAGCAGTTGGTGTGTTTGTCTTGTTTGCAGGGGCATGAAGGATTATGTGATAAAGAAAGAGAAAGAGATTGAGAGAGAGAGACAGATTGAGTGAGAGAGAGAGAGAGAATTCATGAGCGCGGAGAGAAAGAGCCTCGGAGAGAACAAAAGGGCGAGTGAGAGAAAAGAAGAGAGAGAGAATGAGAGAGAGAGAGAGAGAGAGAGAGAGATAGATAGAGACATACACACACAGAGAGACAGAGAGACAGAGCGAGACAGAGAGAAAACGCGAGAAAGAAAGGGAGAGAGAGAGAGAGAGAGAGAAGGTGAGACAGAGCGAGAGAGAGAGAGAGAGAGAGAAGTCATGAACGCAGGAGCCCCATGCAGAGCTACTGCTTTCCGCGGGCAGAGCTGCTGCATTCTGCAAGCATTCTGCTCTCGTGCTGAAATGGTGAAAGGTGAGTGTAGTGGAAGTGCAAGCGCGTCCGGCCGGGGCCGCTACTGGGGGCGTTGGGAGTAGAGCGATCACTGGAGGGCAGACAACGACCATTAGCCCTGATTTTGTTGGCATACGCACTGGCAACACGGAGCGCCATCCTCGGGACCGCTTGCACGTGCGTCCCATCCACACCGCTGGAGCGCGAGCTGTGTATAGGACATGGGGTGTTAGGCGGGGGCTAGCTCGCATGATGCCCGCATTGCTCGCAGCAACGC
>Ga0335398_10010251_pt1 | contig 10692 bp, 13 predicted proteins | sample BON03_FD_205742 | JGI IMG/M metagenome (GOLD analysis project Ga0335398, IMG submission 205742) | Freshwater microbial communities from Lake Bonney liftoff mats and glacier meltwater in Antarctica - BON-03 (spades assembly) (version 2) | ecosystem: Environmental > Aquatic > Freshwater > Ice >...
ATACTATGATCGGGGTGGACTTGGCAAAGGCCGTATTCCAACTGCATGGCGCGTCGATGACAGGCCAACTCAAATTTCGCATGAAGCTGGCGCGCTCTCGGTTTCGAAAGTTCATGGGAGATCAGCCGCCTTCGGTTGTCGTGATGGAGGCTTGCGGCAGCGCTCATTACTGGGCGCGCGAGATGATCAAGCTGGGGCATGAGGTAAAGCTGATTGCACCGCAATATGTGCGTCCGTTCGTCAAGCGGCAAAAGAATGATGCATCCGACGCCGAGGCGATCGTGATCGCGGCGCAGCGTCCTGAGATGCGGTTTGTCGTGCCAAAGTCAGAAGATCAACAAGCTTTAGCCGTGCTGTTTCGGGCTCGGGAACGTTTGGTTCATCAGCGCACTGAATTGGTGAATGCGCTCTCAGTGTCATTCTTGCGATCGGTCAAGCGGACGCGGCAACTGCAAAAGACGCCTGTGCTTTGGCGCCAGGTGAAAAACTCAATATTGATGATCTCGACGTGGTGTTAGGGCGAACGGCCGAAAATGTTATCGAGAAAAACACATTTGAGACTACAGAGGAGTTCGAGGCGCGCAAAGCGGCTGCGGTAGACACCATTGGCAGCAAGACAGTTGTCCTAGCATCTGACGTCGACCAGAAACATGCAATCTATGACGCCGATAAGGGCGCTTGGTTCCTCACCGAATTCTTCCCGTCCAATGGACGCTTTATTTTCATTGACGATGCCCTCAAGAGTGCTGGTTTAATAGTCTCCACAGACTACTACGAAACAGAGCGGATCAAATCCGACGTACTCAGAAGCGTCGACGAGCTGCTTGAGGACTATACGGGGTCGAATGCCATGGGGGCGACCATCGCTATTCAGAAATGGCATCACGAGCGCATTGTGATCAGCGAAATTTCACCGAAGCCCCCTACTAAATCCAAGGACGGAGTAGAGCTTTTCGCCTACGCTGACACCGTGCAAGTGAATTTCCTGGGGTCGGATAGGACATATTCAGCGCTGCGCATAGACATGCCGCGAGACCAAGCCCTCGCCATCAATGGCAAGATCGGGTTTGCCATCGTCGCTGATCTCGTTGATCCGGTCCGCGTTGAAAGTCAAACTTTCATAGCGCCGGAATTCGATAACCCCTATGATCGGACGATCGATACAACCGTCTTTGTTGCCAATATCCGTTGTGGCATCGCTTTTGGCCCCGATCATTCGATCCTAGCAACCGTTCAGACGCGACCGCCCTATTGAACGGTTAATCGGCAATAACAACCCTGACTTGATTCAGGTGGTCGTAGTCCCCCTCTGTCAGGGATGTTGTCCGCTACTCTACTTTTCTCTATTTCTCAGGTGGGCGGGATAGGACAATGACGTGGGATATTCACCAGTAAACGATAGCAGATTTCCTACGACGTTAGCGGTAGGAATATCTATATGTAGTGTTTGCTAGTTATATGGCGTCAACATATTGACTTGCGGTGGTGATTACTTTGTTTATGACCATCTTGAATAGCGGCAGCCTTTGCCCCGAAGTAAATTCCATCCGTAGATAGCGCCTTAGCGGCCACTACAGCGCCTCTGAGGGCTACTCCATACTTTAAGCATAGCCAGGCAATCAAATCCGTAGGTAGTGCCTTAGCGGCCACTACAGCGCCTCTGAGGGCTATTCCATACTTTAAGCATAGCCAGGCAATCAAATCCGTAGGTAGTGCCTTAGCGGCCACTACAGCGCCTCTGAGGGCTATTCTGTCTATTGTCGCAGTAGTGTTACTGAGCAGCAACCTAGGTCTCAGGGGGGTAGAGTACCTAAGCGGGCTACCCATATCTACCAATTGTCGTAGTCGCAGAACACTGAGCCTCAACCAAATTCACTATCCTAGGTGTGGTCAACTAGTGTGGTTTTGATGTGTGGTAGGCCTATTCTAAGTGATTGATTTTAAAACACTATAGTCCTCTGGCGGAGAGACAGGGATTCGAACCCTGGGTCGGCGCAAACCGACAACGGTTTTCGAGACCGCCGCATTCGACCACTCTGCCACCTCTCCGCAGCCGGGCCGTCTATCAGGCGGCGTTTAGACGGCTGCTGCGGCAAGCGCAAGCCCCTTTGCCAAGCGGTGTCGCGCCATTCTGCCGGGTAAGGCTCTGCGTTCTTGGCAAGCCTGCCTGTTGGGCATAGCTTGCCCCCGAATGCCTTCCCCGCAATGACCTGTTGAAAGTTCAAAAATGCCCGCTTTGCCCGCCTTCTTGTCGCTGTTTCTGGCCGCATTTCTGGTGCTGATCGCCCCTGCGTCGCAAGCCGGGGCCGATACGGCGAGCCTTTCGGCCACTTTGCAAACCAAGGACAGCTTTGCCGTCATGGTGGAAGAAGGCAAAGCCTACGGTGCCTCAATCGAAGAGCAGATGTTTCCGGAGCAGGGCACTGCCCGCTGGGCTACCATGGTCACCGCCATCTACGATCCCACCGCGTTGCAGGCGATTTTCGACCAAACCTTGACCGAAGCCTTGGCCGCTGATCTCCAAACCATTGACGCCGCACAGGAATTTTTCGGCTCCCCTAGGGGGCAACGAATCCTGTCGGCCGAGATAGCCGCCCGTCGCACCCTGCTGGATGAGGCCGCCGAAGAAGCAGCGCAGGTCGAGGCTGAACGGATGCAGGCCGACCGCGACCCCAAAATGCGCCCGATCCGGGAGTTTATCAAGGCGGGCGATCTGATCGAACAAAACGTCGCCGGCGCGTTGACCGCCAATCTGGCGTTCTTGCAAGGGATGGCCTCGGTCGGCACCAATGGCGCGGTGCTGGATACCGACTCCATGATGTCCGAAGTCTGGGGCCAGGAAGCCGACATCCGCGCCCAGACCGAGCTTTGGCTACTGCCCTATCTGACACTGGCCTACCGCGATCTGTCCGAGGAGGACATGCAAGCCTATGTTGCCTTTTCTGAAAGCCCCGCAGGCCAGCGCCTGAATGGTGCGCTGTTCACGGCCTATGACAAGGTGTTTCGCAAGGTCTCGTATGATCTGGGCCGGGCGGCGGCCTTGTTGATGCAAGGCAATGATATCTGACCCCGTTGTTCCCTTGGGAACTGCCGATTCTGGTGGATTTGAGCACTAATGGGTTGCTATGTTAACTAAATAGTCTCACGCGCCGCAGGGCGCTAGTGTTCGTCACCTGACACAAGATTCCCGCCTATCAAGGTGATCGGTCTTGGATTGCTTGATCCGCCATAGCAACCACTGCATCAGTAGCGGGTACTTTGCGTCAGATTCAGAACACTACGGTGGCGATCCGCCCGGTTGCAAGGGCTTAGCGCACTGCAGCCTCTGAGACGCCGCGCTGCGCAGCATAGCTTCGCCGAGACCGTCTCTTTTTTCTTGAAACCCCAATTATTCAGTGACTTATGAGTTGCTCTCTTTTGGTCCCGTGCGCTGTCTTCAGCCATCGCAACGCAACGGAGATCGCCATGAAGCCCCTGACAGCCCACGAAGAATTCTGCCTCAAGAACGCCGCCCACTTTGTCGCCGCAAGAGGGCGCACCCCTATCACGCGCACGCGCGAGCAATTCACGACGCTGCGGGAGGCGCAGGCCTTTGGGGCTTCGATCGGCGACGGCCGCACCATGATCTACGCGGTCACCGGCCTCGGGCATTCCGCCCACATCACCAACGCCTGAAGGACACCCATCATGAAAACCAAAGCCCTCACCGCCGCACAGATCGACACGCTCGCCCAGCGCCTTTCCGACGTCCCGATCGAACCGGCCACCTCTGTTAAGAAGGCGGGTGAAGGTATCGCCCGCTTGCTGGCCGCGCGGATCGGCGACGAGCGCGGGGCCCTCGCCTTTACTTCAATCATGACCGCCGCCACCGCCGAGCAGGCGGAGGCCCGGCTGACTTTGGTGCTGGAGTATGGAAACACCGAACCGCCTGCGGACGCGATCCCCGCGCCGGTCAACGAACTGAAGGCCGCGATTGGTCCGATCACCGGCAAGCGGCAGGCCATTCTCGATCAAGCGCAGACCGGCACTTTGCCCCCGGCGCCGGATTTTTCGAAAGCCACCCACGCCCGGTTCCGCGCCAAACTGGATCAGATCGTCGCGTTTGCAGAGGCGGGCGACATTGCCGCCCTGCAAGCCTTCGAGATCAATCCGGTTTCATCAAGCCCCAAGGCCATGGCCCGCTACCGCGACCTCAGTGTGATCGCTATTATCGCCCGCGCGCAGGTGATGGCATGAAGATCATCCGCGAATTCTGTCCCGGTGATCGCTACGTCTATGATTTCGGGCTTTGCAGCTATGAGAAGGGTTGGGCGCAGGTCGATACGGCGCAGGATGCGTCCTATTTTGGCACGTGGGCCAATCCGGCCAAGTTGTTGATCTTCAGCTATTGCGAAGGCGACACGACCTTGAAAGAGGCCGCGACGCTCGACGAGTTTGCCGCTGAACTACTCGACATTGATGCTTGGAACCAGACGCACGGCTATGGCCCAGTGCGGATCGATCCCGGATTCGATCCTGTGATGAAGGCTGCGTTTGAAGGGCTGGGTCTGGCAGATATGCTGCATTGATCGCGTTGCGCTTCCGCTTTTCCCCAGTTACGGCAACAGTCGGTCGGCGGCACCTATCAGGCTGTCCTAGGGGCAGCGCTTGATCAATGCACACCCCGCGCCCGTAGCCGCTCTGGCGTGACGAGGCCGCGTGACAGCATCGCGTCGCGGATTGTGTTGCTGATCGCGTTGGCGGGCAGGAACCTGTCCGAATTGACCATGTCGGCGTAGAAGGCCGCGAGTTCATCGGCGCTGGGTCGGGCGCCTTCGATGCGCTTGGATTGTCATTTTGCGGTCGGGGGCTTCGGGGACTCCGCAGCGACCTGCGCATCGCGCTTGGCCGCACGTTCCATCGCCCGGTCCAGTGCCTTGGGACCGTCTGGCGGGGCAGGGTGGTCCCTCCGGGTTTCGGTTGCGGTCTCGATGATCCGGTCTTCGGTCAGGCCGAGGTCATCGATCCAGCGGCGCACATGAGTCCTGGCTGGCCAGCCTTGCCACCAGGCGGGCAGGGCGCTGTTCGGATCAAGACCCAGCACGTTTAGCAGCTCTGAGAAAAATCGATCAAAATTGATCTCGCGCGCTTGCGCATCCTCCTCCTCCTTTACTGGTTTAGTTAAAGGTTCCCTTACAAGGTTATACTCCGGATTCCGGAGATGGCTTTGGGCAAAATCCGGAGATGGAACGTCTGGAAATCCGGAGATGGCTCTATCTGGCAATTCCGGAGATGGGGTGCCGTTTTCTTCCATGATTTCAACAATTCCATCTTCGCTTTCCGGAGGTGGCTTTTGCGGGAATCCCTGCTCAAACCCGAGGATGTAGCGCGTCGGAAGACGCCGGTGGTTGTGTGGATCGTGGGCGCGGATGTGGTGGATCAGGCCCAGTTCCTCCAGCGTGGCGAGGTGGTTGTTGAGAGCGGAGATGGACATTTCCGCATCTTCAGCCAACCGAGCTTGCGTCGGAAAACAGCCGAAATCCGGGTTGTGTCGGTCGCAGAGAAACCACAGCTCGATCTTGGTGGCAGGCTTCAGCCCGCGCTGCTGAATGGCCCAGTTGGTGGCGGCGTGGCTCATGGACGGTCTCCGGAAAAGGAAAAAGGCCCGGTGATGAACATCGGGCCGGACAGGGTGGGGCGGGGTCGAAAACGCTTGGGTCGGGCGGTTCCTTGGCAGTGGAGGGCAGAGATGGTGGGGTGGTAGCGGTATCGATCAGAGGGCGGCCATGCGACCAACGCCCCGTTGATTGCAGGGCTGGAGCGCCGGGCAGTGGCGGTCTCAATCAGTTGGCTGGCGCGAACTCAGACGCAGGGTGCGCACCTGCGAACCGCGCACCCAAAGGTGCGAACCCAGAAAAAACATCTCACGCTAGGGGAGCGTTGCGCCTCTGCCCCCCGCATACACCTCCAGCCCGGGTGGAACCGGGGGCCGGGGGGGGTGAGCCTCGGGCAGAAACGATCCGGGGGATCGTTTCAGAGGCGAACGCGGGGGGGCGCGGGGAGAGCGCCCGAATGGGCGGCGAAGCCAGGCGATCTGTCGCCCATATGTTCCACCAGCCTATCGCTTTTATGCCTCAGAACCGGGCGAAATGTCTCGCCTGAAGTTCAACGTGTTTTGCGGGTTATCCTGCGTGTTGGCCACGCTTTCACGCGGTATTGCGCCGGGTGTCGCAACGGCAGGCTCCGGCACCTTGATCTTGCGCTTTGTTTTCGTTTGGGAATTCAGCTTCTTCGCGATCGTCAGAAGGGCCGCGGCCCAGCGCCGCCAGGCGTTCGATCGCACGACACCGGCGCGGATGCAGACCTGCCGCCAGCGCATGCCGTCGGCCCGGAGCCAGACGATGCGGGCATCCTCGGGATTGACCAGCATCAGCCAGTCGAAGCATTCCTCCATCCGGCTGATCGCGGCGGCGCTGGGGATCACCCGCATCGGGGCCTCAGGCGTGTAGCCGTAGGCATGTTTGGCCGCCTGCACTACGGGCGGCCAGGATGAGCCATAGCCACGGGGGCGGTCCTTCTCGGGCAGGCGGCGCAGGGTGTAGGCGGCCTCCTCAAAACGATCCTCGATGTCGCGGGGTGTCAGGGTCATTCGGTCCTCCAATCGGGTCAATAAATTTGATGGGCGCGCAGGCTGGCCTCGGTCACCAGCCCCGCCCGCAGCAGCGCGTCGCGCATCACGTTGGACACGGCGCTGGGGGGCACGTAGCGGCCCGAGTTGATCCACACGGCGGTGCGCAGCAGGATATCCTGCGTGCTGATTGGGGCACTTGCCGTGGCCACCATTCCCGTTTCCCCAGCACTTGCTGCCCTTGCCGCCAGCGCTGCCCTCTGGGCATGGCGCTTCGCAATCGCCGGGGTGAAATACGCCCATGTCCGGATCGGGCTGTCGCGCTTGTGCCGCGTGCGGGCCTGCAGCACCGGCAGGATATCGGCATCGAGATCGTAGCCTGCTGATAACCAGCCTTCGATCACCGGCGCGGTTGCCTGGATCACCGCCCTTGCCTCGGAGCAAAGGCCTTCACCACAGGCCGTGAGGCAAGCCGCTTCGGGATGTCTTGCGATCGCAGCGGAGTGGTCAAGACCGGATGCGTGGGCGTCCCTCGCGGGCACGTCACGCGCAGTAGTAGTTCTTTTTAGTATCTTTGAAGTATCAAGGGCGGCCACTGTGGCCGGGGGGTCCGGGTCTGGTGGCCGGTTGTCAAGCGGCCGCGATGGCCGGTTGTCGCCATTGGCCGGTTGGTCCGGAGTGTCGATTTCGGCGCCATCTAGGCCGTCATCGAGCATGCCGGGAGGGGCTGGTTTGCGTCCCTCAAAGGCCGAAAGCAGGATCATGTCCGACTGGCGGCTGCCGTTGCCGCGGCGGCGGACGATGCGCCGGATCACGCCGCGACGCTCCATGTCGGCCAGCACCCGACGCACCGTGCGCTCGCCCAGCGCGGTCTGATCGGCGAGGGTTTTCTGCGACGGCCAACTGACGCCGAACTCGTTGGCATAGTTGGCCAGCACGAGGAGCAGCACCTTTTCGGTGACGCTGCCCGCGGCATAGTCCAGCGCCCAGGTGATGGCCTGAACGCTCATAGCGCGGCCGTCACCGTGAGGCGTTTCACGATTGGCGCCATCAGGGCGATGCGCTTGTCGGCGTCAGCCTGACGCATTTTGCCCGCCCGGACGCGGGCCCAATAGACCTGCTTGCGCATGTCCAACTCGCGCTGGGCTTCGGTGATCAACGCGTTGACCGGGAGGGGCAGATGGGGAGTGGTTTGTGCCATGATTGCCCCCTCAACGCCGACCGGCCACAGCGCGGCTGACGCCCACCTTGCGGGCCTCCTGCTCGCGCAGCCAGTCCCTGACGGCCTCCATGCGGTAGAGCACCTTGCGCCCCACCCGAACGCAGGGCGGGCCCATGCGGCGGGTCTCCCAGCGCTGCAGGGTATCGACCGAGAGGGTCAATTCCCGCGCAAGGTCGGCCCGGTCAAGCCAGCCGGTCAGCAGGCCGGTGTCGACCTCCGGCACCGCGTCGGCAGTTTCCTTCAAGGCAATGTTCTTCATGTCTTTTCTCCATGTTCGGCGGCCTTCAGCGGCGCAGCCAAATCAATGGTGGCAGCCAAGCACAGCCACCGGACCGGAATGCAGGGGGAAACCGGGGGAAACAAACCGGGCAATTAATCCGGTCTTTTATCCACCGAAATCGGCGCGAGGCGCGCGGATTTTGATATGAACAAAACAAGAATGCTGACACGTTGAAGGCGAGCAGTTCACACATAGAATCGCCGAGTGATCACCCCCCGCTGCGAGGCAGGGGCCGGTTTCGTTTTGCCGGAATCAGGGTCATCAGGGCGGTCGAAAAGAGGTAGGTCATGGCGTTTCCGGCGCGGTGTTTGTTCACGATTGTCGAGGTTTCTGCGCGTTGGATATGTAGTCCGACGCAGATCGTTGACTGGGCGATTTCGGACGAAATCGATCTGGTCGCTGCGTTTGGGCAGGTGAAGTTTGGCGACGAAATCGCCTCTGGCCTGCTCACTGTGCCCGGCACGGAGGTGCGTCCGCTGTTCCGCCCGTTCGGTGAAGCGGCAAAGAAAGTCTATGTAAAACAAGCCCGTCTGGCAAAGGGGACAGGTTGGTCGACGATCACCGAACCCGCGCGCGGCGTCCGGTTGACCGCAGCTGACATCCTGATCACCGCCGACGAAATCGAGCGCTTCGAGCAAGCCCACGAGATCAATCGGACACGGAGCGCCGGGCCTTGTAGCGCGACGATCAAGATGAGAGTCGCGCGTCAATCTGGATGAGAACGTGTCGTTGGTCGTGGAACGCCGGGAGGGCGTAGCCCGAGCGGGGTTCCACCACCAACGACGGCCAGGATTTGAGGGTTCTGGTGATCGGGTGATCGCAGTCGGCTAGGGTGGGGTTTTCTCCTCGAAGAGGTTGAGCCCTTGCCTGGCCGTCATGTAACCGATCATCAGATGAGGCTTTTCATGAACTATCGATCGACCGACACGACGCCTGTCGCGGCCGCCAAAGCTGGTTTCAGCACGGCCACGGGTTACCGGCTTGGGGAGGACCCGCAGCCGCCATCGCTCAAGCGGGCGCCACGTGACCGGCGGCGGCCCGATCCTTTGGCGGGGATCTTTGACGCAGAGGTCGTGCCCATGCTGGAAGCGGCACCGGGTTTGCGATCCGTAGCGGTTCTCGGGGAAGTGCTTCGCCGCCACCCGGAACTTGGCGAGGGGATTCGGCGAACCCTGGAACGTCGGGTCAGCCACTGGCGGGCCCTGCACGGGGCGGAGCGGGAAGTCATGTTCCGCCAGATCCAAGAGCCCGGCCGCATGGGCCTGTCAGACTTCACTGACATGGCCGATTTGGGCGTCACGGTCGCGGGCCAGCCCCTGATCCATCGGCTTTATCACTTCCGGCTGGCTTATAGCGGTTTCGAACATGTCCATGTCGTGCTGGGCGGCGAGAGCTTTGTGGCATTGGCCGAAGGATTGCAGAATGCTCTTTGGTCCTTGGGCGGTGCCCCGCGCGAGCATCGCAGTGACAGCTTGTCGGCCGCTTTCCGCAACCTCGAACGCGACGCTGACACCGACTGGACCCTGCGCTACGAGGCCCTGTGCACCCATTATGCCATGACACCAAGCCGCAACAACCGCGGTGTCGCGCATGAGAATGGCGCGATCGAGGGGCCACATGGGCACCTGAAGCGCGCCATCGCGGATGCTCTTTTGCTGCGGGGCACGCCCGACTTCGTCGATCTTGCCGCCTATCGCCGGTTTCTCGATGAATTCTGTGGCCGGCGCAATGCCCACAACCGCAAGCGTATCGATGCTGAGCGCGCGGTGCTTCAGCCGTTGCCGACCCGCCGCACCACGGACGGCGAAGAGACCCATGTCACGGTGACGTCGTCGGGCGGCTTCATTCTCAGGCGGGTTTTCTACACCGTGCCATCTCGCCTGATCGACCACCGCCTGTGCGTCAGGCTGCATGATGACAGGCTGGATCTCTATCTCGGGGCCACCGATCTGCTGACCCTGCCGCGTGGCCGGGGATATGGTGACCAAAGGCGCGGCCACGTCATTGATTATCGCCATGTGATCCACGCCCTGCGGCGCAAACCGATGGCGCTGCCCGGTCTGGTCTACCGTGATCAACTCTTTCCACGCGATGCCTACCGCCAGCTTTACGAAGCTGCCATGGCCGCGTTGCCCGAGAAGGCGGCGTGCAAGCTCACTGTCGACATTCTCGCTTTGGCCCACGACAGGGGATGCGAGGCCGAACTGGCCACGGTCATCTGCGACCTCATCGCTGCCGGCGAACTGCCGGATATGGCGGCAATGCGGGCGCGGTTCTCACCTGACCCGGCCACCTTGCCCAACATCACCGTGCTGATCACCCCGCTCAGCGACTACAACGCCCTCTTGGCTGCAGTGCCTACAGGAGAAGCCGCATGACCGCCTCTGATCCCATCGACGCGGCACGTCTGAACCTTTTGCTCAATGAACTGCGTCTGCCAGCCATCAAGCACCTCTGGTCTAGTGGATTGATTCCAACAATTGGAACCCCCGATTTCTGGCAGCAATAATTTCGTCCGGGTTTGCGCGCCATTTGAAGGGCTTGGCATCTGCTTCGTTGTGCAGTTCGATGAAGCGGTCGATT
>Ga0335398_10010254_pt1 | contig 10691 bp, 8 predicted proteins | sample BON03_FD_205742 | JGI IMG/M metagenome (GOLD analysis project Ga0335398, IMG submission 205742) | Freshwater microbial communities from Lake Bonney liftoff mats and glacier meltwater in Antarctica - BON-03 (spades assembly) (version 2) | ecosystem: Environmental > Aquatic > Freshwater > Ice >...
TGTTCGAGTTCGTGATCGTGATCGTGCTCGTGATTGCGTCTTGCTTGTCTTGGCGATTAATTAATTTACGTCGTTGATTCGTTAATCATTGATTTATTTACAAGACGAAACCGTGACAGGTTCATTGATTTATTCATTTGATTGGTTCATTTCATTGATTTATTTATTTCATTGCCAAACCAAGCGCAAACGGGTCGTCCTCGCAGACGACAGGAAGCACCCGCTTCCAACGTATATAAGTTTTCTTCTGACAATACCAAGCAGCGCATGAGGACAATGTTTCATCCAAAGCGCCTGCTGCCAACGTACCGCTGTCTGGTCTCCAGCACCGGCAATAGAGCTCGTGGACAGAGACGGCTCGACAGTGTGTCGACTATGACACGACACGGCTCGACACGAGGCGGTTTGACACAAAGCAGTTCGACACGAGACGGCTTGGTTTCCGACCGGCGCCCACCCTCGTAGATACTGACAGTCAAGAACAGCCTGCGGCTCACCACGTGAAGCGGTTCAGTGCGCATGTGTGTTTCAGACCTCAAAAGCCTGCTCCGTTCTCACCGCGAAAGCGGTTGAGCTCAGATATGTGCTCGATGAAGAGCGCCAAGGTTGGTTTCTGCCCGGCGCCCACCCTCGTAGACGCTGACAGTCAAGAGCAGCCTGCGGCTCACCGCGAAAGCGGGTGAGTGCGCATGCGTGTTCAAGACTTCAAAAGCCTGCCGCTCCGTTCTCGCCGCGAAAGCGGTGGAGCTCGGATAAGTGCTCGATGCGCCAAACCAAGCGCAAACGGGCCACCCTCGCCGATGTCAGGAAGCGCCTGTTGTAAACATATCGCTGTTTAGCCTCCAGCACCAGCAATGGAACTCGGGGACAGGTAAAGCGAGTACGAGACGATAAGCTCCCTTCCGCTGGTACCTCGCCGACGGCATGGGATCGCTTGCTGCCAACGTATCGCTGCCTGCCCTCCAGCACCAGTAATGGAGGTCGAGGACAGGTAAAGCAAGCACGAAGACGATAAGCTTCCTTTCGACAAAGCCAAGAAGCACATGAGGACATATTCCTTGTTCTCGTTATTTCGCTCCCTTGTTCGAGTTCGTGATCGTGGTGTGTGTGTGTGCGTGCTCGTCATGGCTTCTTGCTCGTGTTTGCGATTAATTTATTTGTTTGATTGATGTGTTAATCGTTGATTTGTTAATCATTGATTTATTTACAAACGAAACCGTGACAAGTTCATTGATTTGTTTATTTTATTGATTTATTCCATTGACTTATTTATTTCATTGATGTGTCTTGTTGATTGGTTTAATGTGTTGATTAATTAATCTCATTGATACGAGACGGTTGGACACGAGACGTCTGGACACGAGATGGCTCGGTTTCCGACCGGCGCCTACCCTTGTAGACGCTGACAGTCAAGAGCTGCCTGCAGCCTCACCGCGCAAGCGGTCGAGTGCGCTTGCGCGCTCCAGACCCCAAAAGCCTGCTCTGTTTTCGCTGCGAAAGCTGTGGAACTCGGATAAATGCTTGATGTCGAGGGCCAAACCAAGCGTGTGCGGGTCGCCCTCGCCGGCGACAGGAAGTGCCTGTTGTCAACGCATCGCTGTCTGGCCTCGAGCACCAGCAATGGAAGTCGAGGACAGGTAAAGCGAGTACGACATCATAAGGTCCTTTCCACAGGTACCTCATTGACGGGATGGAGCACCTGTTGCCAACATATCGCTTCCCGGCCTCGAGCACCAGTAATGGAGCTCGGGGACAGGTAAAGCGAGTACGAGACGATAACCTCCTTCCACCAGTGCTGAGCAGCACATGAGGACATCGACTCCTCCTTTCTCGTTTCTCCGGCGTTCCCGTGTTCGTGTTCGTGTTCGTGGTTGTGCTCGATATTGTCTGCTCGTGTTGCGATTAATTTGTTTATTTCATTGATTTAATTATTTAATTGATTTATTTACAAGGCACAACGTTGACAAGATCATTGATTTATTTATTTCATTGATTTATGTCATTGACTTATTTATTTCATTGATTTATTCATTGATTTGTTTAAATCTATTGATTAATTTGTTTCTTTAATCTATTAATTTATTCATTTCATTGATTTGTTTAGTCTATTGATTGATTTATTTCATTGATTAAAGTTTGTTCATTGATTTATGTATTCCCGCAAGAAAATACATAGGTGTAGTGCTCGCTGCCTCATACACCTCGCAGAGACAGTTCGGTACGAGACGAATCGACACGAAACGGTTCGGCACGAGACTGCTAGACACGAGACGGCTCGACACGAGACAGCTCGGTTTCCGATCCGGCGCCCACCCTCGTAGACACCGACAGTCAAGAGCTGCCTGCTGCCTCACCACGCAAGCGTCTTCGTATACATGCGTACTCACAACCTAAAAAAGTCTCCTCCGTTCTCGCCGCAAGAGCACGCTTAGTGTCTGTTCAATCTCGAATGAATCGATTTCTTCACTCAGCTTCAGTTGCGGTCACGATCTGCGAAACGCGCTTTGAGGTGTCGGGACAGTATACGCTGGGTGATATGAAATGATTTTTCCGTACGAATATAATATAAGTTCCTAATATTAATCTGTAGAGGAAAACGAGCTGGACGTCTGTGTAGTTCTTGGCACCTTGCGCAAAGAATGCCGCTGCGCAGTGCTCGGATCGGCTCAAGATTGCGACGGCAAACCCCCTAGATAAAATGGATTCGCCCACTGCGCTGCGGCATTCTTTGCGCAAGGTGCCAAGAACTACGCAGTTCTAGATCTGAATCTCCTCTGCAATCTGAGATTAGGAATTTATATGATATTCGCACGGAAGATTAAAATGTATGAGCATGGCGTGCGCCGTCCGCACCGTCGCAGTGCTCTCTTGCGGATCGTCAGAGCATGCCGAGAGATTGCCAATTAAAACTGACACAACAATATGGCACGTCTGTTTGAAGTGCACCTTGACGTTCATATCTTCATGCACTGGAGCAAAAAAACTCACTTTTCTTCAATTCACACGGTCACGATCACGGTGTTCATTTCATTTGGATCATGTTCATCGTCCCCGGCATGGAACGGGTCGAAAGCAGGTTCGAAATTTGCACTTATCCCATGGAGGATTTTTGACGTTGCATGTTCGGTTCATCCGTGAAACATTCCACCACTTTATTACCACACTGATTACAGAAAATTCGACAAAATTTCACCACTCGTATGCGTTCTCAACTTCTCATGAGGGTTAGTGGTGTGGTGGTTTCACAAACAAACAAACAAACAAACAAACAAACAAACAAACAAACAAACAAAGCAGTCCCTTCTTCAACTTCAATGGGAGTTTCTTTACGCTGGGAATTCTGATTCGGGGAGGGAGGTGCACACGAGGGCGCTGCAAATAGCACTGGATGTGTGTGCGCAACCGTCTCTCCGAAACGCGTATCCTTGCAGAAGCATGTCTCACAGCTCGCACTGGTGCGCTCATGAAGTCCGCAGAGCGCCAGTTTCAGAAAGAATTCCTTTTTTAAATCGAGTACGTTTGTCCCTGATTCAGCTTCTTTGAGTCAATAAGCAGGCTGTCCAGGTGCGGAACCTCTAACCATCAAACTAGGTCAGCAATTGTCCGGGACAGTTTCTTGGATTCTAAGCGATTAATTTCAGTGGGGAAAACAAACGTACTCATGATAGGCCGGCCAAAGGTTAATTGATTAATCAATTAATCAATTAATTAAAAGAAGAAGATTCTGAGCTGTGATTTGTGGAAAAGAAATTACATACTATATCAACAAAAAGAGTACCCATCAGAACTTAGTCAAAAAATCCGGCCTGTGGCGCATTTTTTTCATTAAAAATCTGGCCTGTGGCGCATATTTTTGATAAAACAACTTCTTTTCAATCATTCTGGGATGTATTTGGTGTGGAGTTTCTTATTTTGTTTACCAGTTCATTGATAGTGAAAATGATTCAAGAGAAGCATTTAAGAATAGCGCTTCTGTTGACATCATTTGAGTTATTCGGCGTGACCGTGACAGTGGGGAGCAAAAAAATTGGATGAAGCAGAGTCTCCCTCAAAGATATGTACGTATGGGGTGTCAACTCAACAGTGACCAAGCACTCAGATTACTTAGTTTGAAAGGACGCGTCAGATCGCGCGACTCCACGCTGTGACGATTCCGTTGACAAGATGCGAGCAAATTATTTGGTACTCAAATATCTCTATTCATCCGAGACGATGTAAAACTAGCTTAGTTGGTCAAAGCACGGGACTGCTGGTCCCGAGATCGCCGGTTCGATTCCGGCAAAAACTCCAAACATCGAGAACTCGAATCTACATTTGAGCACATGAACTTCCAGCAAAGCTACTAGACTATTTGTTGTGAAGTGATAAAAGCATCATCAATAATTTCGAGGGAGTTGAGCGACCCCAAAAATCGCCAAAAACCACGGAAATCTTCTTTCTGACGCGCTACTAGTGTCACGTTTCCAAAATTTCGCTGCTAACGCCGCAAAAAAAACCGCGCTCCGCGCAGGGTTTTAAAACCGCACTTCGTGCGGTTTTGAATAAACATGAATTCAGATTAATTCAGGGCCAATGATCCTGAGAAGTTGTTTTCTTCACTGATTAATTGGGTCCTCACCACCTGCTTAGTCCAGTGTCAAGTTAGGTATTCGCCACCCAAGAAAGAAAGAATCAAAGAAAGAAATCAAAGAAAGAAATCAGGTGATAAGTTCTCGGGAGGGTTGGCAGTGTGGCAGTTTTGCACACAAACAAACAAACATATAAGCGATTTCAAGTATTTCCTGCGCGTTGAGTCCTGGCATCCAAGCAAAAACGAAAGTCCTGGCATCCAAGCAAAAACGAAAACAACCAAACAAGGAAAAATCACCAGGTAAAGGAATTGTTGGCCATCATCTAGATGGAAACCATGACTGTCGCGAATACTCTTCGGATACAGCCAGGTCGCCTGATCCAAGCTGTGACTGATTCAAGCTGTATGTTCCATTCAAAAATCGAACATAATTTCGCATTTGGCTTCTGAAGTCAAAAGAGAGGCGGTATCTTGTTGGCAACTTTTCCAAGAAATTAGTCCACCGGGCCGTTCATCATCAAGATGTGGCCTGTGCGTGACCGATGTGGTGTCTGTGTCACCAGCCCCATTTGCATCAACCCACCACCACAATTCAATTTCATTTACACGGCGGCTTCCGCACGTGTAAATGCAAGGGGTAGGCATTTTGATTTTTTACTAATACCGAGGGGGTGGTGGGTGGGTGTCAATCTGGCGGCCAAGAGAACTTTTCCTGAGGAAATAGGGACACGTTTCACTGGTACAAAACATCATTTATTTGAATTTTGGCGCCACATGTTTGAATTTTGGACCCGCATATTTTAATTCTAGTGCCAGGCATTTAAATTTTAGAGCCAAGTATTTGAATTTTGGTGCCAAAATCTCGAAATCCTCTCTTTTGATAGGGGTGGGGGGGTTGGGTGGGTTCCCCGGGACCTGTGGGCACTTTTAATCCTCAGTGTGGACAGGAAAAGTTGTGCCTATCCCTTGTGTAAATGATAGATTTGTTCCAGGTATCCCGTAGATAACGTAGATCGATTGAAACCACTATGAGGAATGCCATCTGCAGCTTGAGCGTGGCACACCACCATGAGCACTTCCCTTCAACGTGAAACCTGACGGTGTGAAAAAGTTGGATTTGAAAAGAGTATGTGGAAAGTGAACATTGATGGCCACTTCTTCCTCCTTGGCGCGCACATCGACGATTTTTTTGTCGATCGGCACATGCTATATGATAGCATGTGCCGATCGCCAAGTTCTCGACGCTTTTCGCAAATGGCTGTCCAAAAATAAGTAGCAGCTCTTTTTCGGAAAGAGACCTGCCACTTCAGGCATCTTATGCATCTTCGCCACCCTGTAGCATTCAGCCTGTCGGGTTGTCGCGTTGTTCTAGCAAATTTACATTTACACATATATATTTATATTTATATGTAAATGTATGTGTATGTATATTTGTACATAAATATACATATATGTTCACACACAAAAAAAGAAACCAAAAAAAAAAGAAGGGGGGTCAGGAAAGAAAGAAAGAAGAAACAGAGAAAGGACAAAAAGAAAAGGGGGGGAAAGAAGGAGGGAAACGCAATTACTACATTATTTCTCCAAGAGTGATAATAAAAGCAATCATCATCATCACACAAAAAGGTATTTTGCTCCATCGTCTGCTGTTCAAGCGCCAGCGATCGAGGGAGGACCGCGCGCGCGCATTCACACACACACACACATGCTGCTGCGGCAGCAACACGAGTAGGTGACAATCGAGTAGGTGACAATACACCTGGACCAGCGGTGAGTAATGAACTTACTGCGCTGCATTTCAATCCAAGAAGGAAAAAGAAAACCTTCAAAAGCGAAATCAGGATTGCGTAAAGAAAAAGATGAGACTACAGGACAGGATCGGTGGGTGGAAGGAGGGAGAGGGAGCGTGGGGCAGTGGGCAGGTGAAGGGGAACGAAGGGGGAGGTGTGATGACGAAAGGGGGGAGGGGCGAAGAGGTACCACGTAGAGGGCAAGGTCGAGAACGTGACACGGCCCCGGCTGCACTGCAGCGCACTGCAACACACTGCAATATACACTGCAACACACATTGCGAAACACTGCAACACTCGCAAGGGCGTGATTGTGACACAGCTCTGACTATGGGGACGACAAAGGCGGGGCTGGATGCGGAGGAGGGGGGAGGGGGGGAGGAAGAGGGGGAGGCAAACAGATCCTTTTTTACATTTTTCTTGTTGCCGCATGTCGATTTCCGATTATTTGTCAAAATGGCATTTTCGAAAGTGTATTCAAATCAAATCTTGGATCCCTTTTTTCATTTTTTCGATATTCAAGTTTGGCCGCCACAAACTGATTTTCGAGTTTTTTCAATTCGGCACGTTTCAGTTTCAAGTGAATTTTCATTCCAGATTTGATACTGTTTTGCATGTTTACGTCACGGTTTTGGCGGTCGTCGCAAGTCCATTGCCGGTTTTTTTCAGTTGTAATTTTTTCAGTTTCATCCACGTATACCATTAGTGTTTTTCCATTTTTTCGATTCTCGGCGGTCGCCAGTCGATTTCTGTTCGTTTGGTCAATTTGTCCATATTCAGTTTCAGGCAATTTTTTTTATGCATTTGTTCGACTTTCTGCGGCCGCAAGTCGATTTCAGATTTTTTTATCCATTTGGCTATATCATATGTCGATTTTTAATATGTAACATGAACATACAATAATCTTTTTCTGGTTTTCCGACCTGCAGCGGCCGCAAGTCAATTTTCGATTTTATTTTTCGAATTGATGTGAGAGTAGAGTTTTTATTGAAAACTGATAGTGGGTATCCCAAGGACACGGGGGTTACTTTATTCAAGTTTTCAGTTTTGGTTCAATTTTGGTTCAATTTTTCTCTTTTTCGACTGTCGGCAGTTGCAAGTCGGTTTCTGTTTAATGGAAGTATTTGGCAATGTATCATATATATTGTTTTATTTTTTTTTCGATTTGCGGCCGCTCTTTGTTTTATGTGACGAATTGACATTTTTCTCAATTTGCGTTTTCTTTTTTCACCCGATTATTTTGTTTTTTTGCGACTTTGATCGTGGAAGATCTTGGATTGTGAAGCTTTCGTTTGTATGAAAGTTGAGTCATATATGAGAATTTAAATATGTGTGACCAGGATTTCAGAATTCTTGAATTTCAGAAGTTGAAGACTTCGTGGGCTCTTTTTGAATCATGGCGATATTCGGCGTACATCTTGCCATCGTGTTATCTGTGGGAGGGGATGGTAGCTGAGGAAAAAAAGAATAAACAAAAATATTTTTTCTTTCTTTTTGGTACCCAATCCAAGGCCCGGGCCGGATGGCCCGCGCACCTCAGGCTGGTACGGGCGACTCCGCGATCCGATTTCGCCGTTCTTGGTGATCAACTCTGATCAACTATGACAGGTATTTTCCCTTGGGTGCACAATTTTGCTTCCAATAATTATTTACAACCTAGATTCTGGGATTGCTGCCAAATATTCAAAATATCAGGCCTCTTCCTACTCGTTGCAGGTCTCTTTCCGTTTTCACTCTCAGAGATGCTCTGAGATACTTGCATCTCCGAGTATCTGCACCAAGATTCGTCGTCCCAGCAGGTGTTGTAGAACATCCAGCCAAGCATAATTTTCCCGTAAGCTGACAAGCCAAGCCGAATCTTCGACGAGATACTGACCACAAGTCTACAAAGTTGGTTTGCTACCATCCCCTCATCTGTGGTGCCCTCCTTCAAATCTGTTCACTTCCAACAGGGTGTCCTCCTCGACGCGGTACGCTTGAAGTGTGCGGCACATTCAGGATTTCCCGCCTCGAGCACAACACATGTATGAAAAGAACTTCCACGAAGCTAAATCCTGGCCGCTCTGCTGCATAAGCCCAGCACCCCCGCCTTTCACCATCGCACTCCTTCATCGCAAGTGGTTAAAAAGAACTCACGAAGTCTTCAACTTCTGAAATTCAAGAAATCTGAAATCCTGGTCACACATATTCAAATTCTCATATATTACTCAACTTTCATACAAACGAATGCTTCACAATCCAAGAGCTTCCGTGATCAACTTGGCCGCAAGTCGATGACCGCTTTTATGTGTCAAAATGATATGTTTTCAGTTTAGAGAGTAGAGTTTTTATTGAAAACTGTTAGTGGGTTTTGTTCCCTTTATTTTTCAAGCCGCAATCTCCTTTCGGGGGAAGTCAACAAAAGTGTGTGGGAGCACTGTGCACATTCATGTGTGCTCCGTGTGTGCGCTCGGACACGGCGGCGTGTGTCTAGAGCACGTCTCGAGTGGCGCGCACAGGAAAATTGGGTATATACGGCACGCACACAAGTACAAATCGCCATGTGTGCTCGTCTCATCCGATCTGTATCAGCACCTTTGTGTGTGCACGTGAGTATTTTGACATATGCATAAAACCTGAAATAATCTAGAAAGGACGAACGACCTAGAATATTGGTGAACCAACCGTCGGGCGACCCTTGAAGTCCATTGAATTCTGAATGGACCTTCGCTTTGGGAGGTGTTCTAATCATATCTGTTGATTTTTTTTTTCTCGGAACATGCCGGAAAAATCCACTCAATTTCGCCAATTTACCCGTCAAAACGCCCTTTTCGACAAAACGCTTTGGCTAGTTTTGTCCCAATTTTTGGTAGACCCCCTTCCGGTGCTCGTCACTAGTATCACCATACAAATAAAGAATGAAATGAACCTCCCCAAATTCTGGATTAGAAGTGTGACAAGGATTTTGCCATCCGAAAATTATTTCATAAAAAAATGTTCCTGCCAAAAGGCCCTTTTACCCGTCAAACTGCTGTAAAGTTTTGCTAGTTTTGTCCCCTACGAGATTTCAAGAATTCTTGCGGCTAGATAATTTCCGTCCTTTGTGTCAGAGCGGAGTGCGAGGGCCTAAGCGACTTGATTGGGTGCCTGAGACACGCAGCGTGGTCTGGGCGTCCAATCTTACTCCCACCCCGGGGCCTGCAGGCCGAATCCGCCGGCTGCTGCGTTGTTTTTCCAGCTGTCAGGCGCATACAAAACGAATTTTACAAGCAAACACAGCGGTCGAAGAGGGGCTCAATACCAGGGAAACATAGGTTTAAACGTGGTGGCGTAAACTACAAGAGTAGAGACTAAGAGACGAGAAGATGGCGAGAATTCGGCATGAATTTGAAAGAGGATGTCTCTTCACTATTTTGTGTGGAACACAATAGTAACATAGAAAGGAGTCGTTTAGAGACGTGACGTGGAAGGGTCTTTTAGGGACGTGACATCCTATTCGTGACTGAAGTTATCTACGAACTTTCTGTCCACCCTTCCGATTCAAGACTCAAGAGCACAAGAGTGATTCAAGACTTGGTCCACTGTCGACACAACCAGGCCGTCGCGCCCAACGAATCGCATGCCTGTTTCGAGTGGTACTGGAATCCAGCCCTCAGGTAGAACCTGATATATCAACACACACACGTTTATATTTACACCGGTATGCATATGTCAGAGCCCATTTATACAGATACATACAAAGCTGATCCTGAAGAACCAAGAGCGTAGGTGCAAGTCCTAAAAAGTGCAGTGAAATAAATGGCAAGACGATGCGAAGAAGCGTCAATTTTACAGGGCGCGCATGCATGGTGTGGCACTCAAGGATGACTAGCGGCATTATTGACTGGCACCATGATTCACTCGAGTGAAGCATGCCATCATTCACCCGCGCCATCATTGTGCACCCACCACTCCAGAGTATTCGCTACATGTCTCTCTCTCTTGAGCGCGCGCAAGCGCACGCTCACTGCACCAAACACACACACTATACACACTCTCTCACACAAATGTCAGACCTGCATATACATGGGGTCGCATTCAAAGACAACATCGACGAACTCATTGGGCAGCGACAATTCAAGCCTGTCACGCAAGGCCAGTCGGCCCTGGTCGTCCAAAAATGTCACCTCATACCTTGAACCCCCCTTGTTTGGATTGGAATGGTTACGCGGGACATCAGAGACTATAGCCAGCGCAGTAGTATCGTCATCCAGTCGAACCTCAACTAGACTACCAAGCGTTGCTGATCCCCCCCACCCCCCCCCTGCATCTGGCAAGGCATTCTCCGCGGTATAAATGGAAGCGTCGTGATG
>Ga0335398_10010257_pt1 | contig 10687 bp, 15 predicted proteins | sample BON03_FD_205742 | JGI IMG/M metagenome (GOLD analysis project Ga0335398, IMG submission 205742) | Freshwater microbial communities from Lake Bonney liftoff mats and glacier meltwater in Antarctica - BON-03 (spades assembly) (version 2) | ecosystem: Environmental > Aquatic > Freshwater > Ice >...
TATAATAAATATATATATATATATATATATATATATATATATATATATATATATATATATATATATATATATATATATATATATATATGTATATATATATATATATATATATGTATATATGTGCATGTACATGTGTACATATGTACATGTACATATATATATAAATATGTATAAGTATATTATATATGTTGAAATGTATATATATATACATTTATGTATATGTATAGTTTATATGTTTATATATATATGGTATTTATGGTTGTGAGCCTACCAAAGAAGCTCACATAATATTTTGGAGCGGCCGCCGCCGTATAGCCTGATTGTTGCATGCACAGCGAGCAGGCTGCAGATCGCATGTAGTTGGTGAGCAGGCCCGCTGCTGTCACTACAGTAGGTTTGTTCTGGGCAATCTGTACGTGTTGAGTCAAGATGACATCGGGAGTGAGCGTTTCAAGTGGAGTCGTGCTAGCACGTTCAGCTAAAATAGGAATGCTATTGGCCTTGCCATTGTATACGCTTCAGCCATACGCACTCGCTTGTCGGTACATGGCACCGCTCACCCCATGAGTGCCGCTTCTGTTCGCCCTCGGTCGGCGGCTGATTGTCTCATCCGCAGCGCTGTTGACATCTCTCATCCTCGTCAACAGGGATACCCTCGTGCACAAAAAATGTATTGGAGGTGACATTATGAAAATAAGAACATGGCTTGTATATTGTAGAAAAGGATCACAATTTGCAGGGCTCCATTTACCACCAAATGACCCAATTACATAGGTCAACACAACATCGTTGATATCACGACCGTCAGAGGAATACACAAAAACCCGGTCCCCTGTCGACCATTCTCCTTTGACATTGCTATAGAGTATCTCGCGTAACGACATTCCAACATCAAACTTGTTGAGTGACATTATGTTACCACTAGCAACAACATCCAATGTTGTTAATTGGTCAATTGACGCGTTAAAATTGTCCATGCCAATGCTCCGATACATATGTATTATGTTGATTTGTGGCCACACTGACAATTGTTCATTTGTGTCTGGAAACGAAGCAGACACTTTTACTTCAAACACATATTCCGTCGGACTCCCAAATAATCTACGCGTAGACGTGGACGGCGTGTACGTTCTTCTCCGTACAATGAGTTTCACCATACTTGGCAAAAGGTCCAATGTGTTGGCAATACTACTGCGCAAATGGTCGTGGGCCTGTACTGGCAACTGCGCCAACAACAGATGGAAGTTCACTACCATAACACATGTTAATATAACACAGCTCCATATAAATTCGTTTTGACATATCGACGAGCAAGACTCTTTGGATGCCTACCCCGTCAAATTGTGTGTGTTTCCAATGGCACATGACAAACAGTCTTGACTACGTTGGGATGATACATTTGTCGAGTATGTGCCCACTGGACAATGTATACAAGTAGCATTCCCTGCTATAGTTTTATACTTACCAGCGACACAATTTACACAATCTTCTCCATTTGCACCTGTGTATCCAGCATCACACATACAATCTTCTTGTTTGTCACTCCCACTTAATGCAGTTGAATTTGATGGACATTTTCCACACACATTCGATATGGCACCAATGATTGTTGAATATTAGACAATATTCAACAACACATTTGTTACAATTGCCGTTTCCTGTAGTACCCTTGTATGTGTCGACACCACATTGCACACACGCATCAGCACTGTGAATGTCAACATCAGACGCTGTCCACCCAGCGTTACACAAGCATTTGGTGTCCACACCAGCCGTCTTTATCATGTTGGAATGTAGAGGGCATGCACGGCAAACATTCATTGTTGCCCCAATTTCATTTGAATATTCGTCTTGTGTACAGTCTGTGCATGGGTCATCACCACTGGTATTTTTGTATTTTCCATATGTACATAGGTTGCACTGATCAGCATGTTCCCATGTGTACCCTGCTTTACACATGCAATCACCTTTTCGACCCGTTCCAGTTACAGAAGTCGAGTTGATGTGACATTCTTGACATACATCAGACATGATGGCACCGACCGCTGTGGAGTACTGTCCTACCTTGCAGTATTGACATGCTGCATCACCTGTAGCATTCTTGTATTTGCCAGCAATGCAGTCTGTACATGCTTCGCCATCTGGTCCAGTTGACCCACTATTACAGTGAAATATGTTTTCGCACCACTAGCCTCTGCGGAATTAGATTGTGCTGGACATTCTGGACATACATCTGATGTGGCCCCCACAGTTGTAGAATATTGCCCTGTCAAGCAGTTTGTACATGCTGCATCACCTGTAGCATTCTTGTATTTGCCAGCAATACAGTCTGTACATGTTTCGCCATCTGGACCAGTTGACCCACTATTACAAACACAATCTGTTTTCTCACCACTAGCCTCTGCGGAAGTGGATTCTAATGGACAGCTTTGGCACACATTTGAAGTGGCACCTACTACTGTTGAATATTGATTTTGCATACATTTGGTACATGCGGCAGACCCATTTGCAGCTTTGTTTGTGCCAGACACACATTCAGTAGATATAGCACCATTTTCTCCAGTTGACCCACTGTTGCATGTGCAATCAGTTTGTTCACTATTTGCCTGTGCAGCATTGGATTGTGCTGGACATTCTTGACATACATCTGATGTGGCCCCCACAGTTGTAGAATATTGCCCTGTCAAGCAGTTGTACATGCTGCATCACCTGTAGCATTCTTATATTTGCCAGCAATACATTGCATGCAATCACCACCGTCTGGGCGGGTAGAGCCAGCATTACAAATGCAATCTGATACTTCGCTGCTCGCCTCTGGGGAGAATTGTCCTGCTGGACAATTTGTACAAGTGCCATCACCTGTAGCAATCTTATATTTCCCATGTTCACATGCCGTGCACGTGCCATCATCAGCAACCAAGGCAGTATCATGTTCTCAGAACTTGCCAGCAGCGCATGTGGCACACGTACCTCCATTGGCCCAGTTGTATCCAGCGTTGCAAATGCAATTCACCAGCTCGCTGCTCCCTCGCATTGATACCAAATTGTCAGGACATGCTTGACATAAATCAGAGACAGCTCCGACTGCGGTGGAATATTGTCCTGCAGCGCAGTCTATACAATCAGCATTATTCCCAATGTTGCTGTTGTACTTCCTGGCAATACACTGCACGCATGGACTGGCGGATATATCAGTTTCAACGGGCTGTGCAGAAAACCCTCGAACGCACATGCAGTCCATGGATTCATTGCTCTTCATGACGGAGGACAAATTCGCAGGGCAATTTTGGCATATATCAGAGTCTGCCCCCACGATGCTCGAATATTGGTTCGCGACACACCCTGTGCACATGTGGCTCTCTGTTTTTATTGAGTAGGTACCTGCTGGACATACAAGACACGGGGTGGAATCTGAGGTCATCTTGAAACTACCAGCCGCACATGCATTACACATGTATTTTTCTTCATCTTTAATCAGTACCTGCAGCGTTATTTCGATGTAAAGAGTTTTGTCAAAACACACTTCGCTTCTGATATTGTTTGTTGTCAAAATGTCCATGGTCAATGTAGTTTCTCCGTTCGCCATGACGAAGACGCTGCTTGGCAGAAGGCTATTCTCAATTACTGCTTTTTTGGTATTGCAATACCAAGAGGACCAGTCGCGCTCCAAAAACCTGCTGAAATCAATGTCCCCGACTTTGATTGGTGTGATATACTCATCACACCCCCAAAAGTAATTTTGCGACACACGCACTGTGAGATACACATTGCTGAGATTGGAGTGTTCTGGCATCTGCAACACAGACTCGCACTCGGGTCCTGTGGAGTCTGTGCTTGTGCAAAGTGAGAATACAGTAGTCTCTTTAATCTTGAAATCAAACCCTGCACTACACATACAGTCCCATATTTCATCACTGTTCGCCACAGAAACCAGATTCAGAGGGCAAGTTTGGCATGTGCTGGAACCCGCCGTGCTCGAATATATGTCAATAGGGCAATCAGTACATCCTATGCTCTCATTCGCAGAAAATTGTCCTGCTGCGCAGTCTGTACATTTGGCACTCCCAGTGCTGCTCTTGTATTTCCCAGTGACACATGCCGTGCAGGGACCCCCATCAAGACCCGATGATCCTGCGTTGCAAATGCAGGCATCGAGAGTAATGCTCCCCGCAGGCGAGTTGGCATTTGTTGGGCAAATTGAGTTTTCGCAATTAGCACTTCCGCTCTCAAACGAGTATTTCCCCTGTACACACTGAGTACACAGACCACCATCTGGACCGGAAGAGCTGGCGTTGCACGTGCAGTTGGTTGTTTCGTTGCTCGCCTCCGGTGAGTAGGAGTTAGTTGGACACCCTTGACATACATCAGACGTGGCATCAACGGCCGTTGAATATTGACCTGCTATGCAGTTAGTGCACGCGGCATTTCCTCTTATATTCTTGTATTTTCAGGCAATGCACTCAGTGCACGGGCCTTCTTCCGGGCCTGTGAACCCAGCGTGGCACTGACAAGTAGAATAATCTGACTCGGAATTGCTGGAGTGTGATGGACACTCCACTATCAGATATGAATATATGCGTATTTCATTGAATGCCATATACGATCCACTATTTCTGTTGGGAAATCCATCTGTGTGGAAACAAATACATTGACCAATTTTGTTAACTAATGTTTCCTTGAGATTATTAATTTCCGGCATCTCTATGTTGTATTGATTCCATGTGCTTTTAATTTTTCCAACCGTGTCATAAGCGCAGCCGGGTGTGTCCCCAACTCTAATTTGTCCTCCATCTACATATGATTGCCAACCATTTTTGTGTATATACCATCACAACTCTGATCATACGTGGATTGTCAAGATTCACTTCGATATAGCCGAGACCGTCACCATCAAAATTTTGGTTGTTATTGTTTACATGTACTATAACTTTTGAACCCAAGTTATCATCATTACCTTTCTGATATGAAAATGCAGAATACTATAGCGCGCCAGTAACGACGCATAGTGAATTTCCCTGACCACACTGCTTTGATGCATCAACCATCTCACTCCGGGGACACGCAGAATTGTGATTTGCTTGACAATAGCCGAACAGAATTGTCAAGAAAAACAACTTGACTGTCAGAATCACTGCAGATTTCATTGTACCCATCAGCGCAATATGTGTACTTGTGTATACTGTTGAGGGTTGGTCTATGTGTATCGATACAGACCGTTATATATTTACATATATATATATATATAGGCTTGACAATTCATTAAGAATCTACAGCATGTCTTACCATACAACATTTTGAACCCCTCCCATGGGCCCTGACAATCACAAAAGAAAGATTCCCCCCCGCCCCCCCTCTTGTGGAGAACCCGGACCCACAATATTGGGACACGCACACGGATGTGCGGTGCGCGTGCAAAATCACATTGATAGTCATATAATACCCAGAAAACGATACACAATTGCACCAATGACTTTATTATGTAAACTCCGAAACTCAATTCACGCTCGGCGGGGATAGCGGCGAGCCGCACAGACATGATTTTTTTTGATTTCCTGCATCTTGATTTGCACCCTACAGCTGGTTTTCGGAATTTTCAAGCCTGTTTTTGTCTTCGTTTGCGCCCATTCGGTATACAAAGTACTGTTTGAGCGTTTCGTAGATGTCTTTGAACCCGAAAATCACATCGCTATATTCCCTGGCTCCGGTAACCACACTTCTGGAGGACTGTTTGTTGATTATGATGTTCAGATGTATGTGTCCAAAACTGACATTTCAAGAAAAAAACACAAAATCTCTCGAAACAATCAAAACAGACAAAAAACCTTGAAAATCATCAGCACCACGGATGAACTGTCGGGTCTGTAGATTAATCCACTGAATATGGACGGTTGGTATGTACAACTTGTGCCTATAAATGACAAAAACAGTGTTTTTTAGCATGTGTGTGCGGAGTTATGAAAACAGAGCAAGGGAGAAAACGCAGCAGAATTGGATGAGTGTTCAGGAGGGTGTGATACCAAAGTCCTTGTGCATTTTTTTAATGTCAATGGTGACGAGATTGCGAATCTGTACGTTACATACAATGTTCTGAATGATGTGGTTTGTGTAGGAAATCTCGAGATACGGGAAAATCGACTGTATCATATACATTGTGCTGCATATTGCGGCAATCGCCATTTGTTTACTGGATGCCCCTGTAATGACCAACTTACCCGACGAAAATACCAGTGCTGTGGTCTTGGGTTCATCAATGCGAATTGTAATTGCAGCAGATCGTTTTTTGTTGTAGGCGCTATTTGGAATACACCCAGAAATCATATCGAGGTCGATTTTATCGGTATTGGTCACGATGTGGATTGTCGACACCATGTTATGAGTTGTAGGTGTGCTGTCTTGTTCATCTGTTCGGAACTTTTGACACACGTTTTTATTGTCCAGTCGTGCTAACAGGCGTGACAGACAATCATCTGCGGACATTTCCTGGTCTGCCGTAAACTGTTTCCTAATACGTCACTGACAGCATTAGGAGGCACTGATATGTGGCAATATTTGCGTTTTCGCATGTTGTTTTGTTTACCAGTGTTTTTGTGTTTCATACTTTTTGAACATCTGTGTCTGTACGCATGCTTTTCCTTTTTTTCCTTTTTTTGGCCTCCAGAGGATTGTCATTGTTCTATTTCGGATCACGCCAAAACTGTATGCATACCAGAGACATTTTTATGATTGTATAGTCAATATGTCCGTGGCTTTGGGCTGCAGTTGCTGTTATTTAGTCACACAAGACGGCGAAATCTACGCATTTGGGTCCAACTCCAATTGGCGCCTTGGTATTGACATGCATGGCGATGCGCTGCAGCCAGTGTTGATGAAACGAAAACGCTCAGGTCAGATGCAAACATCTAGCAATCAAGCAAAACACAAAAGGGAATGTGATACAGTTGGAATGGTGGCCGCTGGGAAATGGCATGGCATAATGGCATGGCATATGCACATCGAAAGACGGGGCTGTGTGGACGTGGGGATACGGGAGAGTGTGTCTTGGGAATACAACTTTTGACATTCGACTACGCCCTTTGCGTCTTGACATGCAAAATTTCAAGAGATCACCTGCTGTGATGGTGGCTTGCGGTGACTTTGTCACAATGGTTTTGACAGCCGGTGGGCTGGTTTGGAATTGCGGGTTGGGGGATAGTGGAGAACTTGGACACAACGATTTTGATTCCAAGTTCACATTGACGCTGATGGATCCAACAAGACGTTTTCATGATGCCCGAATCGAAATGATTGCGGCTGGTGATTGTCATGCTATGGCATTAGACACAAGTGCCCAGTTATGGACATGGGGATCGAATCAATATGGACAACTGTGCCACAACAAGGGGTTGACTGGTATGAATGCGTTTGGTCAAGTTATATGTTCACGTAGCGCAGAACCTGTGCTGCTGTCAGTAGAAACGTTTAAGAGATCCGCTGTAGTTTCGATGGATGGTGGCAAACAGTTTACAATGGTTGTGACTGCTGATGGTGTGTTATGGGCATGCGGATATGGGAAAAATGGACAACTTGGGACGGGGAGAAGGGAAAATATAAACATCGCATGGCGTGTGGGAGATTCCAAGTTGTTTGGGAAAATGGGTGTCAAGATGGCGGTTTGTGGCAACTATCATTCTTTGATACTCACCAAAAACAATCAAGTGTTCAGCTGCGGTCAAGGGCAGTATGCAAATGTCGGCTGTGATGTCAAAAAAGGCCATGTTATGGATCTTTTGTGGCCAACTCTCATTCATCCAGAATACTTTGACAATCAGATGATTTCCACTGCTGCTGTTGGAGCACAGCACTCCGCTGTGGTGACGGAAGAAGGTCGTGTAAATATGTTGGGAATGTTGGTGGATAGGGAAGGGTTACCTGATCGACGTCTTTTTGACCATAACTTGTCGCAAGATGGAGTCGAGCAAGGTATGACAATGGAATTGAAATTTCGGCTAGTTCCAGATGATCTTCTCAACGGAGCACACATTGGCCGTCGTCATTTCATGTACCGTGAACACATAATTATACTTGCAATGGCCTTGCACTGCCGTCTTGGTGCTAACTCTATATACAATGGATTGTCACAAGATCTTTTCAAATCCATCATTGATTGCTTGCGATTCAACCCTGGCTCATCAGTGTGCGCTTAGAAACTCGCTGGCTGTGTCATTATCAATGGCCTTGGTGCAGGTGCAGTCGGGGGGGGTGGCAATCCTTCGCTGTCCCCTGGCAGGGCTACTGACACTGTTCCCAGCTCTGTTGTCTCTACTTCTATCCCTCTGTCACCGGGTCGCGGTCTCTACCTGCCGACGCAAAGCCAAGCATTGTATCGTAGCGCCTCTTCGAGCCCCTCGGCTCGCCGTCCCTCATCTGGCTTGGATGTTGACAACAAGGAGGCTGATGCACGCGAGAATGTCGTCGTTGCAGATGGGCATGCCGATATACGCGCGAGCGCTGCGATGACTGATGACAATGACAACTATGCAGATGACTGTAATTTCGATGACACTCTCGGCGGAATCCTTGTTGCGTCATTCAGGGACACGCCTTCTCCCGACCTTGATCTCGCTTTTGGCACCGTCGACTCCAACGTCGCCTCGCTTGCACTCGCCTTCTCTCTCCCACTTCCTTCCCCCTTCCCCCTCCCCTCCCTCTGCTCCTTCTTCTGCTACTGCTGGGGAGCCCTTCTGAGATCCAGGAGTTTTCACTATCATAATCATCTTTTCCCCCTCTTGGTGGCTGTCTTGTAATAAAATTTTCTCTCTCTCTCAGTCAACGATCCTGGCACACGTCTGGATGGAGTACTTGCCAGGCAAAGAATTCAAGCAACAAGCTGCAACACGCCCGAGGCTCAACTGATGCGAACATGTAAGGTCAATAACTGCGAAGCGCACTTCACTCCGCACCAGCACTAGCTCCAACAACTACATTATTGACCTGCCAGGCGTCAACCATCCTGTTGCACTGTGATGGTGCAAGCCAATCAGTTTCAAGTGTTTGGACGATGTGAAGGCGCCTGTGGATCTGTTTGGCGGCAGAGACAGTCCAGACAGTGAGGCACAATGATGGCCGTGCTGCGTGCTTGCCTCGCCGATCAGGCTCAGGCCATCTCCTCTGACCAGCCGGCCTCTTCGCAGGCGTGCACTGTAGAGGCTTTCGCGCCAAAGTTCTATGATTCGACGACAGTCACTCCACCGCGCATCAACGAGACTCGTCGAGAGGAATCAAACCCAAAAATGAATAGAGAGAGAGAGAATGTTTATCATGACAGCCACCAATAGGGGAAAATGATGATTATGATAATGAAAACTCCTGGATCTCAGGTTGACTCCCCAGTTGTAGAAGGAAAGAGAAGGGAAGGAGAAGGAGGAGAGATGAGAGACCTACATAAAGACACATAGTGACAGGCGATGTCAGCTAAGAAAGGACATGGCACAGAAAACTGTGCGACTTGACGATTGTGAAGAAGAAGAGAGTGAAGTGACGCGAGAAGCGCGGGCAGGGAGGGGAATGAATTCGCGAACGACGTATGGCATTCTATTTCACTCGGGGAAAGAGAGAGAGAAAAGTTTATTATAAGGTAGTGAACCTCAATCCAATAAACAATACATACATACAACCACCAATAGGGGGAAAAAGATGATTATGATAGTGAAAACTCCTGAATCTCAGATGGGCTCCCCAGCAGCAGCAGAAGGAGGAGGAGAGGCGATGGGAGAGGGAAGGGGGGAGAGTGGAGAGAGAAGTGAAGTGCAAGCGAGGTTGTCGTTGACGTCGACGGCGCCAAAAGCGAGATCAAGGTCGAGAGAAGTTGCAACCCGGGATGAAACGCCGAGGATTTTGCTGAGAGTGTCATCCAAAGTACTGACATCGGCATTGTCGTCGTTGTCATCTGTCATCACAGCGCTCGACATCGGCATGCCCGTCTACGACGGTGGCATTCGCGCGTACATGGACTTCCTCGTTGACACCGTCAAAGCCAGAGGAGGGACTACGAGCCAAGGGACTCGAAGAGGCGCTGTGATACGATGCTTGACTTTGCGTAGGCAGGTAGGTACCACGGCCCGACGACGGAGGGGCAGAAGTAGAGTCAACAGGACCAGGAACGACGCCTGGAGGCATGCTAGAAACCAGTGAAGGATTGCCACCCCCCCGACTGCACCTGCACCAAGGCCATTGAGAATGTCGCTGCGGACAGGGCCACTGACAGCAGACGAGCTTGGAGGAGGGTTTTCCTGCTGACGAGGATGAGAGATGTCAACAGCGCTGCGGATAAGACAATCAGCCGCTGATCGAGGGCGAACAGAAGCCGTGCTCATGGGGTGAGCGGTGCCATGTACCAACAAATGAGTGCGTATGGCAGAACCGTACGCAACGGCAAGGCAAATCGCATTCCTATTATAGCTGAATGTGCTAGCCCGACTTCACTTGAAACGTTCATTCCCGATATCCTCTTCGTCCCCAACAAGATTGAAGTACTTGACCGTCTGCATGTCAGCCAACACCCAAAGGAGACGTAGAAATTCAGGATGAATCTTGCCATCGACAGATAGGATTGCAGGTGCGAAAGCGATGTTCTTGGCAGCATAATCACGTTTGTATCTGTTGTTCTTGATGCGAGCCCGAGCGTTAAGGTAGTCACCGAGTTGCAGCT
>Ga0335398_10010260_pt1 | contig 10686 bp, 5 predicted proteins | sample BON03_FD_205742 | JGI IMG/M metagenome (GOLD analysis project Ga0335398, IMG submission 205742) | Freshwater microbial communities from Lake Bonney liftoff mats and glacier meltwater in Antarctica - BON-03 (spades assembly) (version 2) | ecosystem: Environmental > Aquatic > Freshwater > Ice >...
CCCCCTCCCTTCCAAATCAAGGGGGTCGCCCAACACACGCTTTTTCCCAGACTTTGCAAACTTCCAAACCTAAGGTTCGAACGGGTTCGAAACAGCCCTTCGAAGGGGTTCGAAAGGCCAGTATAACGGGGGATGACGGAATGGCCCCGACAGGTTTCGGGGGCGCCAACGGGGGTTTCGGGTTATGTAATGCGCAAAAGATACAGATCATAGAAGAGAGGAAGGGAGAAAGAGGGCAGCAAAGCGCGTGTCCTTCGTGGGAGGTGGCGAGGAGGAGGAGGAGGGGCGATTTCTTGCGCGCTCCCCGCGGAACCAACCACAACGACGGGCGACGGGCGACGGGCGACGGGCGACGACGACAAGACGAAAAAGAATCACGCCCAGACGGCCAGCACACACATAAAGCCCGCGCCCAGCAGCAGGCTCCCGTACAGCCCCACCCTCAAGCCCGGCCGCACCAGCAGGTCCTCGCGCGAGAACTCCTCCGCCACGATCTGGAACAGCGCGATGTGCAGCAGCATGCCGCCGCTAAGGCCGTTGAGCGTCCCCTGCACCGCCATCGCGACCGTGCTGGTAGGGTCGTACAGGCCCGTGACGGCAATGCCGATGGCGATGCCGATAGGCGTCGTGAGGCTGTAGGTCAGGGCCATGAGACACTGGTGCAGGCGGCTGAAGGACGTGCGCGCGAGGACCGACCCCAGCGACAGGCCCTCGAGCGCCTGGTGCACAGTCAGCGCTCCAAGCATGGTCGCCACGTAGGCCCTGCCGCTGACGACGACGCCGAGGCCGATCCCGATGACGAGGCTGTGGAAGATGCACCCGGCCTCCATGGCGTAGGCGCCGACGGTGAGCTTGACCTTGCGGATGGCGGCGGCGATGGCGGTGGCGCGGGCGGCGCTGTCGCCGTTGCCCGCGTCGTCCCCCTGGCCGTAGCCAATGGCGCCGCCGCCGTCCGTTTGCTGCGACGGCAGGCGCTTTTCGAGCTCGTCCTCGTCGCCGTGGCGGTCGTGGTCCGCCCCCGCCACAGCCGCCGCCTTGCCGCCCGCCTCGGCCGCCGCCGCCGCCGCCTCGGCCTCGCCGGCGGCGTCGAGCGCGGCCGCCCGCGGCGACGTGTGCGAGTGGTAGTGGTGGAACGGGTTGCCCGCCGCGCGCGCTGGGAGGTCCGCGGCCTCGCACGCCGCCGCGTCCCCGCCGGCCGCCGCCGCCGCCCTGTGCGCCGCCTGCTCGGCCTGCAGCGCGCGCTTGACCGCCGCCGGCGCCATGAGCGCGGTGACCGAGCTGTCGATGATGAGCAGTAGCACGACGCCAAACAGGATGGCGACGCCGCCCAGGTGCTCGTAGCCGGCGCTGACGGCGCCGAGCTCCTCGATGGCCAGGGGGATGATGTGGACCTGGGGTGGTGTTTGCATGGGGGGGGGGGGGGTGTTGGTGGGGGGGAGAGAGAGAGAGAGACTTGAGCGGCGGCGGAGGCGGCGGCGGCGGGGCGTTTTGTTTTTCTTCGGGGCACCGGCGGCGGCGCCGGCACGGGCGCCGGTACGTACGGGGGAGGACGGCCGGACGGCCCCCGTACACGCGACAAAAAAAACGACGGCGGACCGATGCCCGTGTGGCGGCGCGCGCGATCCAAGCTCGCGCCTGCCCCGCCAGTGCCCCCCGCCGATCCGGGCACAAGACTGGCGCGCGCGCACAAACGGGTCGGCGGAAAACGCTATCTCTCTCCTCACCAGCGCCAAGCCGAGAATGGTGCCGCCGGCAAAGGTGCGCAGGGCGCGCGCGGCCTTCGAGTCGGGCGACGCGAGCCGCCGCACAAAGATCGGCAGCAGGCCCGCGAGCAGCGCGCCCGCGAAGATCGAGAAGATGGCAGCGATGCGCAGGTCCAGCGTGGGCTGCCCGTCGGCCCTGGCGCTGTGCTCCTCGTGGCCGTGCGCGTGCCCGTGCGCGGAGGAGGAGAGGGCCTTTTCTTCGGCGTGGTGGCCGGCCTCCTCCTCCCCCTCATGCGGTGCCTCTCCTGCTCCGTGCGCGTGGCCGTGCTCCTCCTCGGCGTGGCCGTGCTCCTCCTCGGCGTGCGGGTCGGCAACCGCCTTTAACTGTCGCAGCAGCAGGCGGCCCGCGAACGCGAGGCCGGGCGTGTCCATCTCGCGCCCCTCTGTGTTTTGGGTGGCTTGCTGAAAAAGGGCCCGAGAAAAAGAGAGCCGATAGAGAAAGGGGAGGGGGGGGGGCGGCGAGTTCGCGTGTGTGTGACTGGGCGGCGCGCGCGCTCGGACGGGCCGGATGTCTGCGGCTTCGTGGTGGGAGCGGTGGTCGTGGTGGTATGGGGGCGATGGAGGCAACGCGCCGCCTCTTTCATCGCGCGCTCGTTGATGTGGCTGCCGACGATGCGCCGCCTCGGCCGCCGTACTGGCCCCCCCTGTCCTATCCCGACGGCCGCGAGAAACGCTTGGTGGTTTTTACACTCGACGTCCTTTTTCTTCAAAAACGCGGGCAGGTTTGCTAGCGCGGCGGACGGGCGCGCGGCGGGTCTACATGAAAAGATGGCGCGCGCGCAACAGAGAAGGAGAGTGGCAGCGAAAAAAGCGCGCCGCGGCACGCCCTCCGCCGCTCGCGCCCCCCGCCCTCCCCCCCGCCGCCCGCCCTTAGAGCCGAACGAACACGACAGCGACCCAAGAAAAAAAAAGGGATTTCTCACGCCGCGGGCGCGGGCGGCGCCGCCGGCGCCACCGGCGCCGTCGCGCCGGCCGCCTTGGCCTCGTCGACGTGCTTCTCCGTCAGCACTTTTTTGAGGTCGGCGGCCGCGTCCTTGAGCGGCAGCTCGCCGTGCAGCACCGCCTTGAGGTCGGTCAGAAAGTGGCGCTGGACGGCCGGGTCGGACAGCTTGGCGTACGCCGCGTGCACGCGCGGGTCCGCGAGCACCTTGGCGACGTGCGGGTTGGACGCGACCTTCTTGGCCGCGGCCTGGAGCTCGGGGCGCGACAGCAGGTCCTGCACGGCCTTGGAGCCCGTGGCGCCGGCGCTGGCCGCGGTCGCCTTGAGCTTGTCGGCGTCCATTCTTTTTGTTGGTTGGGGGGCTGTTTGTTCATTGTTGTTGTGGAGTGAGGGCAATTGTGAGGCAAACGAGGCCGTTGGTGGCGGGAGAGTGCCAGGAGGATGGAAGGAGGACTATCGCGGGCGGAGGGCGGGGCGGCGAGGGCGGCGGCACCTTCCCCCCCCCCTTCGGAAGCCGTTCCTTGGGGGCGCGCGCCTCGCGAACCCCCGAGAAACACCCCGGAAACTCGCACGTCCCAGGACGTCGGGTCAAGAGCAGGTCCATGCGGGCCCCGCGGAGGCCCCGAAGCAAGGGGGCCCCCGCGTTCAGAGGTGTGGTTTTTTGACGCGGTCGTTGGTGCCCATCGAAAAAAGACGAGAAACTTGTTTTGCCCCGTGTTTGCCTCCCTCGAAAGGTGGGCGCGCCCAGCCGGTCGCGGCGCCACGTCTTCGAAAGCCTCCGGCGCGCGCGGGGCGGAGGGGCGGGGGGGGACGCGGAGGCTGCGCGGGAGGAAGCAGGCCGGGTCACCAGCGAAACACCACGACGATGGTTTTCATTTTCACGTTTGTTGGTCCGTCGGAACCAACAAAATTCGTACCTCGGAAGAAGGAGAAAGGGCAAAGAGTGTCCGGGGAAGCGCCGAGACAATTAGTGAGAAATAAGAGAAGTGTGAGCTGTGGTTGGAGGGCCCGACGTGAGAGAGGGAGGAGAAGAGAAGGAAAGGGGGGCGGAAGCGGCAACGACGACGGACGACGACGAGGCGCGTCACGGGCGGCGCGGCAAGAGCGCGTCCGACGACGGGGCCGCAGCGCTCGCCTGATGATGGGGGGGGGGGTGGGGGTCGCGCAAGCTGCAGGTCGCGCGCAGGGCGGCCCAGAGCGACTCGTTCTCCCCCTCCTCGCCATCCCGCGCCTTGACGAGGCGCGTCACCACGGGCGCGCCCAGGCGAATGGCCGCCGCCGCGTCGTCGCTCGCCGGCTCGCGCCGCTCCTCCGGCCGCCCGCCGCAGCCGAAGGCAAAGCTGCTTCCGCCGCCGCCCATGCCGCCCGACAGCGACGCCACCCTCAGCGCCAGCGACGGAGCGGGTTGCTCCACCGACGCCGTCGTGCCGAGCGCCCAGCCGTCGAGGGACGCGGCGCCGCCGTCGTCCGACCCAGCGCCGTTAGCCCCCTCGCCTGTCGCCGACCCGTCGCCATTTGCCGCCGCCGCCGCCGCTGTTGCCCCACCGCCCCGGCCACCTCCTCCGCTGCGCTTTTTCAGCAGCAGGCGCGACAGCGCGTCGGGCCCCAGCAGGGCGCGCAGGCCGCCGAGCGCCGCGGCCTGCGCGCGCCGCGCGCGCCGGTCGCCGGCGCTCGCGGCGCCCACCTCGGCGCGCCCGCCGCTCGAGCCCAGGCGCGCCATCTTGCTGCGCCCGTCCTCCTCGCCGCCGTCCTCGGTCCCGCCGCCGCCGCCGCCGCCGCGGGACGACGGCGGCGCCCGGCCGCCCGCCCCGCCCCCGAGCGACCCGCGCGCCGCCGCCGCCACCTCGCGCGCCCGCGCCCGCGCCGCCGTCGCGGCGGCCGCCGCGCGCGCCCGACGCAAGGCCAGCACGCGCGCCGCCTCCCGCACGAACGTGTAGAGCAGGAGCGGGCTCGACGCGCGGTTGCCGTCCAGCCGCACGTCGCGCACGTGCCGCCGCGACAGCGCGAGGTCCACCAGAGCGTCGACGCCGGCGTTGCGGACGCGGTTGCCGTCGAGCAGCAGCTCGGCCAGGGCGGGGGGCGGGGGGCGGGGGGCAGGAGAGGGGGCGGGCGCGGTCCTCGCGCCGCCTGCCCCCCCCCCTGTGGTGGTCCGGCCGCCCAGGCTGCCGACGCCACCGCCGCCGCCGCCCCTGCCGCCGCCGCCGTCGCCCGCCGCCGCCGCCGCCAGCGCCTTGGCGCCCGCGTCGGCGATGGCGTTGCCGCTGAGCGCCAGCCGCTCCAGGCGGGGCAGCAGGCCCGCCGCCATCGCCGACGCGAGCAGCTGCGCGGCCGCGTCGGTCACGCCGGCCCTGCACAGGTCGAGCGACCGGAGCGCCATGAGCACCCTGGGCCGGGGCCGCCCGCCGCCGGCCCGCGAGCTGGGCTCCCAACTGTCGGGGACTCCGTCGCCGAACGCGCCGCCGGCGCCGCCGCCGCTGCTGAACGTGGCGCCGCCGCCGCCGCCGCCGCCGCCGCCGCCGCCGCCGCCGCCGCCCGTCGTCGTCCTCGTCGCGCCGCCGCCGGGTGCGGGCTCGGTCGTCGTCGCCGCGCCCGGCAGCACCAGCGCCCCCGCCCCTGGCCCCGCGCGCGTGCCCGAGAGGTCGAGGTGCGCGATGGCGGCGCCCGCGCGCATGGCGGAGCCGAGCGCGGCGGCGGCCGCGGGGCCGACGCCCGCGTTGTTGCGCAGCGACAGCGCGAGGCCCGGGCCGCGCGCGGGCGCCAGGGGCGCCGCCGCGAGGGCGTCGAGGAAGCCCCCGACGCCGCCGCCGCCACCGCTCTGCTGCAGCGGCGAGGGCTGGTGCAGCTGCTGGTGCAGAGCGCGGGACGTCAGGCGCGGGGCCGCCGCGGCCGCCGCCGCCGCCAGCGCCCGCGCGATGCGCGCCGCGCCGCGCTCGCCGATCGCGTTGTCCGAAAGGTCGAGCACCTCGAGCCGCGCGGCCCACCCGCCGCCGCCGCCGCCGCCGCCGCCGCCGCCGCCGCCGCCGGGCGCCCTGCCCGCGCCGGCCGCCGCGCCGCTGCTGCGCGAGGAGCCCGAGGCGCAGCAGCACGAGTCGGCGAAGCGCGCCGCGCCCTCGTCCGTGATGCCGCAGCCCGCCGCGCGCAGCTTGACCAGCCCGCCGCGCTGCGCCGCGCTCGCAACCACCGCGCCGAGCGCCGAGGCGGCGATCGGGTCGGACAGCGCGAGCGTGCGGCCGACGTCGAGCTCGCGCAGGGCGCGCGGCGACCAGGGCAGCCGCGCGGCCAGGGCGCGCAGGGCCACGGCGACGACGACGGCGGCCGGGTTGACAACGACTGTCGGCGCCGCCGCCGCCGCTGCCGCCGCCGCCGCTGTCGCTGGGCTGGCGTTGCTGCTGGCGCTGGCGGTTTGGCTCCGGCGCCCAGCGGCCGTGGCGGTGGTCGGCGTCGAGCCGCCGCCGCCGCCGCCGCCGTCGCCGCTGCCGCCGCCGTTTTTGCTGCCGCCGCCGCCGCCGCCGCCGCCGCGCCCCACCAGAAGCAGCCGCCTGTGGCCGCCGCCGCCGCCGCCAGTCGTCCCGCCTCCCGCGGCCGCTCCGGCGGGCGGCGCGTAGCGCAGGTTGATGAGCGCAGCCCGCTCGACGCCCGTGCCCGCGATCGCCGCCGCCAGCGCCTCGGCGGCCGCGGGCGACGCCATGGCGCAGTCCCGCAGCACCAGCGACCGCAGCTGCGCCGCCTCGCCCGCCCCGGTGGCGGCGGCCAGGGCGCCCGCGAGCGACGCGAGCGCCTCGGCGCCCACGCGCGCGAGCGTGAGCTCGCGCAGGCCGACGTGCACGCACGCCTGGACGCCGGGGGCCAGCGCGGCGGCGACGGCGGCCGTGTGGATGCCCCCAAGCGACAGGCGCGCTAGGGGGGCGGGCGGGGGGCAGGCGGCGGGCGGCGGCGGGGCGGCGGCGGCGCAGGGGGCGAAAAAGGGCGGCGGTCTCCACGGGGAGGCCGCGCTCGCGCCGAGGCCGCCGCCGCTGCTGTTGCTCGATTGCTGCTGGTGCTGGCGTCGCTGTTGCTGTTCTTGTTGTTGCTGGCTGTTCTGGGCCGCGAGCGCCGCGGCGCCGCCCGCCTCGGCCATTGCCGCTGCCGCTGCCGCCGCCGGCGCCGCCCGGCCCTCCTCCTCCTCCTCCTCCCCCTCCTCGGCGCCCGCCGCCGCCGCCGCCAGCGCCTCGAGCGCCGAGCCCAGGGCGACGGCGGCCGATGTAGAGGCATAGGCGGCGGCGGCGGCAGACGCGGCGACCGTGGCCGAGCAGCCGCCGCCGCCGCCGTGGCCGCTTGCTCCTCCGCCGTGGCCGCCGCCGTCGCCGCCGTTTCCGCCGGCCGCCAGACCCACCTCGCACACCTCGAGCGACCGCAGCAGGCGGGACGGCACGCCCGCGCGCGCCGAGCTGGCCGCCAGGCGCGCGTGGCGCTCCATGGCGGCCGAAACGCGCCGCAGCTGCGCGGGCGACGCGTGAGCGACTTTCAGGGAGGAGGCCGGCGCGCAGTGGGGCGCCGGCCGGCGCGGTAGCAGCAGCGCTCGCCGTGGGGCGCGGCGCGACGCGCCGTCGTCGTCGCCGCCGCCGTCGTTGCCGCCGCCGCCGCCGCCCTCGCCGTGCGCTGCTGCTGCCCCTCCGCCGTGTGTCGCCGCGAGGACGGCGACGTTGTCGAGGAGCTCGAGCTGCGACGCCCAGCGCGCCTCGCTCGTGCAGATGCCGTCCATGTCGATGTCGACGGCCTGCTGGCCCGCGCCGCCGCCGCTGCTGCCGCCGCCGCTTTGCCGGCCGCCGCCGCCGCTGCCGCTTTCGGAGGAGCGGCGCTCGGCGCGTTGGCGGCAAGAACGCTTGCCGTTGGTCCGCCTGCTGCGCCGCAGGCGCGGCGAGTCGGCGGCGGCGAGCGCGTAGAGTAGGCCGCACGTGCCGCCGCACCCGGCGTCCGTCATTGAGTCGGTTGGCTGGTCGGTGTCGCGTTTCGCGCGAAAGAGAGAGGACGTGGAGGAAACGAGTCGTTTCTCGGGAAAAAGGGAGGGGTCGCAGGTCGCGAGCAGAGTTTCCGCACGAGAGGGGGGAAGGAGAGAAGCGCGGTTGCTGCGGCGCGAGAGACTGCCCCACGCTCGCGCAAAGTCTCTCTGACACGGATCGTTAGGTAGCGGATCTCCAATGGGGGGAAGAATGAAACCGGCGAGTGTGTGAGTTTGCTGTTTTTTCTTCCCTTGCCGTCGCGCGGGAGGTTTGGCGGCGGTGGCCAGCGAGCGCGGCGGGACAAGTCCGGCCTCTCTCAACATCCCATTCTCACACACACACACACAGCACACGAAAAGCCTCACACACGCGCGCGCGCACACACAAGTAGTCGTCACACACGTACACCCGGCCTCCTCCCTCCCCCGACAAACCTCGAAACATGCGCCGCTACTCTTTCCTCGCGGCCGCGGTCCTGGCCCTGGCCCTCGCCTCGTGCTGCCGCGCCGCCCGCCTCGACGAGGCCCTGCAGGGCGCCTTCCAGGCGCCCCAGCAGTGCGCGCCTGGTGAGTAAGCGTCGATAAGCCTCTGGCGCCAGCGCGCGCCTCCGGGTGTCGTCGTTTGCGCGAGGACGGAGAGCGCGGACTCGCGGAGCCCTCTGCATCAGTCGAGCGGTTTTTCACCGGGCAGGGGCTTTTACGTCCGTTGTCTCGCGCGCTCGCGCCGCACGGCCCGAGCCCCCCCCCGCCCCCCCAAGCGAGCTCGGTCGTCTCAATTCAGCGCGCGCCCGCCCGCCCGGAGTGGGACACGCGCCCCTCTCCTGTCCGCTGTCCGGAATTAAACAAAAAAAGGCCCCCCCGGCGCAACTTCACACGCTCGGCGCGCCGCCGCCGCCGCCGACGCCGCCGCCGTGCCTTCCCGCCGCTTCTTCTCACCCCCTCCTCCCCCCTTCCCCCCTTCCACACCATGAAAAACCAAACAAAAACCACAACCCACAATCCTCAAACCATGACCAGCCCGCGCCATCATTCGCCAGAAGGACGCCTCCCGCTGCGCGGGCGTGCCGCTGGTCGCCGACTGCATGATGGGGCTGGCGGTGGCTGTGGCGCCCGACTGCACCGCCTCGCTGACGCCGACGCTGCCCGTGGCCTCGGACGGCACCTACTGCGAGCCGTCCGTGGTCGCGCAGCGCGGGCCCGCCATCGTCGGCCGGTACAACCACGGCAGCAACCTGGCCATCAGCATCGCGCCGGTCGCGGGCGCGGGCGCGGGCGCGTTCGCGGTCGGCGTCGAGGGGTCGTTCCCGAAGGGGAATCAGGGGGGCCAGGAGGCCTCGATCCGCTGCGTCATGGCCTACGCGCTGGCCGAGGGCGAGCTGCTGGGCTCGTTCGCGGGCAAGTCCGGGTCGGCGTCCGTCCCGCTTCCCGGACAGGCGGCCGTGACGGTGCAGCAGGAGGCGGCCGCCAAGGCGGCGGCGGCGGCGCTGGCGGCGCAGGCCGAGGCGGTCAAGGCGGCCGGCGAGGCGGCGGCGCAGCCCAAGTCGCTGGGGTCGTCGGCCGGGGTGGCGGCCGGCGGCACGCTGGCGGGCAAGTTCCTGCGCGCGGGCGTGGCGGCCGCGGCGCTGATCGCCGGGGCCGTCGCGATGGCGTGAGCGTGCCCCTGCAGCGCCTGCAAATGGGGGGGGGGGGGGAATGCCTTGCGCGCAACGGCAGGCCTTTGCCCCCCCTCTCTCTCTCTTCTTTCCTCCTCTCCTTTCATTCTTGCTCTCATTCCTTTTTGCGCTCAAAGTGCGCGCACTGCTTAGAAAAGCTAATGTGGCTGCTGCCGTCACACAGCGGCACAACTCCCGGGGTATTAACTTGCATATGAATCTCAACAGTGTCGATCTATTTTTGGATGTGTCGCGCCTTTCTCGAGCGCGCGCGCGCCGGCCGTCGCCGACGCCGACGCCGACGCCGACGCCGACGGGCCGATCGAAGGAATCGTGCCGAGAATGGGCGCCCGCCCGTTCTGCCGCCAAAACAGAGAGGACGGCCGAGCGGGTGGAGCGTCCGCGGATCTGCATTCGCCAGTCCGGCAGTCCTAGCCCTGCTTGGCCGCGATCCTGGCCAGACCCGCCTTTGCGATCGCGTCGCGGTCGGGCAGGGCCTGCAGCGCCAGCCGCATGGCGCGCTCCGGCGCCCCAACACCCTTGCCGCCGCCGCCGCCGCCGCCGCGCAGCGCGGCGGCGGGCCCAAAGATCCCGAGGTCCGTGCAGAGGGCGGCGACGGTGACCACCGAGAAGGTCGCGCTGGCAGGCGCGCGCCAGGCGCACGTGACCAGGTCGATGTCGACCGAGTCAACGAAAAGCGACTCGGTCGGCGCGCCGCCGTTGCAGCTGCCCTGCAGCACGGTCGAGCCCGCGGGGCACAAAAATTTGGCGACGACGTACGGGTTGTCCGGGTCTTCCTTGTTGACCTCGCAGGCGACGTCGCCCGGGCCCGAGCCCGCGTTGAGCTCCGCCGAGCACGAGCCGAGCGCGCCCGGCCAGCTGACCACGACGTTGCCCGAGCCGACGGTGCCCGTAACGCTGGCCGGGGTGTCCGCGGACGAGGGGCCGGGCGGGCCGGCGGGGCCCGGCGGGCCGGCGACGCCTGCGCGAGTGTTGCGTTTTTCGAGGGGGGCGGTGGTAAAGGGGGCAGGGGGCGATGGGGGCAAGGCGCAAATGGGCGTGAGAGTGGTGACAAGGGGCGCGTCTGCGCCTGCGCCTGCGCCTGCGCCTGCGTCGGACGACGAAACGACCACGCGCGGTCTGCTTACCTTGGCTTCCCGGCGGGCCGGCGGCGCCGTTCGACCCGGGAGGGCCCGCGACGCCGTTCGATCCGGGAGGGCCCGGGGCGCCGGACAATCCTGGCGGGCCCGCAATGCCCGGTGGACCAGTGACGGAAGGGCCCGGAGCGCCCGCGGCGCCCGGGGCGCCCGCAGCGCCTGGCCAGCGTTTGTTTGTTTTGCGCGGGGTGGGGTG
>Ga0335398_10010261_pt1 | contig 10686 bp, 2 predicted proteins | sample BON03_FD_205742 | JGI IMG/M metagenome (GOLD analysis project Ga0335398, IMG submission 205742) | Freshwater microbial communities from Lake Bonney liftoff mats and glacier meltwater in Antarctica - BON-03 (spades assembly) (version 2) | ecosystem: Environmental > Aquatic > Freshwater > Ice >...
TCTTTGAGACTATGGATAATGCATAAAATGCATAAGACAGCAAACTATAATAGATATTAGTAACATAATTAATAGAAATGATTAAGAGAAGATCCCTACGGGACAAATGAGTGAGTGGTAACGAGAGAAGTGTCAATCATTTATTATTTCATTCTTAGTGAACATTCTTTTGTTCATTTTATTCACTTAATTCAACAAAATAGGAATATCACTTAAGTACTAGAAAAGAAAGCAATAAATAGTCAATAGAGGATTATGAGAAAGTGATACAGAGATTATATCGTTTATTTTAGAAGTTACAAGATCACTATTATAAGAGATTTGTTACCTTCCTTGCCATGTTATGGATCTAATACATTATTACTCTTCCTATCTAAATAGAATCATATGATATCTTGTTTGTACTTCTTTTCTGTAGATCGTTTCCACTTTACTGTACTTGATTACTAGAATGCCAGGAAATGAACCATGAAATAAAGTATAAGATAAATGAGTGAGAGAAGTCTTAAGTAAAGAATATACAAAATAGTAACTATTACTACCTCTCTTTTCTATCAATTCTTGAAGAGTTACTACAAGCTAGAGACCGTAGGATTGACAAAATAGTTCCTTGGTGAAAGTAAGCTACACACAACATAAGTAAAATAAGACATAACTCTTTCCTATTCCCATCCATAGATCGTTTATAAGTATTGTTTGATATTTGATCCTACAGATAATTTATAACTTTTGTATATCGTTTTATATCCTTCTTCAACCAGAACAGATAATGGAATGTACAGCGTAGCTGGGGAATGGAAGGAGAGTGAATTAATCTTTAACTTGATCTATTTTCTTGGATAAAACTATAGAAGTAAGCTACAGGTAGGAAAGGAAGAGAATCAACTACTAGAAATGAAAAAGCTACAAATAAGATAATAATTAACTAAGAGAATAATATTTTATGTATCACTTATTGAAAATAAGATCATGGGTTATGAGTGGTAGTAATCATACAGGAGAAGAGACAAGGTAGGAATAGATAATATTTGAAGTTTGGAACAAACGACTAATAAAATAGATATAACTTTATACAGATTCTTTTCATTCCTTGGATTACTTGTTTCTTCTCTTTGAGTTACGGTACCTGAACCATCCATATTATTTCGGTTATCTTTCTGAATCATAGAATCCTGTATCACTTCATCCAATAAGACAAAAGGTACACTAAGAAACCCATGAGAGCTCTTTGTTTCCTTTCTTAGGGACCTATCATGAAGATAATATGCACAACATACCATCAATGATAAATTATAGAGAATAGTGCATGTCTTGTAGAACAAATGATCAAAGGAATCCCTGGAATATACAAAAGAGGAGATAGGGATCTTAGGAATAAGTACTAGAAATAAAGTGATACATTGTACACTATTATACATTAAATAGATAAAGGAAGTGACAGTGAGAGATTAGGTAGTAATAAATCCTGTTTCATTCTTATTTTATTGTAGTTACTAGATCCTAAAAACCAATTTATCTTAGTGTTGGATACTGGATTATTCATTAATGCCTTTGTTAGTAGTATCCAAGATAGTGAAATAGAGATATAATTATAAGTGATCTCTTGTGAATCATTTATTTAAGTACCTTTTCTTAGTTTGTTATTTGAGAAAATGATATCCCTTCATCCAAACAAGTTACTGGAAAGAAAGATAATTAATATTCCCCAGCTACGCTGTGTCCTTTTTCTTAGTGAGACAGTGAACTATTGATGAATTAAGGAAAGGGATTTATTTAACAAAATAGATAAAATATATAAGATCTAGCTAGAAAGTAAGTTTAATGGAAAGAGACAGAGAGCATGGTAATGCGATGAATGGTAGTAATACTTCTCTTTTATATGTTTACTTATGTCTCTTTTATCCTTTTTGAAACTTACTATTGTTCATTTATCATTCACTTTACTTTGCTTGCTTGAGGTACAATAGTGAGATATCTTTGATGAATTCCTGGACCTTACTAGAAATGGTTAACAGATAATGAAAAGGGATATAAACAAGTGATATGTAAATTAGAAGACAGCAAAGCTGGAAAAGACAAAGAGAACTAATTTTGATGAACCACGCTACATAAGAGATACTAAGAAAGTAATGGTACATGATTAAGAAAGGTTCTATAGCTTATTATTTTCTTGCATTTATCATAGAAGTAACAATAAATAATACTGTACGTAGCTGATTCACTCGTTTCCTCGTTCCATTCTCACTTCTCACTTATAATATTCTACAGAAAAGCTATGGATAAAGCCATGGATAGAGCCATTATTAGTATCTCACTTACTTATATCACTATTAATCATTTGGGAAGTAATATGTATCATCCATACTAAGAGAAGTTAAATAAGGGATAAATAGAAATGAAATATCTCAAATACAAGATCCTTAGTTCCTAGGAAACCATTCATAACGCAAAGGTAGTACATGATAGTAACTTCCAAAGATAACATAGAAAAATAATGGAAACCTAACATACATTACTACTAGAAAGTGATATTCTCTTCTTAGTCTCACTCTCTTATTTAACAGTTACTATTACTACCATTGATATTTCTATCTCTCATTTTAGGAACAGTGAAATATCTTATATCTTTTTTCATTCATCACGTAAGTAACTTAAACATATCACCTCCAGTACTCATTCACTATCCCTAAGAAAAGAGTTACTTCAAGTACTTATTCATGGCTTTGTCTCCGTGAAACGGATCTTCTCTTATTCTTGTATCCGCTTTAAACTCATGAAAATAAATAATAGATATAAGTATGATGTAGTACCCTGATAGAACATGTAACACTACTGTAAGAAACTAAAATATATGAAAGAGTCACTAATGGAAATAAACGATACTAAGAAGAGATAATAGATAGAAAGAGATATAAATTACGCTTCACCAAGGAAAGACAAGTAAGATCCCTGCGGTACCCTCATTCCATGGTCTGTCTCTTTTTCATTCTTAGTAACTTATCTCTGTACTTCGGGAGAATGAGATAAAAGGATTCCATGGCTCTGCTGAATGATTAATAGGTTCTCTTTCTTGGGGATCACTATTATAGAAATATAAGTTACTAAGAAACAAAAGATAGAAATGGATGGGTCAAACAATAAAAGAAATAACTTAAAGAAGAGAGAAGTTTGGAACAAACGAATAAGAGAAGATGCCATAGGCATAGAAAGACGAGTAATCAAGTACCATTCCACTACCTTTCCTACATTTCTTAGTATCACAGATACAAGATAGCTATAAATAGAATGGATTCCTAGATGAATTAGAATGAAAGTAATGGTACCTGTAGGAAATTAGTTAAACAAGGAAAGGGAAGGATCTATAACTCTTTGTAATACTAATAAAATAGTTCATTTATTACCTTACCTGAAGTACTCATACAACTTCCTAGATCTTGTATCTCCTATTCATAATACATAATAGATGAAATATAGAAGAAGTGACAACATGGCATGGGATGGATAATGCATAAAATGCATAAGACAGCAAACTATCAATAACTTATATTATTTTCTATCACTAATAAAAGAAGTGGTTCTACCAAGCGTTTCTAATATTATCTTTATTTATTCAGCTAATGGTTAATCTTTGGATTTGGAAAGTCTTTTATGTCTTTTTCTTATCTTAAGTTTGGTAACTGTCTTATCATTCTCTTAGTCTCTATCTTTTCGTTTGATAGAATTCACTTTCTAGTAGGTATGATCCAAACATAAATAAGTTACTTCTCTTGTTATTAGTGATACAAAGATAGATATAGGAAGTACTGGAGATTAAGTGAGAGCTCTGTTTCCTACCCAAACTAATGAAATCCAAGGAGTTACTTTAAATACTAGAAATAATTATTTATGTACAGACCCAAAGATATGAAAATGATAGTGATACAATGAATTCCTATCCCTTTTCTAAGAGACCTTTGCTTCCATTCCATGGCTCACTTATAGAAAAGAAAGTGGAAATGTAATCAGATCCATGGAGAGATCATTATATGTTTGGGATGAAAAGTAAGTAATAGATATTATAAAATGAATCCATAGGATATTAAGTACTTTGTTTATAGTTCACTCTCTTACTTATCCCTATGGCCAGCTATGCTGTCTTCTTCTATTAGTATTATCCGTGGATACTTATTTATTTGGGGATATTATATCTTTCTATTAGTTTGGATTCCACGGATTAATAATAGGATAGGTTCTTGGGATTAATAGTAACTCATTTTGAAATCAAGATATCTCTCCCATTCCTTTCCTCTGTCAAGAATATGGTATGTTTCATGGATTGTACTGCTCTTGTCTAAATAAAGTAATTCTGAGTCAAGGATTGATGCTCTTTGTACAGCATGAAAGTTGTAGATCCTTGAGATCCGTAGAGACCGTTGTACCTATTAATTATCAAATATATAAGAGATAGGAATTAAAGGATTATTTTGTGGGTACCGCTGTACATTATCGAAAGTGGAAGTTAAGTAACATTATTTTATGTCTACTAAATGAAAAAGATAAGTGAGCTTCCAAGAAATGTCCCTATGGCATCTTCACTCAGGAAATAGACAAAAGAGAGAAAGTGACCTATCCTGTACTCGAAATTAAGAAATAAGAGCTTCCTAACTCACCTAACAAACAAATATAACTTCACTTATCAAACGATTTCACTACTAATTAAACAAGTGATATATAATAAGTAATAGATCCTAGGTTCCGTCTGATACCAATAACTATAAGATACTAAAGGTAACATATATAATAGAAGATCCCTGATGGGAGAATGAGTGAAATACAAGATATAATTAAGTTATTCCTTTTCCACCATTACCTTTGTTTCGTTACCACTCACTGGATTTAACTACTAGAAAGATCTATGATGAGTTGTACAAAATTAATGAAAAGGATTTAGAAACGAGAGAAAATGAGTTAAATCCATGCTCTACCTAGAAAGTAACATAAGGTAAGAAGTAATAGGAATCCTTTTTCTAGCTCTTCATCCAGTACCTAAAACTAACAAGATCCAGAAGTAACTATTATTGGATATAAAATAGTGAAAGATATAAGTACCTTGTCCATTATCCCTAAACCTTTGAAGATAAATGATATTTAATAGTGAATTATTGTTATAAGTGATGTATCTAATTCCATTCTTAATGTCACTTCCAAGAAACGTAGAAAAGAGACTTATTATATTTAATGGACTTAAGAAACGAGAAATAAGTGACACAGGACAGTAGGATCTAAGTAAGATGAAAGAGAGATAAGTAATGAATTCCTTTTATAAATTATACAATACATATAGAAATAGTTTGATCTAGTGATCTAGAATGTAAGACCTAAAAGATAGAGAAAATAAGAGATAGGAAGATCACTAACATACAACAAATATAATTAATGGTAGTAATAAAAGACTAAGAGAAGATGCCATAGGCATAGAAAGACAAGAAAGAGGGATAGTGACTACTAGAAACAAATAAGTGAACCTTTTGTGAATCAATGGATTCCTTCCATTTCTACCTTCCTTCATTTTACTAGGAGGAAAGGTCAATCTATCTCTCACTCTCTTACTTACAAACCAAGAAGAATTTATTTCTCCTATTTCAATATTTACTACTTCTACATGTTCCTAAGAATTAATATTCAGGTACCCATTCTCTAGACCAAGAAAAGAATTGAAGGTGTAAACGAAGTGAATACAAACTAATACTCCAGCTATGCTGGAAGATAAGATATATAACTCTTATTATAGGATTACAAGATCTAGCATTCTTCTCTCTAACTTACTTTTATTCCTTTCCTACATTTATTATTAAGTACTCCAAATAAAGTCAGACAAATGAGATCAAATTGTTTCAAGAAAGAGTGATAAGTAATTAATAGTGAGTGAAACTCACGGGTTAGGAAAAGGTAGTAATAGATCTCATGAATAACATCAAACTAATTAAAGAAGACAAGTTCACTATTAAGCAAATATGAAATAAAGTGAATTAAGTAAATTATAAATTATTACGAGTGAGAGATCTTGTAGCCCTTAACCCTTTTTCATGACATCATACTAAAAAGATAAATCTTGTATCCTATGAATCCCTCTAATAATACAGATAATAGAACCTAGCTCACGGATAGAAGATGTCATGGTAGCCAAAGTAATCCCTAGAAACCAAAAGAAGTAACAATTAACTAAATACTTAAAGTACCTCATGGATAAAGACAAGAGATAGATCCGTGAAATGGATCATGTATAAACAAAGGAAGATATCGCTGGTTCTAAACTCACCTGAAGTACCGAAAATATAAGATATTAATTCATGAAAGATAAGTAAAAAGGAATAATCGGTTACCAAAAACAATCCTTTAATGGTCTGATGTACTTAGAATGGAAAGATAGTTATTAGTGAGTTACTCGTAGGATCTTCCAGTAATCAGGCTACAATAAATCCAGTGAACATCCTCTAACTCTTTTGTGTATTTGGATAGATGAATGATAAATAATATAATTGATAGATCTAAGGTGTAACCATTAAATATCACTCTTTCCCGAAGGGATCTTCTCTTGTTCACTTAGTTCACTTAATTTATCTTTCTTAGGGACTTATATCTTTTATCTATTGTTCCATTTCCTAACTTCACTCTGGAAGTAATAATGTCTAATAGGAAATAAATAAAGATAATGAAAGAGAATCCCTTTTTTGAGAATGGAACATGAACTATTACTCGTCTATTATCCAGGTACTATAAATTATGTATGATAGTGACAACAAACAAGAGATAAGAAAGATAAGCTCCAGAGAAATAGAATAAACATAATAAACCTAAGAAACTAAGAGATCCTATGAGTCCTAAGAACTAGTTTAATGTTAGTAATATCTTGTATCACTTTTATCTCTTTCATTGTCTCCTTCTCCATGGACCACTAATAAAAGAATGAAGTAGCAAAGGCTTTCTTAGATATTAAGGGAGTGAAACGAGATACAGAATACTACAAAGATAAGAAATAGAGATTAAGTTACTGTAGATAAGATGTATGTTCCTAATAAAGTAATAATGGAATAGATAATAGCATCTTCCTGGTAGCACAAACTAACTAACGTAGAAAAGAGAAGTAAGTGAACAATAGTAACTCATAGAAAGAAGTACTCACTTGTCCCGTAGGGATCTTCTATTATTCCTGTCTCATGTTCTTATTTTCTATTCACTTAGCCTTTCCTCTCGTTTCCATTTGTAGTACTTATTCACTTCGTTTCTACCAGTACTTGATGTATAATCCATATAACAGTTATTTGAGAAATAGAAATAAAGTAATGTCTAGCTGGATCTAGATCCTTTTATTAGTAACTTCCAAGAAAGAACATTATTCTACATAATCCAAGAATAGACATAAGTACTAGAAGGATCGAAGAGCCAAACATAGAATGGATAAGACATAAGTTCACTTTCTTTGTAGATCAATTCTTCATTCCCGCTGGGGCTTTATCCATCAGGTATCAAAGATAATATATAATAAACAGTTAAGAGAAGACAGCATAGCTGGCCATAGGGACAAAAGATATCACTCTCTTACATCCTAGATCAATCATGTACTTCCATTATACATCATACCTTTCTTTGCAGTAACTCGTATCTATTAATTATGTTAAGACAGAGGATCTAATGGTGATAGAGAATTAACATTTATTCCTTTATTACTCACTATATTTAATCCATTTCTTATATTCCAAAGATCTGTGGTACCGTCCTTTCCATTTCCATATCCCTTTATTTCTACACTGTACATCTTGTATCTAACTGTACTAAAAAGGTAGAAAGGAATGGATTGACAGAGGAAAGGAAATGAGAGCACTTATTTACTTTTTCTATCCTTTGAAACTAATTTGTAAGATTCCTAGATCCAATTTTATTCTCTTGGGAAATAGATTTTGATGAAAGTGATGAAAGAAGGTAAGAATTGATTCCCTGCGCCAGCATAGCTGTCTTCTAATGATTGTTTATTTCTGTTATTTTACGGTGCTCATCTTTAACTTTAAGCCAGCTGGTCCGTGAAAAGTGATAAACCAGCTGTATAAAAGACATAATAGAATAGAAGAAACATAAGAAAGAAGAGAGAAGTGACATAGAAACGCTTTCTTCAGTTACCGGAGATCCTAGGAATAAAACCAATAAACGAATATCAAACATAGTTAATAAAGTAATAGTAGGAATTCAGATCTAGTAGAGCATGCTACAATAAATGGTACTTCAGGTAGGAATAGAAGAAGATCTGAGAAAAGGTATGGATACTAAGAAAAGGAAAAGATACTAATATAGGAATATAACTGTTCATTCTCTACAAGACCTTTATTAAGAGAAAAGGTCTCTCCCAAGAATCTATTATTTCCTAAGTTTCCTAAGAGACATTTTCTTAAGATCATTTTTGACCATGACACTGTACTTCTTAGTGATGTATTGTATGATAGTGAGTAATATGAATGGTAGTAATCGGAAATGAAATGAGAGATTATCTGTAACTTATTGTACATGCTGCCGATACTTGAATTATTCAAACTAAGATAAATATAACGGCAGCTCCCCAAAAGAAATATAGGAAATAAAACTAAGAAAGTAATGAAATAAGTGATTATTAGAAGATGCCATTGGCAGCGTAAGACAGAAAAGATGGATGGTAGGTATTACTTTCTTCTTATCCTTGTTTCTAAGAAGTTATTCTTATTCTATGTTCTATCACTCACTTAATTGTTTGTATTAATGGATAGGAGCTTACTGTAAGTAGACAAAAGATTGATACATTATTCCTAGACCCATAGAACATAGAACCTTACTTCTCTTAATTATAAAAAGAGGTACAATCGGTTAATTCTAGTAGTTGGAGTATCAAAAGAGTGAAGGATAGTAGGATTACTTTAAGTATGAGAGTAACAAGAAGCTATTATTTTCTGTATCCTTCTCTATCTATTAAACTAGTTACACCTTTTCACTAACTAATAAGTAAATATCTCAAAGCATAGAATAAACAATTATTATTGAAACCTTCAGATAAATTTGATATACAAAGGTGAAGACAGCCTAGCTGGAAGAGAATGAAAGAAGGAAAAGAGAGCTTTGTTTAGATCTTTGGAACAAGAAATGAATTTTCTTTGGGGAAGAGATCACTTATAATCTTATTTTACTTTAGTGAATACTACGTCATTTCCAGAAATTAATGACAGGAAATACAGAATTACTTTTGGTTACTACTCATATATAATTCCTCTTTAAACTATACATCTTAGACAGAGCATGGAATAGATTCACTTTACAGACCGTAAGAGATCAATTCTTGTAGTTCTTAGTATCATTATATTCATTAACTTTCTATCTCTCTTTCTTGAATGGACCTACAGGACATGAACTATTATATAACTTATCTTACATTCTATTTATTTCTTAGTCACTTATTTTACATTTGATCCTAGAAGCACCAGGTACCACTTATAACCCGTAACATAAAATAAGTAAGAACATATAATAGTGATATTTCTATAATCTACAATAAATAAATCAATTATTAAGAACCATGGAACATGAAAAGATAAGTAACATAATTATAAAATAAAGATGTAGCATTCAAGCTACTAAGAACATCTTTCTTTCATCCTTCTCTCTCTTTTCTCTGGATTTGTTTTGTGATAAATATGAATAATAGAAGAAGTAAGAGTTGTACATAGTCCTAGTAATCACTATCCCTTGTTCATTCTTCACTTTTCTTAGTGTGATATGTTAGGTATGTTAGTTTGATTACCTGTGTCATATTCCTATATTATATTATATCTCCAGCTCTGCTGTTCATTCCTAGATCTAGTTACTATTATATCTTCAGTACTAGGAAAGGAAGAGAGGAAGTAGGTTACTAGGAAAGGTATTATTAGTAACTTATTCTTATTAACAGTGTGGTACCTCTATCTAGATCACTGTATTTCACCTACATCATACTCATATGTATATCCTTTCCTCTGTGATGCTAAAAGCATCAAATATAAGTGACACTAAGAAAAGTCCTTATCTTCTTCTTCTTTGCTGTCTCTTGTATATTAAGTACAGTAAGATGAATGATAAGTGAGAGGAAGTGATATGAGCTACAGCTATTATGAGTTATTTATATCTTACATTCTATAGAATCCTATGACTTCTTCACTCTCTTTTCTCTTTTCTTAGAGATAGTGATACAGCAGAGGTACCGAAGGATGGAATGGAAGTAACCTTTTCTATAATGTTAGGTATTATTTCACTATTTCTTGTATCTTGGAAGTTAGTTGTCACTTGTTTGTCATTCTCTCGTTTCCTCGTTCCATTCTCTTTGTTCATTCTAGTACATCTCCCATTCCTGCTCTTACTTCCTTTCTTGAGAAAGGCTCTTCCCATTGCTGGGAAGGAAGGGTACCTGAGTGATACTAAGATAGAGCTGGCCATAGACTAAAACCATCCTTCCAATACTCAAGAAAAATAAGCCAGCTCACGCATAAAAGAGATATTTATAAACGAAAGAAAGAGCCTGGCAGAGAAAAGAAAGCCAGGCATAGAAACAAATAAAGTATTTATAGCAGCGCCAGATTCACTGTACTCCACTACTAGAAATAAACCCTTGTTTGCGCTGCTGTACTTAAGTTAAATAAGATAAAGAAATGAAAGAGT
>Ga0335398_10010262_pt1 | contig 10686 bp, 18 predicted proteins | sample BON03_FD_205742 | JGI IMG/M metagenome (GOLD analysis project Ga0335398, IMG submission 205742) | Freshwater microbial communities from Lake Bonney liftoff mats and glacier meltwater in Antarctica - BON-03 (spades assembly) (version 2) | ecosystem: Environmental > Aquatic > Freshwater > Ice >...
AGAAGAAGATGTGAGCAAACCACCGATATCTCAAATCTAAAATAGATTTGAGCGCATAGACCCTCAATCAAGGGTACTAAACTACTTTTTATAGTAATAAAAGCAATCATCATCAACAACCACAATACCCAAACATCGAACGGCATCCCGAGGTCGGAAATCCCCAACTTCTCTCGGCAATCTCAAGATTTTGAGGTTCGTGGACAAACCAGAATTTTGCAGATGTGAGGAAGTGAGGGGTGGCAGAGAGAGCGGTACAAGGCAGTAGGTCAATGAAAACAAGATTTAGGAACGCCACCCTTCTAATCACACATGTATTGAACATGTGTGTGAAAAAACTCCTGGTTGTGTCGAACATATCAAGTACACAGTGTCGATCACTAGATCAGGCATGAAGAATGATGGCACATTAATATGGGTAGACCTTGAAATCAAAAATGCCTTTAACTCCGCAGGCAATTCATGTCTATGGACGATACTAGAGGGGTTCAGAGTTCCCAATGTCTGGCTGCTTAACATGTACGACAACTCCTCCATGCAGGTGCAGGTGGGTGGGAAAGGCACAGCAGCCATCCAGTTGGATACAGGAACCGTCCAAGGCTCGGTCCTCTCCCCGCTCCTTTTCGACTTGTTCATCAATGTCCTCCTTCAGCTGCTAGACTCCGCTGGCATATCCCACAAAGTCAGGAACGCCCCGGACTGGAACCACCAAGCCTTTGTAGATGACCTCTCACTGTACACGGAGAACACAGCTGACGCAGACATCCTGCTTACGTTGGTACAGAAGTTCCAAGATTGGAGTGGGCTGAAGATCTCAACTAAAAAATCGTTTGCAACGGGGGCCCTGTACGGCAGCGAGGCTAGAAGAGGCAAAACAACAGCCAATGCTAAGGCGCGCAGCGAAAAGGCCCGCACTGCAGGAAACAGAGGGTTGGCAGCAGCATGCAAAGGGGACGTCGCCTTCACGCCAGGTGAACAGGACCTCCCGGTGGAGGGGGCGGTCCGCACAATTCAAGGACACGCTCCAAAGGTCAGGTGTAAGACTTGTGTGATTGTCAAGGAGAACCACCACTTCCACCTGGCGGACCCCGGCCGATGCTGCCGACAATGCGCTACCACCTGGAGCCCCAAGGGTATCAAGTACGAGGGGGTACACCTCAAAACGACTCCAGGGAGATCCACCACCAGACTTCTCGGTATCCACCAAAATATGTGGCTAGACTCCTCTGTCCACTGAAGAAAGGTGTTAACGGGGCTATCGAGGTGGATTCTTACCTACGCAAGAATGAAGACCTAAGAATAGACCAGGCACTGAAGGTCGTATCAATGTGCCTTCCGTCACTGTTCTCCTTCTCTGCCCCCCTCATCTGATGGCCAGAAGCAGACTTGAAGATTCTCACGTCTATATGGCTTTGAGCATACAAAAACGCTTGGAATATAGGCCGTAGCACGGCAGCCTGCCTTCTATCCTTTCCGAGAGAGAATGGAGGCCTTCGGGTGAAGCTCCCGTTGTTCACCATTTTCGACTCCACGTGGGGAAACTTGGAAAGAAGCCACCAGTTCGACGACGGCACGAGGCAAATGATGAAACTTGCACACCAAGACGCCCTCACAGACAATGCATGGTCAAATCTCCTGGAACTCCAGAAAGAAGCTGGACTGCTTAGCTGGAACAAGGCGGGCGAGAATGAATTCATATTTGCATGCCATTTGACGAATAGACTAGACATCGAAGTGCTATGGGAGCCGTTCAACGAGTTTACTATCTCCGCAGCTCCCAACATCACACTCGCTACCCTCTCCGTTAAGGCAGGATTCCAACTCAGGATACAAATTCTGGGGGGAACAGGTGCCTGTCAAGTGCCTCTTGATTGATGCGGCTGGGTTCATAACGACACCACAGACCAGGGCAAGTTGCACAGCCTTCAAATCGATGGACAAGCACACAGTCCTGGACTCCCATCTTTAAGGCAAGCGATAACCAACACATATGGAGCGGCGGTATGGCTATCACAATTACTAGGCTTCCCATCAGCCAGGCCTGCCGACGACGTCGTTGACGACCGACAGGACCAGGGGGCCTCCTCAGGGGAAGACCCGGACGAAGTGACCGACCTGAACCTCCTGGACGACCTGGATGAAGATGAAGAATTGTCCGATGAAGAGCCAGGCAGCTCTGACATGCCCACAAAAGGATGGATTGGGTCAGAACGGTCAGGCTCAATGATGGCAGTCATGAAGTCATAAGGCTAACAAGAGGCTCCCCATCAGCCACTAGTGGCGACCTTCAAATCGGTGAGGAACTCACCTACGTCGATGATATCGAAGTAAGCAACCTCCTGACAAAGTCAATAGAGATCCTACTCTCGGGCCTCCCGGACTCTAATGTGCGTCTGCATATGATTATTTTGGAGGAGCAGGTAGAGATGTCTTCCTAACCAGAATCGCCTGAGACAAGCCGTCTATAAGCTGGTCAAGGGCGGTCCTGCCGCTCAGGATAAGGAGACGAGAGCCAGAACGACCGAAACCCCCCTTGAACGGCCTGGCCGCCCCGGTACGGTCGGAGTCAGAGAAGCTGGAGCCTCCAGCTTCAACAAGGAGAGGCAGTTTTCCTGAAAGTTCGAAGATACTAATGAAAAACAACTTTGCAACGTTCGATAGCATACCAAGAGCCCACGCTACAGTCAATGCCACGCGCTTCTACACCCCCAAAGTTAAAGGCGTAACAGCAAAGAGTGTAGCAGCCCTGCATCTATGGCTGTCATGGCTGAGCAGATACAACAAACTTGTAGCGAACCTCGAACTGCCTAAGGCCAGGGCCCCCGCCCTTCCTTCTGCCCAACAGGGCGGAAAGACCAGGAAGCAAAAAGGGAGAAGCATGACAACGATACTGGCAGAATCTACTCGACTCACCAATGTAGTAAGCAGCCACCCACTTCCCATCATCAAGAACTCCTCCCTCCATGCCGGCCTTCGAGCCATTCAAAGAGGCAGACAAGAATTACGCGACACATGCATGATCAATGGGATCCCCCTCCAGGAGGATGCTGTGACGGCGAGAATACACGTTGCCACACCAAAGCGGCCGAAGTGACCAAGGGAATTCTCCTCCGGCTTGATGAAGAACATGAACTATCACCCCGCGTGACCGCAGCGGTGGACGAGGCAGCCCTAAATCTGTCCCAAATTACTGCAGCTCTCAAGGAATATGAGACTGCTATCACGGCGGCAGCGGACTGCAGGGCAACAATGCCAAGCCTTCTTTGAAGGCTAGAAAAAAAATGCAAACAGTATCCCCACCTCAAACACACCATACAGCGCTGGTGGGAGAATGCCCAGGATCTCCTGCCTGAGGAGGCGGGCGAAGCCAGGCGAGAGCATTGAGTGGCACTGCTCGAGGAGGTGGAAAATAACTGGGATCTTCCAAATTGGCTGTCAAACATCGCGCAGTGCGTGACCCAATATGAGCACGCTCTCGCCAACACTCAGGCTCTACCGCAGCCCTCAAGAAGGGGCAGAAGGCACCAGCACGGGGGAACCACATACATGGATATGCAAAAGGTCGGATGCGCACTGATACAGGATGTACAGGGAACCCGCCAAAGCCTCCCGACCGGCTTTACGCGCAGGGACCCAGCTCCTGCATCGCATCTTGCGCTGATTATGCTTGCAGAGCTCCTGAGAGATCTCTCTCGTCCGGAAAGCAGAGCTGACTCAGACGAGGTGGGATCAGACCTCAGACTAATCCTGGCATCGGAGGGGGATCTCGCCACGAAGAACTCCCTTACCCACTCAAGATTCTTCAGGAGGCAACAGGTGGGTAGGGGAAAATTCTCCCTTCTTACGGCTTTCGATGAGGCCTTTGGCGAATGGGATGCCAGAACAGGGGACTGCAGGCCTCCCGCCCTAGTCCAAACAGAGCGAGGCCTGGCCATGGATGCTGCCGATGCGCAAGATATCACGGCGATGGCACTCCAGGGAGCCTGGAGCAGACTCAGGCAACGGAGACGAGACCAGCCGGATCTACTATCGCCATGGCACTGGCTATGCCCTAGAAAGGAATGGATTCTACTTACGACCCTTGTAGATAAACTCAAGCAGCAATCATCATCATCTGCCCGAGCACGGTTGGACCTCGGTCGACAACTATTGGTGCCCATTCCACAATGTGGGTACTAAGTGCACCGTAGGCACGCACGCTACGTTTATCCCTCCTGAGGACCACCGGGATGAAAAAAGAGCCGTGCTTCACTTACAGGCCGCTGTACTCAAGTGGATGATAGACTTCCCGAGAGACGATACAGACAGAGAGAATGGCTCGGGCCTTGAGTTTGGATGCCAACTCAAAACCCCGTCGCTGGCAAGACTGTATCAACTCAAGGCCCTGGGCCGTGCCAATGCAGTGACTCTACGTAGAACTCTGCTAAACAAACAAGACCTGATACGAATGGGTACTGATGACTTGGTGGAAGAGGGGTACCATACAACAAAAGGAAGATCGTGGGTTAGAGCCAGAGACCAAGAATGTTCTAGGCTGTGCATTCAATAAGGGAGAGCATGGTCGGCCAGACAGGTCGACCCAGAAGGCTGGTGCGCTTCATGTAGAATAGACAAACCTGAGGATGCGAGCAGAAACGACACCGCCACGGCTCGGCACATTGGCCTGCTGGTGCGCTCGGCTCTACCGGAAGAACTCAACTCAATGGCAGCGGGTGGAGATGTAAAAGAAACGGTCATGACCATCCCATTCCTACGAACCTGCATTACCAACGTGATCGCAGATTTGGAGAAGAGATTCACCTCGCATGTTAATAAGAGAAGGGCACTGGCGCAACCCGAAGCCCCTTGAAAATGGTTCACCAGCTACGAGCTTGGCTTCCCCCTGGTGTCGGACGAGCATGACAGACCAATGCACTCTCTTGTGGAGACATTTGTGGACGATCAATTAGAAGCTCACTGGTCCGAGGAGGAGGCCCGGGAAGCCAATGCGTCCCTTCTTGCACCCATCAGTCAACTCTAGACATTGAAGGAGGGATGGGGCGACCAAGCCATTGACAAACTCCCACCAACTATCGATAGGGCCACTACTAGAGAGAGGTTCTCAACCTCCCACATAGCCAGGAACCCTCGGAAGCTCCCAGAGATCGTATTAGAAGATGAGGATTTCTTATCCATGATCAAGAAACCTCCCAGTGGTGGGGGCGGTAAAAATTCACATGGAACCCGAAAGCCTAGACACCTTGTTTGGAGGTTATGCGGCGAGCACCTTCCAGGGAGTAGCTAGCCTGATCACCCTGGCAGGACCATTCAAGGGCCCCAACTGCAGGTCGTTTGCTTGGAAGATTCTTCGGCAGGCTAAACTAGCAGTACGTGCCACTACCCACATAGGGGATACGGCGCTCACGGCAACTCCCTTCTTCGATAATGTCGTCAGAGGAGATTTGACAACATGAGGTTCCAAGTCCCTAGGACCGCAGGTTATCAACTCGACCAGCCTTAGCGATGAGGACCAGGCTGCGATTTTGCCATCACTCCAAAGCACCAGCAATTGGATAGTATTGGCTTTCGCGGGGAAATCGAACCCAGGGACAATTCCTCTCCCAGTCGAGGGCTTCGTTACAGCCATGGTGTCTTTCGATTTTAATGTTTCTTACTCCTCTTGCTGAGGTTACTCCTTAATAAGCACTCTTAAATTAAAAAAAAAGCCATGACAACGAAAGGTAAGGCCTTTAGAAAAAGGCAATGGTGGTTAACAGGAAATGATGAGCTGGCTGCGCACGACAGGAAAGTTGAAGTATGGATCGGCAACAAACACAGCATACCAAAAAACTTGTTTAACGACCTTGAGTCACTACTGAACTCTGGCTTGGCCAAAGATGTCCCGCACGAGCAGAACACGCAGCGGCGTGCATCGCCCTTGAAGACGCACGGCAAAATGCCGGGAGCCAGAGGCCACTGATCCTGCTTACGGACTCTAAATGCCTATTGATGGCAATGCAGAAATGGATCGGAGAAGGAATCGACTCAACCATCAAGGAATCCCCAGATGAAGACATCCTACGGGAAATCCTTGAACTACTTAGGGTTAGGATGGATCTAGGCCTCTTCACCCTCTTTGTCAAAATCAAATCACATAGAGGAGAGTTCATCAACGAGATGGCGGATAGTGGGCAGACAAAGGTAGGCACGCGGAGACGGAGGCAAGATGGACGAGTCTGAGACAACACCCAATATTTACATGGACAGCTGCTGGCATAGCCCACCGCAGCACCATGAGCACGGTAGTCAAAACTCGAGCCCACCTCATGGCAGCTATACTGCAGATCCACGAACACGACAATCTCACTGCAAATTTTCTTAAGAGAGAAGGCAACAGCAGGTCAGTTCTTGGAGATCAATGGAAAGACAAACGTGTCAGTATCAGGACCAAGCGCCGCCTCCTCCAAAGCATTAGCTTCCAGTTCCCGTGCGCCGCGAACTTCAAGAAATGGGGATTGCAAGACTTCCCACATCAGTTAGTGCCGTCAAGCACGAGGAGTGAGAAATGAGAGAAATTCTGAAACACATGGGTCTAATGACCAACACGCAGATAGGCCGTTCGAATTTCGGAAAAGAGATTACATTATTTCACTGCGCAATGGGGTACTCAGACGCAGACGTCCTCATCGACCCGAAAGTACAAGCATTTGTCAAGGTCCGACCGGATGGGGTCGCCATCAACGTGATAGCCAGGATATGTGCCTTTCTCGAGTTCCCGAGGCCAATGAACTCCAGAGATGGCGCCTCGGAGCAACCCGACTGGTACACGGGGGCCGACTGGTCCCTAGACTGGGCACAGGACAAAGATCTCGAGAAAGACACCAGATATGCTTGCCACTTTGAGTATATCAGGTGGGCGTCGCATAGACAGGAAACGACCTGGACCACTGCCCAAGACAACTGCACAGTGAGAGTCCGAGGCTCCGCAATTGAGGCTGCCTGGGAGGACTGGCTCACCAAGTTAGGAGTTAACAACGCAAAGACTCGCGACGTCATCCGACAACAGGCCGTCAAAAAAACACTAGAGCTCTCAGATGTTATCCTACGATAGTTCCACGTGGCCGGACACGAGCCCCGAATGGGCCTTACATGCCCTATCGAACGACATCTCTAACACGACCACTGAGCGATTTTATCTCTACAGAAATTTATGGGCCCAATGAGTAGGCTCCAATAGAGCAGCAATTATCGAGCAGAGCCAGTCCAGGCAACTGGCCGACACCGGAGGCTGCCTGAGGTGGCAGTAAGAGGATTTACTTGTGTAGTGCCAGGGCTGGCACGGAACGGCCAGCCCGCGAACAAGAAATCCCTTATGCCATGCCAGTCAGATAGAAGAGAGTATATATCACGGCGTCTAGTATGATGGCCAAATCACAGTCCTCAAGGGACTACGCAAAAAGTCGGTCAGATTGCTGGCCGACCCACGACTTATACTTTATGCTAACCCTAGGCGGCCCCCACGGCCTCCAGCCCCCCCCCCCCCCCCCCCCGGGGGGAGGGGGTGGAGGGGAGGAGAAGGACAGGAGCCCTCGCTTCTTTTCCTTTTCTTTTTCTCCCGCTGTAAGGGCAATCGCACCTACAAAGGACTACAAATACACCTAACATTGCCGCCACCGCGACCGATGCACGGCCTGTCAAGAATTTGACATACTTCTTCTATCTCTTCGACAACCTCCCCCCAATCATCGCCCAGATGAGTAGGCATAAATAGGTCACAAACCATACAACAAATTCCATACTATTCAACAGCAAGATGAACACACTTTTTCCGTGGATACGTTCATAGTAATAGAAGGGTGCCATGCCCCAGTCCCATTAATCCAAATCGTAGCCACGAAATCCAATAGTTTAGTCCAGAAATGCCGAGGAGACTCCTCGCCGAGGAGACCAAAGTTGAGCCAAAAGTAAGAGAAGCAGCCAACCTATCACAATCTTCCACACACATCTATGTATCTAAGACGGAGCAAAACATACTTACAGTAAATACAGGATATTAACACTAGTATTAACTAACAACTACAAAACAGGGAGAGAAATGCGAACGAGAACATATTAATCGTACTAAAACCCAACAAACCACTTCGAAAATATACCAATCGGTAACAAAAAAGATAGGATGTCTATCCATAGCAATGAGCCTTCATGCCCCCTAAGTAAACAGGAATTAGTCAGTCGCGAGCAACTTCTACTCTTAAGCGTTGAGAACACGAACTTTCAAAATTCGAAATCGCAGTATACACAGGAACACGAGAAATCTCAAACTGAACACCGCCAATCCCGTGTAAAGGATGTAGCCGAGGACCCAAATTTGGTACCTGTAGTGACTGGGGGTTTTAGGACTTTCTGTTATTAATAAACATCTTACACATCATACGTCATATATTTTTCTTATACGACATATTCGTGTCATTGAATTCATGTTATATATCATTTGAATTTTTGAACAACATATATATGTTGGGGGCACATTTCATATATGTTACACTATCAAAAAATCAAACAACATGCACATGTTTTTGTTTATTGTCTGCAGTACGCCTGGACCCATGTCATCACTTGATACGTTATCCAATTTCTCAATGTCACAATGGGATCATACAAGTTCTATGGTTGGGTATCATAATCATGTTTCCCAGAGAGACTGCGGCGTTGCGCCTGGTGGCGAAGAACAGAGGCCATGACGACGTTTGAAGACCCACACAGCCCACATAAAAAGACTGCCGCTATGACTGCCCGAGTGCCGATCGCAGACGCGGCAAGCGTGTTGTCGGAATATTTTCAAGCACCCCCTGATCAAGATCAGACCCTGCACCCACCCGGTTTTCGTGTGACATCGGTAAGTCATCGGTAAGTCATTCTGTGATTGCATAATATGGCTAGTCATAGAATAACAAAAAAAAAACTTTAATACGGCCAAGAGCGTCGGCTGGCGAGTGCCAAGGTACGACCTGAAGGCTTGGTGATTTACAACCTGTCAACTCATTTCTTGGTTGATCATGCCTGTTTGCGCATGATACATGAAAATATATATGCCGAGGTGCAAAGAAATCAGTTTTATGCGCGTGTTCCTGCCTTCGCAATACATGGACCATAGCAAGGACTGTGCTGGTCTCAACGAGCAACAATTGACAAGTGTGTGTGAATAATGTGTGCAATTAGACAACCTGTAAGGTTGTGTTTGATTACAAGGGAGAAGGTCTTGTGTGAGGAGTTAAACCATGACGACAAAGCTGTGCATTGCATGAGCGATGAATAGTGATGAATAGCCATGTAATAGCAATGCACAGCGATGAATAGCAATAGCGATACTTGTAATAGCGATGCTTGTAATAATGATGCTTGGAATAGCGGTGTTTTGCTTTAACCGATTTGAGAATAGCAATGTTGTCGGTATGAAAAGATGTATGTTTGTTATGTAGGCAGGTAATGGAACAGGATTGGTCAAACCATTTCCGTTCTGTGCGGCTTCGCCTCATGTTTTGTGTGTGTATGTATGTCTCCCTTCCTGCGATCAGTGGCGATGCGGTGATTCTTCTACTCTAGCATGCGGGAGTTGGGCAAACGACACTTTTTGAAGCCCTTGTAATGGTGTGTTTGATTACAAGGGTGAAGGCCTGGTGTGAGGAGATAGACCATGACACTTGTCGCTTTCGTAAGGCAAAATCTCGGTTGGGCCCTGCACATCCGTGGGGATACAATCGGGCAGTCAATGACCTGAAGCACCACCTTACCCATTCAACCGCTGGAGCATACCAGGGGTTGATAGTCAGTTACCAACAGTAACTGGCGACTGTTGAGTGGAGACCTACATACTGGCTGTGGGGGTCTCCCGGAAGACATGTCCCAGAGGGGACCTTCAGCGAGGGTCTTGTGATGTGGTTCAGGGGTGGGCGACTAGGTCTGGTCTTGAATGTATTCAAGTTCCTCCCTTTCCCATCCTCCCGCGTCGTGTGGTGATGCGCGAGCAGCATTTGTGTTGCAATTCGTGTGTGTGAAAACTGCGAACCAGTTGTGGAACGCAATAACAGGTGTGGCTTGCGTTGGTGCGTGCAACTTGAAAAGGATTGGAGGTATATTCAGTGAAGATTGCTTTTATTATTGCTCATACAAGAAATAATGTAGTAGTTTTGTTTGGAACTCTCAAGGTGCAGTCTTTAATGCTCACCGAAATGAGAGACTGTGATTTGCTGATTGTCGTCACATCTTCTACTTTCCTCAAAAGAAAAGACATGTTAAAAGAAAGAAGCAGTTAGCCCAGATCATCAAAACCCGCAGCACAGCATACATATAGACAAATGAACTTTGTACACCTATACGGTCTACATGTATAATGCGCTTTAGTCGATCTGGGGTTTTCTGGCTCTCCAGGTGTCCGTCCCACACCTGGGCTCACATCAAGTATCAAAGTAGTTTGTGTATGTGTACGCGCGTATACAAGCACACACACACATACCACCCTAACACCTGCAAACATAGAGAAATATACAAGACAAAACCCCTATCCCTATCTCTACCCCTGCCAAAACATGGCCTCCCACACCAGCAACGAGCGCTAACCATGAACAAGCTGAAAAAAAACCCACTTCCAATCCCCCCACACACACGCATGCAGGTGTTAAGAAACACCTGTGATACACGCGCATGTAG
>Ga0335398_10010264_pt1 | contig 10685 bp, 3 predicted proteins | sample BON03_FD_205742 | JGI IMG/M metagenome (GOLD analysis project Ga0335398, IMG submission 205742) | Freshwater microbial communities from Lake Bonney liftoff mats and glacier meltwater in Antarctica - BON-03 (spades assembly) (version 2) | ecosystem: Environmental > Aquatic > Freshwater > Ice >...
GGGGTCTGATACGTATGCAGCTGTGACTTCTCGGGCGGCGAGGTGAGGGAGAGTATCGATGAAGCTCGCAAGGTAGGCGCCGGGTGCTATGGTGTGAAGAGATGCAAAGCCCGCGCCCCCTCCGTCGCTTGCTGTGTGCGAGGATGCTGTGATCGGGGCATGTAGGCGGGCGCGGAGGGCGAGCGGGTGACCTGTCTGATAGAATGCAGCAGGGGTGCGTGTGATTGCTGCGACTGCTGCAGCTAAGTGTGCATCGGCGATGACGGCTGCTTCGGTGGTGAGCGAAGGGGGAGTGATTCGAAAGAAATGGTTGAGTTTGGCAGAGAGGCGGCCGCAGAAGAGGAGTAAGGCAAAGCGGTTCTGCGCGCCGATTTCTAGAGAGACTAGCTTTTTGGTGAAGTTGCCGTAGACGTCAGCTTTCTTATTGCACCAGCTGCTGACGGCTTTCCGATCGAGGCCGACCGGGACACCGCCCACCTTAAAGCATGTGCATCTGCGGACGACAGTGGCTCTGGGCGGGAACTGGTCTAGGTAGTCCGCGATGTCGGACGAGGGCGCAAAGGCGGCGGGAGAGCAAGGGGCGGAGGGGTACTGCTGTGGTGGAGGGTCGGCGGGGTCGGCGGGGAGTGGTGTGTTGACATATATTCTTTTCGAAATATGTCCGAGTCCGAGGTTTCTGCTCGGGGTAACAATACCTTTCTCAAATTAATCAATCAAAAATCCTCACAAAGCTACACATACTGGCAAGGAGAAGCCGCATCTAAGCGCCACAAGGGTAGCAAACCCGCTGCATCGCAAAGCGACACAGGCTTGGGGGGCTGTAAGTCCCAACTCTGGCAGCGAGAGCTGAGACTTGAGGGCTAAGCCCCAACTCTAGCAGCAAGCAACGAGAGTGGGGACTTGGGGTAAATACGGAGGACGGCCAGCAGAGAGAAGCACCGCCCCGGTGGTCTCGCGGTCGCCGAGGTGAGTCCCGCGCTTGCAGAAGCAGCCTCTACCCACCCACCCCATCCGTATCCGTATCACAAAAAGTACAACAAAGTACAAATACTGTATCATTATCATGTACGTATCAAAATCGTATCTGGTTCCAAACATAAACACAATAAAAAGATACGTATTTGTGTAATAGCTCGGGTTTATGATAATATAATGAGTATCACGTAACGTATCATAACAAGTATCTGAAACATATTAATATACGTATCTGTATCATGTACATATCGGACGTGTAACATTACATATCGTTACGTATCAATATCATGTGATTGATGTGTAAACACAAATCCGTATCAATGCCGTATCAAAAATCAAAACGAATACCTTTTCGTAACAAAACAGATACAGTCTATAATCGGCTTAATACGTTCCTGTTACGCACTGTGCACTGTTACAAATCTTGGTTACGGATACAAAAGAGACCTAATACGGATACATAGGTATCTCAACCTGTCGGGGCAACTTCGTGCGGCTCAAAGCTCGTGAGCAACTGACCGCAACCCTTCGCCCTGCGCGCGCAGGTGGAAGTTGCAGCAGCGCACCAGGCAGCAGACCCGAGCGATATATGGCAATCGTGCTGTGACGGGTAGAAGGTTATAATTATAATCACGTGATGCAAACAAAACGGTCGACAGGAATAGCAAAGCCAACATATAACCTATAAATAGCTTCTAAGCTGTTCAAAAATAGACGTACGTGCTAAAAACCATTCACGCTGTTTAAAAATAGACGTGCTAAACTGCAAAAACGGTTGATAAACGCAGTTTAGCAGGTCTATTTTCTTATATTTGTATATAAACTCGTTAATGAAAGAAGCGCGAGGTTTTTTTTTGTTTTTTTGATATACATGGTTAATAGAAGAAGCGATACCGACTTTCGACTTCGAACCGCGTAAATAGTTCCAAGTTGCTTGCTACGCTACGCTACAGAACACAGAATCGGCACAGTTGCTTGTCGACGTCGTTACCATAAGTTACATAAAAGGTTAATCCTGGACCCAACCGCCGAACGAACAAAGCGCCTCGGGTTGATACGCTAGTCGGTTTAACTTCGGGTAACCCGAGTATTAAATATATTCAATTTCAGCCTATTTTCTATTTGTTACGCTGTTCAAAAATAGACGTGCTAAGTCTTTTGCGTGGGCAATACCATATTCAGTATTCATAACGGGTTAGCCCGATATATATATATACACATATATATATATAAAATCTATACATATTATTTATGTATGTGTTTATATATATATATATATATACTATACATAATATATATATATATATGTGTGTGTGTTCTTCCGAGTTATACCAAGACTTGCCAAGAATAGGGTTAACCCGCGCATTTTTTTTTCTTGCAGAATTCATACATAGGAAAAACCCTGTGAAGGCCGTGTAACGTTTTCACATATATTCAAATACAGATACAGCCCTGATATTCACATATATTCCATTTTTTTCCCAAAATGAATACGTATATTCGTATTCGGTATTTTCAGCGTATTATTGCCCACGTAGGGCTAAACTGCGCAAACGCAGTTGAGCACTTCTATGTTTGAACAGCGTATATGTTTTTTTTTTTTTTTTTTTTTTTTTTTGTATATTTGTACTTATGTTTAGTAATTTAATTTAGCGCAGCGGTTTAACCACTATTAACCACCAACCACTAACCACCCCTTTATCGCGGTACCATCTCTACTTGGTAGCCTACGTAGGCTCCCGGGCCTGGGAAAAGTCCCGTCGCTCATCAACGCGTCGCAACGGATCAGCGGGCGCGCGCGCTTTGTTAGCGCATGATGACATCGGAGGGAGCGGATTTGTCCCTCTCTCGAATTAAGGGTGAACCCTGTAGGGTTACGGGTGAACCCTGTAGGGTCACAGGTTAACCCTGTAGGGTTACGGGTTAACCCTGTAGGGACAGTAGGGTAACGGGTTAACCCTGTATAGTTACGGGTTAACCCTGTAGGGTTAACCCTACCGGGTTAACCCGTAACCCTATAGATTTAACCCGTAACCCTGTAGGGTTACGGGTTAACCCTACCGGGTTAACCCGTAACCCTATAGGTTTAACCCGTAAGTTAACCCGTAACCCTACAGGGTGAACCCGTGGCCCTACAGGGTTAACCCGTAACCCTACAGGGTTAACCCCTTAACCTCTTAACCCTGAGGGAGCGGATTTGCCCCTCTCTCGAGGCGGCGTCCGTGACGCTGACTGAGCTACGGCTCTTTGACTTGCGACGGCGTAATAAACAAGGGTCGCGACCCTTACCCTTACCCCCCCTGCCCGGGGTAAGGGCGACGAACGTTTTTCCAGATTAAGGGTGAAGTGCCTTAATTTAGTAAGTTTCCGGCCATAATTATAAATGAGGCCCTGCTTAGCGGACATATGGGCCTTACAGTCAACAGTCATTGTCGGGCATTCAGAAACCCCACCATTAAGAAATGACGACACGACGCGTTGGGTTTCCGAAGATTTTTTTAAGAAATGGCATTGAAATGGTGCGTTGGCGGAGCTCAGCCGGGGTTAAGCTTTGCGTGCCTAAGGTAGCCTAAGGCGGGAGGCGTTTAAGAAATGGCTCCACGTCACAGCAGGGCGTTAGTGTTAGGTGTTAGGTCCAATAACGACATCCCCCTAAGTTAGGAGTTAGGGTAAGGGTGAGGGGATGTCCTCCAACGACAGCCCCTTACTTATTGCAAGCGACACTCTTTGTGTGTGTGTGGACACTAACTAACACTACCATACCACAATTATTTTTTTCTTCGTTGTGTTAGAATAGGAGAATATATTATGAAATGAGAATGTACATACATACAATTATCAATTATCAATAATATACGCGTGGGTCAACCCGATCCGGCGGCGCTCGCGACGCCGGCAGAGGCGCGGGGAGCCACACGCTCAACACATCTCGCACTCACACAGCGGCATCGATGAAAAGAGACCGACGGAACAGTCTGTGTATGATCAGTGCCATACAAACGGCGCCGAGCTGTCGTCCAAGTCGACTTCATTGGCCACCGTCTCTCCCAGTAGTGGATGTGCGTACGCCCCGCCCCACGCCTCCTGGCCGTAGCAGACACGCTCCAGCGTCAAGCCGTTGGCAGGGACCGGCCTCGGCCAATTCGGTTCTCCCTGTTGGGTACAGGAGATCCAAGCTCAAGGACACCGCACACAGACGCACTCAAAGACAACACCCATGCATACGTGTACAGATAGGTGTCGTACAGTTTCCTTTGCCTAGCAAAATTGTGGGCCAGTGTAGCCCTATGGTGTACATCAGATCTCAGTTTACCGACACCGCACACAGACGCACTCGCATACAACACCCAGGCATAAGTATATAGATACGTGCCGTACAATGCCCCTCGCCTTCTGACCGTAGCAGAAGTGTGGGACAGTTAGAATATCCCTGCAAAGTAAAGAAGACCTCAGGTCAACGGAGATCACACACAGACGCACTCGCATACAACACACAGGCATACGTATACATATAGGTGTTGTACAGTTTCCCTCGCCTAGCAAAATTGTGGGCCAGTGTAGCCCTATGGTGTACAGAAGGTCGCAGGTTCACAGACACCGCACACAGACACACGCAAAGGCAATAAAACCACCCAGGCATACGTATACAGATATATGTGCCGTACATTGCCCCTCGCCCCCCGGCCGTAGCGGACGTGTGGGCCAGTTCGGATCTCCCTGCAAAGTACAAAAGAGAAGAGCTCAGGTCAACCGACATCACACACAGACGCACTCGCATAGTGGTACACCACACCGGCACTAGCATACAGATACGTGCCGTATATTGCCCCTCGCCCACCGGCAGTAGGATATGTGTGGGCCAGTTGGGATCTCCCTGCGGAGTAAAGAAGAGCTCAGGTCAACCGACACCACACACAGACGCGATCGCATAGTGCTACAACACACAGGCATACGTATACAGATACGTGCCGTGCATTGCCCCTCGCTTCCTGACCGTAGCAGAAGCGTTGGACAGTTGAAATCTCTCCGCGGAGTGAAGTAAAGCTCAGGTGAACCGATATCACAGAAACAAAGAAACACGCCCTAACACTGGCGCACGCGCAAACAATACACTACACAAGTTACTAGACTACGCCATAGGGGAGTCTGCTAGGCAGAGTGCGTGCGAAGCGCGCCCTTAGGCACGTCACGCACCGCTAGCCGCATACGCGGCTCCGGTTGTGCAAGACGTGCAAGAGCACACACAGACGCACTCGCACAGTGCTACAACACACCGGCACTAGTAAATATATACGTGCCGAACATTACCCCTCGCTTCCTTACCATAGCAGAAGCGTGGGCCAGTTAGAATATCACTGCAAAGTAAAGAAGAGCTTTGTCCAACCGACATCAAACACAGACGCACTCGCATAGTGCTACAACACACAGGCACTAGTATATAGATACGTGCCGTGCACCGCCCCTCGCTTTCTGACCGTAGCGAAGTATGGGCCAGTTGCGTCTCCCTGCGTAGTTAAGAAGAGCTCAGTTTAACCGACATTACACACAGATGCACTTGCGTAGTGTTACAACACACAGGCACTAGTTTACAAACATACGTTCCGTACATTGCTCCTCGCTTCCTGACCATCGCAGAAGCGTGGGCCAGTTAGAATATCCCTGCAAAGTAAAGAAAAGCTCAGGTCAACGGAGATCACACACAGACGCACTCGCATACAACACACAGGCATACGTATACATATAGGTGTTGTACAGTTTCCCTCGCCTAGCAAAATTGTGGGCCAGTGTAGCCCTATGGTTGTACAAAAGGTCGCAGGTTAACAGACACCGCACACAGACACACGCACAGGCAATAAAACCACCCAGGCATACGTATACAGATATATGTGCCGTACATTGCCCCTCGCCCCCCGGCCGTAGCGGACGTGTGGGCCAGTTCGGATCTCCCTGCAAAGTACAAAAGAGAAGAGCTCAGGTCAACCGACATCACACACAGACACACTCGCATAGTGCTACAACACACAGGCACCAGCATACAGATATATGCCGTGCATTGCCCCTCGCCCCCCGGCCGTAGGATATGTGTGGGCCAGTTCGGATCTCCCTGCGGAGTAAAGAAGAGCTCAGGTCAACCGACATCACACACAGACACACTCGCATAGTGCTACAACACACCGGCACTAGCATACAGATACGTGTCGTACATTACCCCTCGCCCCCCGGCCGTAGGATATGTGTGGGCCAATTGGGATCTCCATGCGGTGTAAAGACAAGCTCAGGTCAACCGACATCACACACAGACACACTCGCATAGTGCTACAACACACCAGCACTAGCATACAGATACTTGTCGTACATTACCCCTCGCCCCCCGGCCGTAGGATATGTGTGGGCCAGTTGGGATCTCCCTGCGGAGTAAAGACAAGCTCAGGTCAACTGACATCACACACAGACGCACTCGCATAGTGCAACAACACACCAGCATACGTATACAGATACGTGTCGTACATTGCTCCTAACCCCCTAACCGTAGCAGAAGCGTGGCACAATTGGGATCTCCCTGCGTAGCCAAGAAGAGCTTGTGTCAAGGACACCGCACACAAACGCACTCGCATAGTGCTACAACACACCAGTACTAGTATATAGATATGTGCCGTACATTACCCCTCGCCTCCTGACCGTAGCAGAAGCATTGCACAGGCTGCGTCTCTCTGCAAAGTAAGGAAGAGCTTTGTCCAACCGACATCACACACAGACGCACTCGCATAGTGCTACAACACACCGGCACTTGCATATAGATACGTGCCGTACATTACCCCTCGCCTCCTGACCGTAGCAGAAGCATGGCACAGGTTGCGTCTCACTGCTAAGTAAAGAAAAACTCAGATAAACTGACATCGCACCTAGACGCGCTCGCATAGTGCTACAACACACCGGCATAAGTATACAGATATGTACCGTACATTGCCCCTCGCCTCTTGACCGTAGCAGAAGTGTAAACAGTTGGGATATCCCTGCGAAGTAAAGGAGAGCTTAGGCCAACTGACACAACACACAGACGCACTTAAAGACAACACACAGGCACTGGTATACAGATAGCTGTCGTACAGTTTCCCTCGCCTAGAAAAATAGTGGGCCGGTGTAGCCCTATGGTTGTACAGAAGGTCGCAGGTTAAAAGACACCGCACACATACTCCCGCACAGGCAATGAAAACACCCAGGCAAACGTATACAGATATATGTGCCGTACATTGCCCCTCGCCCCCCGGCCGTAGCAGAAGTATGGCCCAGGTTGGGATCCCCGTGTGAAGTACAAACGAGCTTAGGCCAACCGAGACCACACAGACGCACTCGCATAGTGCTACAACACACCGGCACTCGTATACAGATACGTGCTGGGTTAACCCGGCATTGCCCCTCGCCCCCCGGCCGTAGCGGAAGTGTGGGACAGGTTGGATTTCTATTTATCTATCTATCCATCTATCCGTCTATCTAAACATTTATTTCGATCGATCTATCTGTCTATCTATCGGTCTATCTTTCTATCTAGCTAGGTATCAACCTGGATATCCATCTTTCTAAATGTAAGTCTATTTATACACACACACACACATTATATATAGTATATATCTAAGTGTATCCATATCTATATATGTATCTTTGTATCTGTCTATATTTATATCTAAACATATATCTATATTTCGTTATAGCTATGCATTTATCGCTATCTTAACCTCGATCGCTATATAAGGCTAACCATCTATCATATCTATCTATCTCTATCTATCTAGCTCTTTCTATATATGTACAATATAGAAATATCGTTGACATGCTCATAGGTCGGTTAGGGTCAGCCCGTTCTGTCTATACGGGTTAACCCGCTCCAGAGTCTCTGCTCGTCGCGTGGATTAATGTATAATTGTAGAGAACAAATGACCACTGTGCTAGTTGTCCTCTGAAGTTTGACTCCCGGCGAGCCGCACGTGGTTAACTCTGCGGCATTCGGGTGAGCGCCTTACAGAAAGCCGATGTTTTGTAGAGGACAAAAGACCACTGTGCCAGTTGTCCTCTAAGCGCTTAGAGGACAACTGGCATAGTGGTCTTTTGTCCTCTACAGGTAGAGGTACTTTAAGAGCTCAGGGCACCTTGAACCCCCAGCCAAGGCCAATTGCAAGCGCGGCCGTCTGGTTAACCCGCGTTTTCGTAATATCGGGTAAGCTATTTTAAGAGCTCAGGACACCTTAAAGGTGTCCTGCTGCTACTAATCAACCGCCATGGTTAAATTCGCTCTCCTCAGGTACATGAGCGAGTTTTAACTTAGAGTTTCGTCGGTTTGATTATAAGAAACTCGGCAGTCGAATCACTTAGGCGCACATGGCACCTTGAACCCACTAGACGGGATCAATTACAGTCGCGGCCGTCTGGTTAACCCGAATTCCCCTAATATAGGGTAAGGTATTTCAAGAGCGTAGGACACCTTAAAGGTGCCCTGCTGCTACTAATCAACCGCCATGGGTAAACTCGCTCTGCTCATGTACATGAGCGAGTTTTGACTGAGGGGTTCGTCGTTTTGATGATAAGAAACTCGAGAGTCGACACTTAGGCGCAAGGGGCACCTTAAACCCACCAGCCTGGGGCAATTGCGGGCGCGGTTGTCGGGCTAGCCCAAATTCCCCTAATGTCGAGAGAGGTAATTTTCTAAGTACCTCGGGTGAACCCGAGACGACGGCGCCAGTTCGGATTAACCCAATATATATATATAGAGAGAGATGCATGTATATATATATATAAAGAGAGATAGATTGATAGGGAAATACATATACATAGATAGAGAGATAGATTGGGTTAAGCTTAGTACTTTTGTTGAATATGCGCGGCTAAATAAAACAGATCTTACGTCTTAAGGGCTTAGGGCACCTTGAACATACCAGGCGGGGCCAGATGCGGGCTTAGGTTTAACCCCGGGCTCACCCGAGATGCCAGTTGTCCTCTAAGCGCTTAGAGGACAACTGGCATAGTGGTCTTTTGTCCTCTACAAAACATCGGCTTATGCCAGTTGTCCTCTAAACGCTTAGAGGGCAACTGGCATAGTGGTAGTTTGTCCTCTACAGACAGAGATACTTTTAGAGCTTAAGGCACCTTGAACATACCAGGCGGGGCCAGATGCGAGCTTAGGTTTAACCATATACATACATCAGCCCACACGACGAGCAGAGGTCCCGGAACGGGTTAGCGCGCCTAGCGAACGGGCTAACCCCAACCGACCTATGAGCACGTCAACGATATATCTAAACTATATATAGATATATAGAGAGAGATAAATAAAGAGAACGAGATAGATCGATAGATAGAGATAGATATAGATAGATTGGGTTAAACTTAGAAAGCGATTGAGGTTAACCGCACCTTGAACATGCCAGGCGGGGCCAGATGCGGTTGTGGCCGTTGGCTAGGCTCCGCCAAAAGCTCGGCGATGCGCTCGCCACCTTGTCTGCTAGAGCCGACGTCGATTAAAGCGCCCGCCATATTCCGTACCTAGAAAACGAAAGATTCGAAGGGAGCAACATGATTGGGATTCCAGCTTCATTTTGGATGATGGCTAGTCGTAACAAATAGTTCAGCGATGCATTCGCTACCTTGTCTGCTGGCGCCGACGTAGATTAAAGCGCCAGCCATATTTCTAACCTACACAAGAAAGGGAAACATCATCAAAGAATTGATATAGTTTGGTTTCAAAGGTGCCCTGCAGATACTAATTAACCGCTATGGTTAAACTCGCTTTGCTCATGTACACGAGCGAGTTTCGACCAAGAGTTTCGTCGTTTTTATTAGAAGAAATTTGAATTTGAATCACTTAGGCGTGCAGGGCACCTTTAACTTGGTTTAAGATGATGATTCGTAGCAACTAGAAGCTTAGCGATACACTGACCACCTTGTCTGCTGGCGCCGACGTCGATGAAAGCGCCGGCCATATTTCTTACCTACGTTGGCCTTCACACGATATTGTTATTACCAACAATGTACGGTGTATAGCATACACACGGAAAGTCGGAAATGGAATCTTATACTGTGTTATAATCGTGCACTAGTATTGCACTAGGGTGGGCCATGCAGGTGGGCGGGGGGGAATGAAGGGATGGTTGATTCGGGCACAATAGCCCCGAAGCAAACAAATATCTTGTAAAGGCCAATACCTACGAAAGATGCGCAGGGAGCAAACACGATAGTTGTTTTAGCTTGAGTTTGGACAGTGGCTAGTCGTAGCAAATAGTTGGGTGAACCCAACCAATTTTCTTAGTTGGACTGGATGTCTCCTCCGACGCGCTCCAAGGCCCTCGACACGATGAACCGCTTCGGGGTTACCCGAATTCGTGACAATTGCATTGTGGAGGTGAGGAGTCGGCCCATATATGCATAGATAGATAGGCTTACATATATCTTGGGTATAGATATAATGTGTTAATTAGATGCGGTAAAGGGAAGACGTTCAAGATTTATGACAATTTCATCGTGGAGGTGAGGAGTCGGACGATATATACATGGATATATCTATATACTTGGTATAGTTATAATGGGTGTAAGGGTTAATCCGTCAAGATTGGATTCCCGGACGTATGGACCGACTATTCGAAGCTGGAGGTCAAAGCCGAAGACCACCTTGGAAACGAATTCGATCCCAGGGAGTCGCTGTTTAGTTGACGACAAGTGCT
>Ga0335398_10010273_pt1 | contig 10677 bp, 10 predicted proteins | sample BON03_FD_205742 | JGI IMG/M metagenome (GOLD analysis project Ga0335398, IMG submission 205742) | Freshwater microbial communities from Lake Bonney liftoff mats and glacier meltwater in Antarctica - BON-03 (spades assembly) (version 2) | ecosystem: Environmental > Aquatic > Freshwater > Ice >...
GTTTTATCGGAAATTCGGGATACATATTTAAATTTGGACTCGCCATCATCTAAATGATTGCATGGAGAGTCTTCTGTTAGTCAAAGAAAAGTATTACGCCAGTTGCTGGGTTGCTATTCCATGCACATATCGTATTCACTCGGGTTGCTCAACTCCTTTGGTGACGAAGATTCGTTTTATCGGAAATTCGGGATACATAAATTTGGACTCGCCATCATCTAAATGATTGCATGGAGACTCTTCTGATAGTCAAAGAAAAGTATTACGCCAGTTGCTGGGTTGCTATTCCATGCACATATCGTATTCACTCGGGTTGCTCAACTCCTTTGGTGACGAAGATTCGTTTTATCGGAAATTCGGGATACATAACTTTGGACTCGCCATCCTCTAAATGATTGCATGGAGAGTCTTCTGATAGTCAAAGAAAAGTAATACGCCAGTCGCTGGGTTGCTATCAGCACGAGATGCTCCCGTGACACTCTTTTAATCTCATCTTCTTTTCCTATTGCTTGTAGTAATTCCTCTTCAACAGGAGGAACTTCTTCTTGGGTGTGTCCTTTAGCGGGGAGTATCTCATCATCAAATTTCTCATTAGCTTGCAACATTTCTTCATTACGAGGCATATCACTATTTCTTAGCTTTATGTACTCCCTTGACGTTGTTTCAACCTCATATTTTCCTATTAATAATGCTTCTACTATAAATTTCTCCTCAACAGGAGTTCTTTCTTCTTGGGTATGTAATTTAGTGGAGATATTCTCATTATGTATCTCAGCATCGACTTTCTCGTTAACTTCCAACATTTCTTCATTACGAGGCATATCACTATTTCTTAGCGTTAGGTACTCCCTTGACGCTGTTTCAACCTCATCTTCCTTTCCTATTAATAATGCTTCCACTAGAAATTTCTCCTCAACAGGAGTTCTTTCTTCTTGGGTTAGTAATTTAGTGGAGATATTCTCATTATGTATCTCAGCATCGACTTTCTCGTCAAATTTCAAAACTTCTTTATCACGAGGGTTGTCACCATTTTCATTCACCATATTATGGCTCTCGTGAAGTATATTTTGATGTTCAATATGATTTGGAATCTGAGATTCTCTAATTTGCTTTCTAAATTGGTGTGTTTGACATTTAGAACGTTTCCATCTTTGCATCCAATATCGCAATTCCAATTTCTTTCTAAATTGAACCAGAAGGCTACTTGAATAATTTATTTTCCATTTATCCCACCATATCCGCAACGACACTCGCTTTCTCAACTCATCAAACATGATGACAACTTTTTAATGCAGTTGCATGCGCAGTTCTCTTGCAATGATCATCATGATACGCTCCCAATCACTCATTCGAAATGCACGGCATTTCTGTACAGGATTTTACGGACAAAAATTTCTTCGTGATAACAACAGCATTAATTCTAAACTATCCGCCGTGATCGATGAATGCACTCTACTTCATAAGATCGCCGTTAAGTCAAGTATTCATTCGAGCAATCAAACGAATCTTGTGAAGGTTCTAGATGGAATATCAGCACGGTTGTGTCTGTTTCTAGACAGCACTGAGGCATGTGCAAGTACGCATCAAGACGCTGCAATGAGAAATGCAGCTAGAGATGCATATGGAAGTCTGATAGAATTCGTGACGAAATTGAACATGGACAGTCGTTTGTATCGACCTCTCGCACAGCTTGTGAACTCCCCAGATCTATTCAACCAGTTAGATCTCGAAGAGAAACAAATCGCACTGTCGCTCAAGTTAGAATTTGAAAGAGATGGTATCCATGTATCGGACGATGAAAAAGGTCGAATTGAAAAGATTCAAGGAGATATTCGGAAGCTGGAATCTAGGTTTTCTTCTCTTCAGGCGTCCGCATATGGGAGCATTAGTCTATCGCTTGATGAAACGCGTCGTACGATGATGCATGTAAAAGTAATTCCGGAATTCAAAGAACAGAAAGCGAGCTTGGACAATTTCGTTTTGGATTTGAAAAATTCAAACGAAAATTTCATTTCGTCAATAAGCAAATTTCGCCCTCCATCAGAATTGCACATTCCAGTTGATGAATCCAGCATGAATACAGTGCTGAGAACTATGGAGGACGAATCGATTCGTAAAAAGTTCTACATGCACGCTCACTCCTCGAACGGCCTCGAAGTATTGTCTTCCCTAGTACACAGTCGACATTCGCTTTCAAAATCACTAGGATTTGAATCGTATGCTCATTATGCTACCAGTTTCAGACTTGTCAAGCATCCTGATGTGGTAGATTCGTTTTTGAACGAGCTGAGTTTGAAAGTAATACCACGAGCATCTATTGAAATTGAAATGCTTGCTAAAGCTAAAAGAGATGAAGGCCTAAAAGACCCGCTTTCTGCCTGGGATATTCGTTATTACCAGAATACACTCTACAATGAACATTTTGGAGACGAGTTATCAGATATATCGAGGTATTTCTCAGTGGAGACTTGCTTGCAAGGTTTGTTCATGATTTGCAGCCGACTCTTTGGACTTCAATTTAATCCAGTTGCGATGAGCGATGACGAGAAATGGGCTTCAGATGTGGATAAACTGCAAGTGACGGATTGCAAAGGAGATGTGGTTGGAATTTTGTATTTGGATCTATATCGTCGCTCTGGAAAGTATCCTAATCCGGCACATTTTCAAATTCAATGTAGTCACTTGGCAAGACCAATGAGCTCCTATTCGATTCCTTGTGAAGAGAAATCTCGCTATCAAACGCCTACGTCCATGCTGGTGTGCAGTTTTCAAGATCAAACTTCGTTGTTGCAGCATTCTCAAGTTACAACCCTGTTTCATGAGTTCGGTCACGCATTGCATAGTTTACTTTCACGAACGCAATTCCAGCATTTATCTGGCACTCGGGGGGAACTTGATTTCGTCGAGACTCCCTCTCAATTGATGGAGTACTTTTGCAGCTCGAACGTATTGCTCGAATTCGCCCGTCACTGCGATACGGGGCATTTGATTTCTGATTCGAAGGTGGAGGCACTTCTGGCTTCTCTCGGGCTTTTCAGAGGCATCGAAACTCAGCATCAAATCTTGTTCGCTGCTGTTGATCAAATGTTATTTGGGAAGCATCATGTGGGCATACTCGACAGCAGACAAGCTACCCAAGATATGTTGGTCCGAGCCCAAATCAGGTACATTCCTCAAATACCCTATGTTGACGATACGTTTTGGATTACTAGGTTTTCGCATTTCGTTACTTATGGAGCTGCTTATTATAGCTACACTTACTCGAAGGCATTTGCTGCAGATATTTGGCATTCTGAATTTAAAAAGAATCCGTTGTGTCGCGAAACGGGTGTAAAATATAAAGAAAGGATTCTTAGGCATGGAGGGACGAAACATCCGTTTGAATTGTTAGAATCTATGTTAGGGAGACCTTACAACCTCGATGCAATATCTGATGAAATAAGGCACGAAAATGATCAATAATTGATTGCAATGAACTAATTCTATAGTTATTTTATTATATTATATTATATTCCTTCGAAATGGTGGACTATGTGATTGATTGATGGCATGATAAAAAATTATTGAATATTTTTGCATTTTTCTTTGATCTTCAGAGATGTCGAACGGTATGGCGACTGGAACGAGCAAGATGCTTTCAAAATTGGGCCTGACTCGGAATCCGTACGTGGATCGTACTGCTGAGAAGACTAGCCTTCGAGAGGGCGCCTTCTATCTTCATTCCGATCTTCAGGGTTTCGAGCCATCAGAAACCACCTATATCTTTTTTGGCAAGCGCGGCTCTGGCAAGACCACTATAAGGTGAGTTTGTTTCTTGTTTAAATGATTCGAAATAATGAATCTGTAGACTGATGATGATGGAGGCATACCGTGAGTGCAATCAGAGACTTGCGGAAGAGGGGAAGCCTCAGTATTTCGTGGTTGACTTGTGTCGTCCTGGTCACTTGGACGATTGTCTGAAGATGTTTATGAACTCCGTGGGTGCAGAAAGAGATAATTGGGATGCGAATTTTGCTGAAAACTGGACTAGCAACGATCTCGCCGATTGCATTTTAAGTTTTGCGATCAACGACATGATGAGAAGAGTCGTGACGGGAAGCCCCGAAGGAGCCGTTATCTTGAAAAACTTAGAGGACAATCCTCGCAGTGCAACGCAGTTCTTGCTTCTGGCTCATCTATATACTAGAGAAGATAACGCCACGCTAGCTACATTGCGCCACAAACTCCTTCCTTTCGCCTTTCCTACCGTGAACTTTGCCACGTCCTTTCTAAAGTTCGCTTCAGTAGGGGTTGCACTAGCAGCTATTGGCTGGATGGCTGGTTCCTCGTCTTTGTTTTCTGATAACAAGAGTGACGCTGAACCTTCGCCAGTAGTGGCAACATTGGCTGATGCAGTGGGAAAGATCCCTCATCCGCGTGCTAGTTTATCCGTTGCAGTCACTGGTAGCGTCGCAGTGTTTGCTGCAGTGATGAAGAGAACTCGTGATCTTGAATCGTTGCGTGCCAGAGAACTCTGTGGTCCCGTACGTATAGCATCACCTCGAGCGGACATGGTGGAGAAGCTTTTGAATAGCTTGTTCTCGACGGAAGATTACGCAGAAAGAATTAGGGGACTTCACATCGGGCGCTCTGCTCAGCAGAAATTAGAACTCATTGAGAGTCTTTGTAAGGCTTGTGGATTTGAAGGCCTCGCAGTGTTTGGCGACTGTTTCGATGAAGTTGGTCTACTGGATCCGCTAATGTTTCCATCTGCCTTAAAAATTTTTGCACGTGAAGTATGTAAGAATGAAATTCTGAACCAAGGAAGGTTTCATTTTTTCTTTCCTGATGCTAGAGCAAGTTTAGACTTGTCAACGGATAGAATTGTTCGCGAGGCTAGATTTGATAGACACTTTGTCAGAGATGTTAATTGGAGTCGATTTCAATTGGAAGATCTTGCTGAAAGAAGATTTATTGCCGCTCAGCATCCTAGTTCTGACGGTCCCAAATTTCAAGAGTTATTCGCCCACGTCTCTAAGGAAGATTTCAGTGGTGCAATATCCAAACTTCATACTCCTCGTGAATTGATGGTATTTATGACGGAACTTCTGGCACGAGTTGAAGCTACCAATGAGAATGGAACCATGGTGACTGCTCAAGATATGGAAATTGCAGTAAAAAACGCACAACAACAAAGTGTTTAAAATAATTATAATTAGATGATTTATCGCATCCAATTCGACCTCAGATGACAAGCCGAAGATAATATGATTTTTGTAACTATTGAAATATGAATTCTTGGGACCCGCACAGAAACGTGAGGGTGTGCAAACGTCATTGATCTGTGGATGATACTTTTGCTTCTCCGAATTGTTGGTCCAAAGAGAGGTTGCCAGTGCAATTTGACATTACTTTTGGGGCATAGACGTTGAAACTGATTTGAATAACCGCGTAAAGATATCCATGTTCTATCAGTGTAGAATGGGACTATGATATATTGCGATGAATATGTTCTCGTTTGGAAGAGTCCATCGGTGTACGAGATCGCGATGATGTTTTTAAGTTGTTGCGCTTGTCGCACTGTTCGTTGTGCTTGAACCTGATCTGAAAAACGTGTAAATAATTCCGTGGAAGAGATAATCGTGATGGCACCAATATTGAAATTCACCGATTCACAATCAATGGTTGTATTGTCAACAATTTAACATGTATTGATTGAGGCAGAGTCAGTGTGTTTCGAAACAACTAGGGTGCTGGGATGGAGACTATGAATTGGGTTGCTATTTTTTATCCTGTGCGGTTGACTGTGCCGGCTGTCACAATCTTGGCCGAGCCGATTTGGACATATTCTTGTCGTACGCCACGAATCCGTTCCTTGAAAAATAATTTTAAAAATATACCTGGTACACTGCACTGGCCTACATCGGATTAGTCCTAATTGAAGTCAGTATCTTTCAACTGATGAAGTGCACTGTGATCGTTTTTGTCGCCGTTTTGAAGTCTACTGTTCTCAAGCATAGAGTTTATTCCTACCAGTGGTTTGGTGTTCTTCTCAACATGGTGGCAGTTGCCATGTCTCTTTCACGCGCCTCACAGGTGGATTGCAGAGGACATCCGATCTATTGACTGTTCCTGCTGTCACAATCGTGAAAGAATGTACTGACATATAAGCAGTTGTATACCACAAGTAGGTTGCTCTATCAGTTCGCATGCGTCAGATTGCGTAGGACACCTGTGCTGTTGACTATATCGACTGTCACAATCTTGATGCAGTCGATTTAGAAATCTATCATGCACTAGACCACAATTAGGTTGCATTGCATCATTACAAAAACAAAATCTGGCATGTGTTTTGAATAACTTAAGATACAAAACGGAGCCTCTTTTGAATTTCGAGAATTTTAGGCCCTTATTTCGGACGAAGAGTATTTCTGCCTGCAGCCTACCTAAAATTGCTTTGGAAAGGTTCCGATACACCTGTGGTACGACGGGACTACTGTTGATTAATACGCCGTATCGGCGATACCGTAGTAATGCTGGACCATTCCTGGACTTTTCTAAAAATTGATTCGGATTTGTCCAAATTTTTGTCTTCATTTGTGTCCAAATCTCTAGTTATTTCAGGCTTTGTTCAACCCCTGTAAGCTTTTCTAGTAGCATAGAAAACCGATTGATCTGTAAACACAAATTTATAATACCGCCTGTACCGCTTGGGATTTCTCTATCTGCCTTTTTGGATTCTAGGTTCCAACATGTAACACTCTACCACAATGACCATAAGATATGCTGTATGTAGCTTGCGTAAACAGGAATTATATTCTCTGTAAATTCAATTTTTAACGCCGATTTCATATAATTCAAATCAAGCACGCGAGATTCAATGTTAGCCGCCCTCTATTTGATGTTAGGCGCTACTGTGTATGGATACGTTCATGTTCCCAATATGATATTCAGCAGCAGTTCGCAACTACATCGATGGCCCAGGCAGCCCATACTACAGTACCACCTCTGAAATCTATGGTGATATATCAGAATGGGACACCTCCCAAGTTATAGATATTCATGAGCTATCTCTTTGAATCAAGAACCTCTTTCAATGGAAATATCTGTGGTTGGGATGTGGGCAATGGAATGAATATAAAAAATATGCTTTGGAATGCAGCATACTTCCAAAGAGATATCAGCGGTTGGGACATAAGCAAAGTTACCTGTATGGAAAATATGTTTCGGATTACCCAAGCTTTCAATGGTAATTTGAATAGTTGGGATGCGAGTCAAGTTACGAATATGAACAACATGTTTCGGAATACACAAGCCTTCAACGGTGACATCAGTGGTTGGGATGCAAGCAAAGTTGCAAATATGGCGAAGATGTTTTAAGATTCAGAGGCTTCTAATGGAGATATCAGTGGTTTGAATGTGAGCAGCGTGACGACCATGGGATACATGTTTTCTGGTGCTCTTACTTTCGATTGAAATATAAGTGGTTGGGATATGAGCAGGGCGACAAAGATGGAAAATATATTTCGGGATGCAAAAGCTTTTAGCTACTCACTTTGTTGGAATGTGTCTGTCAGTGAAGCCACTGCCATTCGCACAAGTAGAACTCGCTACATCAGCGTTGAAATACTTGGGAATTGTATAGCATTAGTATCAGATTCACCATCAAATTCTCCTTCCAGTTCACCTAGTAGCTCATCATCAAATTCTCCTTCCAGGTCACCAAGGAGCTCACCATCAATTTCTCCTTCGAGCTCACCAAGTAGCTTGCCTTCGAGTTCACCTTCAAGCTCGCCAAGAAGCTCACCATCGAGTTCTCTCTCCAGCTCACCAAGTAGCTCACCATCTATTTCTCCTTCAAACACACGGAGTAGCTCACCATCGAGTTCTCCTTCAAACGCACCGAGTAGCTCACCGTCAAGTTCTCCTTCCAGTTCGCCAAGTAACTTACCATCGAGTTCTCCTTCCATCTCACCAAGAAACTCACCATCCGGTTCTCCTTCCAGTTCACCAAGTAGCTGACCTTCGAGCTCGCCAAGTAGCTCACCATCGAGTTCTCCTTCAAACACACCGAGTAGCTTACCATCAAGTTTTCCTTCCAGTTCGCTAAGTAACTCACCATCGAGTTTTTCTTTCAGTTCGACAAGTAACTCACCATCGATATCTCCTTCCAGTTCACCAAGTAACTTACCATCGAGTTCTCCTTCCACCTCACCATCCAGTTCACCAAGTAGTTTTCATTCAAGTTCACCAAGTGTACCTTACCTTCGAGTTCTATGTTGCAAGATGTAATCAACGCATTAATTGTTTCTTGGAGCATGAAAGCGGTGGTACAGGGTTAAGTTTTCCATCCAGTATCAGGCGGATAAAACGAGGACCTAAGTGCAAGAAATCGTGATTCATTTCTGATGGTATTTTAAAGTCTACTTCAGGTATTTCGAGATCTACTTCAGGTATTTCGAGATCTACTTCAGGTAGTTCGGTGTTCAAAGCTCCGCGACTTGATTTTTAAATATCGTAAATGGGCAAGATGAATCAAAGAGATGCCATTATTTCATCAGATGGGGAATAATATGCAATAATTGGGTTCTTCACTTACGAAAAGGGTGATCGATGAATCCTTTTCCTTATTGTAGCCATTTAAAAGGATGGATTGGCTAAGTTACAAGATATTTTGACCAATCGATTTTGTTTTGATATTTGCCGCCTTTCATGCGTTTTGCTGTAAAATTGCTGTCTATTTTTTTCTTCGTACAGGTTTAGTCAAGTTGTACAGTTGTAACGCAGTCCATCCCAGCATACAGCCGTATCTACAATGAATATCATCAAAGAGCATTTAATAGGAATGAATAGTTCTCAAGCGAACATTGCAGACAAATCTATATTCCACACTATATCCGATTCAATTAGTAAAATGAGTATGACTAATCTCATCCAAGTCCTCACTTTAGTGGTATTTGCCTTGTATGTAGCGCAAATACACTCCTTTATCGAATATTCTGTTAAGTCATTCGATAGTGAAATGTGGGTTTCATGTGAAACAACGAAGGGCCCGTTTCGATTTGAACTTCGACATGATCTAGCTCCTAATGCTGTGGATTACATGCTGGAAGCTTTGACGACGGGTTATTTCGAACAGCAAATCCCTTTTGTTCGTGTGACTAAGGAAGTAGCGCTCTTCGGAATCACAAAGCAGGAATCTCGAAGTCGGGATAAGTTCATCGCAACAAGAGCTGGTGCGAAACGTGACAAAAACCCTCACGGCGAAGAAGATTTGACGAGCCGGAAAATGCATCCTTGGCCTCGAGGGACGATTGCCTCGATTGGCGGTAGGTTGCTTCTCGTTGTTAAAAAGCCTAATTCCAAAATGGGAACCAGTATGCACGACGCTCCGCTAGGTTTCATCGAAGAAAAGTATATGGATGTATTTGACCAGTTGTACATGTACAATGATATTGTCAATAACAAAAACGGAGGTGGAATTGAACAGCCAAAGGTGAGGCGCGAAGGAATGAATTATATTAATCGCGAATTCCCACGTAGTGACATTCTGACTTCCTGCACAATCGAAAGTTCTAAACGGTAGACCATAATTATAAGAGGATGAAAGGCAAAGTGAAAGGCCGGGTAAGGGTATCAGCGCTACTCTGTTTGTTCCTATTATTTGTTGCTGCTTGGGGTCGAGGAAAAAGGGATTCTGATTCTGTTTTAGAGGAATCGATTGCTCGAGTGTCACGGCGACATCCGTTTGTTGTATGTGATACCAGTAAAGGAATATTCAAATTTGAATTGAGACCCGATTTGGCACCGAATGGAACTGATTATATGATTAGAGCCGTTGAGTCAGGATATTTCAATCAAGGTATTCCATTCTTTCGAGTGAACCGTCATCTCACCCAATTTGGAATTACGAAGCGGGGACACAGAGAGACGGATTTGTTTTTGTCAACAAGGGATGGGGCATTGAGAGATCTTCATCCAACTGGTGGTCTTTACAATGAAACAGCAAGAAGGTTGAATCCGTGGCCGAGAGGAAGCATCGCTTCCATCGGAGGAAGGCAGCTTGTCGTAGTGATAGAGGCGAATTCTCAAATGGGAACCAATAGACATGATGCGCCCATGGGATTCATAGATGAGAAGTATATGGTTAATGTATTCGATAGGTTATATAAATACAACGATCTGATTAATCATAAGTCGGGTGGTGGTGTTGAACAAGGGAAGCTCATGAGTGAGGGAATGAGTTATATAGAACGTGAATATCCTTTGACAGATAGAATTATTTCATGCCATGTCGATGAATAATAAGTTTTTATAGTATATTTTAAAAGGGCAAAATGGATATTTTTTTAATTATTTGGTCGAATGTTTACTTATACAGTTGTATATTTTTAAAATTGTACGGTCCCAGTTTCAAGTTTCAAGAGAGTAAACTCCGTTTAGTATTGGATAATTTAGTCAATTCAAATTCCATTTAAAAAATGTGAATTCAGTGATTCCACATAATGTTCTTGCTTCTGATTACCTCACGGATTGCCATCAGGCTCTTTTCTTTCAACAAGATACTCTTGTTTAAACACAACAAAAATCGATTTTTTTAAAGCACTACTAGTAGTGGATAAAAGCCATCAAATGCTAATTTCTTAATAAACAAGAGTATCTTGTTGAAAGAAAAGAGCCTGATGGCAATCCGTGAGG
>Ga0335398_10010274_pt1 | contig 10676 bp, 13 predicted proteins | sample BON03_FD_205742 | JGI IMG/M metagenome (GOLD analysis project Ga0335398, IMG submission 205742) | Freshwater microbial communities from Lake Bonney liftoff mats and glacier meltwater in Antarctica - BON-03 (spades assembly) (version 2) | ecosystem: Environmental > Aquatic > Freshwater > Ice >...
TGTGTGTGTGTGTGTGTGTGTGTGTGTGTGTGTGATGAACAAAGAAGAAACGAAATCAACAACAACACACACACAAAGCCATTCTTCATTCCTACGTCCGTTGCCAGTTTTGTTTTTTTTCTTCTTCAAATATAAGAAATAAATGCCAAGGCAGCACACACACACAGAACCACAAGTGGCTATATGGGTCCAAGCAATGCCTCTGTTTGGGCATCTATTAATATTGCCAATATATAGTTCATGGCGATTTTGGCTTTTGGAGCTTTTCTCAGTCCCCCCCCTCCTCTCTCTTTCCTCCTCCGCCCCTCCTCCCTCCTCCCTCTCTCTTTGTCTATAGCTATGTATAATAAGCACACGACAATTTGACCAACGAATAAATAAGAAGCGGCACGCATAAATAAATAAACTGGTCATGTATCCCCTCCCCTGTAATAAACCGGTCATGCATCCCCTCCCCTACCCATTCCATCCCCTATCCGCTGGTGGTGTATTGCCTAGTGAGGTCTTGCACAATCTGCAAAGGCGTCAGAGGGTCCTCCAGCAGCCTGTTCGTGTGTGTGTGTATGTGTGAATATACATGTGTGTGTGAGTAGGTAAGATGTGAATACCATTGTTATATATATAGAAGGGATGTGTGTGCACTTAATCAATGCTACTACTTACTGTGTGATCAGCGGGTCGTCTTGGGTGATGAGGCTCCACAAGGCAGGCTCTTCATTCTTGGCATAAGCACGCATGCGTGCGGTAATCTCGGGCTCAACGGCATTCTTGCCCAGGTAGGTTTGATCGATAGCTGCAGTATGTGTGTGGCGTTGATGAATGTGTGTGGGTATATGAGCATGTCATTGTGTGTGTGACGTGATGCGGTACGAGAAAAGGTCACATTAAACCGTTGCTTCTCTTCTTTTTTCCCTTCTTGCTGTGTGTGCCTGTGTACTTACTTCCTCCCCAAACGTCATTGAAGATGCGGTCATGGAGCTCGAGCGAGGCCTCTTGATCTCCAGCCTGTAGAAGAAGAAAGGATACGTAGGCGTGTGTAGAGGAAAAGAGAAGGGGATAAGGAAGAATAAGAACGGACATGCCTACATCAAATCCTGCTTGGCCATCTTTCGTGTCTTACCTCGATTTTGGCATAGAGCTCATGAATGGCAGGGTCCTCATGGTTGGCATACGCTTGCATCTTGACTGCAATGCTGGATTCATCGTTCAAATTCACCATGTTCTCAATGGCCTTGGCCACAAAGGAACGGAAGCTCGCCAAGACGTTCTGGCCCTGTAGAAAATGTAGGATGTGTGCGTATATGTGTGAGTGAGTCCTTATTGCCTTTACCTCTCTCCCTTTCTCCCTTTTTCTGTGGGGTGTACGACGTACTTACATCCTCGGCTGTGATCTCTTCAGGCGCCTTGGCTGCAATGTCCGCAACACCGGGGAGGGCCTTGAGCGTAGGGAAGCCTATTAGAATGAGGAGAGGAGAGAAGCATCGATGAGGTGAGAAAGTGAAAAATCATATTGTATATAGAGTGTCTCTCTCCTTCAGAAGATTTCCCTCGACAGAGATACACCCACACCCCACACCCCACACCCCACACACCATCTATCGCCATACCTTGCAAAAGCTGCGGCAGCAATGTAGGATCTGTCCATAGCTCATCGAGCTCCGGATTGCTCACCATGTCCTTCATGACACCAAAGTGGTCCCCGTCCATCAACCTGCCTGCACCGATGTGTGTACGGTCGGTCGCCCACGTGTCGACTTTCCCAGCTGCTAGTCCTGGGGTCGCATTGGCATCGCCTTGGCCTCCCAGTACAGCCGCTTCCGCAGCAGCTGCGGTGTTGGCCAGGTCAACGAGGGAGGAGGAGGAGGAGGAAGCAGAAGTGGAGGCGCTGCCAGCGTCATTCTTGTTGGAGAAGAAATGTGTACTCCGCGGCATCGGCTGTCCTGGTTTGCCATTCGCAGTCACAGAGGCCAAGGAGGACAGGAGAAGGAGGAGCAGCAACGTGGAGGAGGGGGACATGGTGGTGATAAAGAAGCGGGCCATTGCGTGGATGTAGTGAAGGTAGCTCGGAGGTGGAGGCTTCTTGCTTGATCTGCAAAGGCAAAGCAAGACAGGCACCTGTGGCATTACGTAGATATATCGCGATATGTATATGAGAGTGTATTCTGAAGAAGAAGAACATGCATGCCATATGGAGGAACGACGAAATGAATGCGTCATTACTTATGAGAGAACCCCACCACGCACACACACCCTCTGACTTCACACACCAAGCTCTCTCTCGATTGTTTCCATTGCTTATAAACCCAGCTATTGTCCCACCAGCGCCGCGTATGTCTCTTTCACTTACTTGCGTCGTCGCTGCTTTTGCATTGGCGAAGAGGTCAAGGTGAAGCGGGCCATGTCAAACGATGGGTTCTGCAACGCGTCATGGGTACGCGTCGTTGCACTCCTCGTCTTGGAGTGCGTACAATAATCGAATCTTGACCCTTCTCGTCTTGGAGTGCGTACAATCGAATCTTGACCTTTCCAACATTCATTCTCCTTTCCATTTCCTCAATTGTTATTATTCTTGTTGTTGTCACAATGAGAGCAAACCCACCCTTTGTATCTATGACTAGTTGAGCGACGACGAGTGCGGAGGCCAAGATATGCGGAAACATATGGCACATACAGGCATGTGGCCACGCGGGTGTGATGCTCTGCACGGTACAGTGTAGGCCTGCTTCGGCATGCGCCAGAAAAAGCCCTCCCAGAGGGTGCACTCTAAAGAAACAAGACAAGACAAGGAGGAAGGGGAAGGTTCACTTGTGGAGGGGGGGGGTGGACGAGGCCTGCATGTAGCATACAAGCATACGTGAAGAGGCGGACGGCACACACACACAGACAAACCAAGACCCATCTACCCACATGCGCTATATGTAGCACTCACACACATCCTTCTCTCACACATGTGGTCAACACTCTCTCTCACACACACGCACCCACGCGCACGCATGCAAACATTCATATATATATAGCAGCTAACCATGGCCTTGACCACGCGGTCCAAGCTGGGCGGTGGGCTCTTCGTGGTCTTGCTGGCCATTGGACTCATTGTTGGCCTGCTTCAATTGCGCAACACGCACTCGTCTAAGACAGCAGCGGTGGCCGCAGGGAATGATGGCACAACGACTGTGCCTATGGCCTTCCCAAGTGAATCATCTGGGCAGTCTGGTGGTAAGTGCGTCTGATACATTGACCCCCCCTGTGTTCCAATCATATCGGCGAGTAGGAGACAGACCTCATGCTCTGTGTATTCAGCTTGTCATATTGCCCTTATTTAAGTGTGTCTGTCCATCCCTCCGTCATTACAGGTGGTCTGCCTGTCAGCCCCCCCGCGTCGGCGGACGGGAGCGTGCCAACAACAACGACGACGACGACGCCTGTCGTGACTGTCACGACCACCGATGGGAGTGGCGATAAAGCTGCAGGTGCAGTCGCGATTCCGCCTGCTTATTGGAAGAATCTGCCTCTGTCCATCGCTGGCCTCCGCACCTGTTATCCTACAAACGGAGCCGCCGTGGTAAGTTTCGAAAGGTGTTGTGTCTGCTAGTGTTTGAGTTTCTCCCTCTCTCTCTCTCGCTCTCGCTCTTACCAAAATGCACATACACACTTCCGCAGGAACAAGCTGTCCAGGGAACTGACTGTACCTTGATCATTCTGACGAACAGTTGCAGGGACGACTACAAAATCAAAAACATGATGATTGTGAACACGACCAAGATAATCATTGGGAACCCGATTGACATTCCAGCTTTGAACAGTACCAACAAGATTGAACGACTCTTTGACGGTAAGTTTCAAAGTATAAGCAGATACACATATGTTTCCTACCTACCAGCAATGCTAACTTACCACCTTCTCTTCCCCCTCCCCCCCTTTTTTGGGCTTCATTTGATCGCAATCAGTCCATGCGGGAGGCCACCTGGACATCCGTTCCGTGGCCTTGTACAAGGGTGCGGGCAAGTCGTATGACAATGGGCGTCTCATAGTGCTTGTTGGGGGATGTGTCCGTGTGCTCTTGGGCGGGACCTTCCGTGGAACCGGGTATGTGTGTATCCATATAGTTGTGTTGAGATTATTGTATGTGTGTATACGTAAATTTGATGTGTTCCCATGGTTTCACCTTTACTGATACACATATGTATATTTACCCTTCCATATATCCTCCAGTGTTATCTTCCGTACAGCGAGCCAGACCCTGACGAGTTTCAGGAATGATCTCATGAGCTCCTTGACCGTGCGGAAAAGGACCTTTGGGGGTGCGGTCTTTGTTGCCGGAGGATTCTTCAGCTGTAACGGATGTAAGTGCAAAGTAGTGATGGTTTGAGTGAAGACATATGTTCCTTGCATGACTCTCTTTCTCACCCACCCGCCCTTTCCTCCTGCAACAATCCACCATCATCTTCTCGATTACAGGCCAACGTATCAATGCCAACCCTTATGGTGCCCCCGTATCCAACTCGTATCAGATTGGGCGTGACTACTTGGTGATTGCAGGCACGCTCACCTGTGTTGGCTGCTACTCTGTGGGCTATGACCTGTAAGTTTGCGCGTCTGTGTGTGTGCATCTATGTATGTAGGGGGAGACGTTTTTACTTTTGACCCCTCTGACATTTGAGATCCACTTACACTCTACTATTTTGTCAACTTTCGCAACTACTAGGTTTGTCGCCGGCCTCCAGGTCGGGAACTTGGGTGCCTGCTTTGGTGGTGTGATTGTTTGGATCGGGGGAGGTGTGATTGGTGCTAGTACTGCCAACGGACAGTTTGGCGCAGGTAAGAACAGCAAGCAAGCAAGCGTATGTGAATACACCCGTGTACCAAAGAACAATTGCATCAGTCACTCTCTTACCGCTCCTCAAAACATGTACAAAAACACACAAACAGGTCAAAACATGTTTGTTGGTGGCGGTGTCATTGTCCAAGTGGGCTTCCAGGACATCAGTTCTCACTTGACATTGATCAGGGCCGGGTTTGGACAGTTTGCCGTCGGCGGTGGAGTCCTGACGATGACTGGCGAAGTGGAAATCCGTTCTTGGGGCGTGGGCTTCGTTGCGAACGCTGGACAAACGTATTCCGTCGGTGGTGGCATCCTCCAGTTTTTCACGGGGGTCATAGCAAATGCGCAAATTAGTGTCATGCAGGCGGTTGCGGGTGGTGGTACTTACTGTGGCTCTGGAGATTTGGCTTTTATCAACATGGACTACAACACCTTGGGGGTGACCTTTGCCCAGTACGGTGTTGGGATGCGATGGTTTAACGGGGCAGGTGCGTAAGCGTAGGAGAGACTCCATGGGAGGGTGTCAGTTAAAAGTAGAGAAGAACTTTTCCAGGGCCTGTGTATGTCTGTATGTCTCTGGGTCTGCCTAGATCCCCATTCTCATTCCTCTTCTGCTTCCCTTTTTCACTGACTGTGAAACACACACACACACACACACATACAGGGACGCTTGAGCTCGTTCACACCATTGGCCTTTCCACAGCAGTGGTGCGCGTCCAGTTCATCTTGGGCTCAGAGGCATTCTTGGGGACCGGCTTCTTCACCAGCGTCAACAACACCCGTCGTTCCATCCAGCTCATCAATGCTGCCTTTGGTGGGCATGAATACTGGGTGGGCCCCGGTGCTGCCGTCTTCATCAAGACTTATTCCTACACCAAGAGGAAGATCAACTACCGTACCAATGGCTATAGTTGGGTGGTGGCTGGCACCCATGTCAGTGGCAACTACATGTGAGTAGGTAAAACTTAGGAAGGAGGATGTACCTTTCGACATGTACACCCACACAGATATACGCACACATCCATCAACACAGCGCGCCCATCAACTGTACGACGAACCGAGGCTGCAGCATCTTTGTTAACAAGACGACGGTCTACAAGATCACTGACAGTAAGTAGAACCTGAAAGAAAGAGAGGCACTTGTACCCACCCCTAGTCACACGCTTGCCTTGTTCTGCCGCCTCATTTTTCTCACACGTCAACTATTTTTCCCCTCCACTACGTAGATGGACTGGTGGCTACCAGGCGCAATCCTTTCAACAACTTGACCAAGCGTCCGACGGCCAAGCGTCACGAACGCCTCATGCAAGATGCTACACCAGCACCAGCACCTGCACTTGTCCTCGCCTCAGGTGAACAACAACAGCGATCATCCATCGTCGGGGTGCAATCCGTGATGGAGTCGACCAAGATGGAGAAGGGTCCGGATATGAACACATTCAAAACTCTCTTGGACAATGCGTAAGTACTTGTCTTTTTTGTGTGTGGTGTGCATAGATGTTCGTGTCGTTTCTCTCTTTTCTGTGGCCTCAGAAGCCTTCCTGTCCATACTTTATCATCCAACCCAACAGCATGGCAAATAGCGCAAACGGTGGTGCTCAATCTCCATGGACACGCAAATTATCGGCCGACACCTTGGGGTCCATCTACATGCAATCCATTGATCAGGCGCAAGGCGACGCCCCCAAGGAGATATGGCCAGAACTGGTCTGGGCGCAAGGCCAAGACACGCAGTGCTTCCTTTGTGGCGTGTCACCTTTGCCTTCTTCTTCCCACATTGGCCCCAATGGTGCTCCCCTGGACAGCCAGTGGTGGTTGGACCCCGCCGCCAATGCAACAGCAAGCAACCACCGCCGTCTTCAGGATGCCTCGTCCTCCTCCACCTCGTCTTGCAAATTCTCGGATGTCTGTGACGCTAGCTCTCCCGGTGTTCCAGGTACCGCGCAGGGTCTGTTGGACCTGGCCCAGAGTACATCCGACGAGCCTCTGCAGATGCCCCCCGGCTTGGAAACCTTGGCTGGAGGGAAGTCCCCCAACACGGACTTGTTCACCCATGAGCTGGTGCTACACTGTTCCGGTTCCGCGGGGGATTCCTCTGCTGCTTCCACTGGCTGCAACATTCCTGATGCGGATGTCAAGGTCGCTCTCAAGAACTACTTGGCGGACCAGTCCCTTCCTCACACTCGACGCAAACTCACGGGGGAAGCTGACGGGGCTTCTTTCAAGCTCGATGCTGCTACCGCTGCTATCCATCCTGCGCTCATGGAGGCTGTCGACGAGGACCTCTTGGCCAGTGTCACACCGGAGTCATCGGATGCCGCGGACTGCGCCATGTCCTCCAAGTACACCATCTTTGTCACATCCCGTGACCGTGCCACCACATCCAGCATTGTCAACATCTTCAAGGACCTGTCTGACAACCCAGAGAAGCTCATGGCTGCGGTTTCGAACCAGACCTCCTCTCCATCAACCATTTGTGATGCCTCTATGAAACCTAAGGGTGCCCTCTTCTTGCCCAGCGTGGACACTCAAGAAGGGGTCCAACATTATCAGGTAAAAACGAGCGTGACTTGTGTGTATGTGTGTTCTCCTTGTTTGTTTTGACTTTTTCTGCATACACAAATATATACCACACACACACGTACCGACAATTACACATCTACATCTACATATCAGAACATGTATACGAGCAACGGCCTTCTGCACAGGAACCTGCTCTCCGACTTTTCCTTCGACTCGTCCACCCACAACGTCTTTGATGGAGGCCTTTGGCCCTCTGTGATGCTTGTGCCTGCGGACCAAGTGGCCCTTGCCGACCGAGTTCACGCCAACCAGGCCTATAAGATCGTGGTCAATGTAAGTAATGAAATTTCATGTCGTCTTGGTTGCTTTTTCTGATCCGATGAACATTCAATTGAATCATCTCTCCCCCCATCTCTCCACGCATATACTCTTTTCCCCCCACCAGGGTTTTGCTTTTGACAAGGATGAGGTCGATGTCCAGCTTGTGCAAGGATTGGCCGCGACTGGGGATGTCATTGCGGTTTCCGATGGTCTCACGACGGTAAGTGTGTGACTCTGAACTCGAAAACGTTGCTGCCCTTGTGTCTTTGTTCTCTTTCCAGGTTTGTATTAATGTCTTTTCTACGTACAAACACATATACAAGCAGTTGGATTGGACCGCGACGATGCCTGCCGGGGTAGACCAACCGGTGCGTTGCCATCTTCTCGCACGCTATAAGAGCGACCCGGCAATCTTTGCCTTCTCCAACTCGTTCACGCTTTTGCCTTGAGTATCAAAGAGAAGAACCAAGGACAGGAGGAATCAGGGGGGGTACCGATCGTATGAAAGTAATTACAAGATATATGACACCGATATATGGTTGATGAATGGCCTTAAGTAAATCAAGAGCAGACTGTATAAATAGAAGAAATCAATTTCGTTATATAAGAAAGAAAGTGCCAGTCTCACAATGTAACTTCCTTTTCTGTGGTTTTTGAAAGAGACCTAGTCCTCCCTTTCCCCCCTTCAAGAGAGGGAGGCCTCTCTCTGCCATTAAAATAAATGCTTTTTTGTGTCTTTTTTTCGTCCTCCTATCTAGTCCTCTTATTCGAGCAGGTGGTGGCATAGGAGGAAGGGCGTCGGCAGCGGAGCTGCTGCCTCTCTATCTGTGCCTCTCTCTCATGTGCGCCCTCCATGCTCACTCCGACACCTGCCACGATCCCCAACCCAAGAAACCTTTTTGTCAAAAATAGAAGACCATCGCCATCACTGATCTCTCTCTGCCCCCTCGGACACGCACGCAATCTCTTCCTTTCCTCCTTCCTCCTTCCCCCTCCCTCTACTTCTTCCTTCCTTCCTTCCTCTTCTTAATTACAGGCCCTTTAGATGTAACTACCACTCGCCACGGCGGCGACGAGTTTCTGTAGGTGATTGGATTGGTTGTCGGAACAAGAGACGTCAGACGTAACGGCACACGACGACTCTCGACAGTGCCTTCACCCATGACTGCGAGTGGCAGCCACGTCGTTTGCGTCGTGCGCCTTGCGTGAAGCGCCGCCCCAACAAAACGTACCGTGCCGTCGGACGAGGACGCGATCGATGTCCAATCTCGTGCACCGCTATCTCCTCGCTGCTTCCAGGTCCCGCCCGAGTCGGTCGACGTGTAGATGAAACCACCATGGGTAACGGCGGCGAGTTTCTGTAGGTGATTGGATTGGTTGTCGGAAGAACAGACGTCAGAGGTAACAACACACGACGACTCTCGACAGTGCCTTCACCCACGACTGCAAGTGGCAGCCACGTCGTTTGCGTCGTGCGCCTTGCGTGAAGCGCCGCCCCAGCAAAACGTACCGTGCCGTCGGACGAGGACGCGATCGATGTCCAATAACGTGCACGGCTGTTGAATCGCTCCGTCCAGGTCGGACCCATGACGCTGTGGTCGGCCACCACAGCGTCAGCGACCACAGCGTCATGCGCAGCGCCCAAAACGGTCGATGCCACGAGAGCAAGGGTGGAAACGATGACGACACCACTGAGCTTCATGCTTCCAGGCAGGAACCTGGATCGCAATCTTTTTTCGTTGTTCTGTCTGTGTGTTGGTGTGATTAGAGTAATAAGAAGGATTGTGTGTGTGTGCATATGATGGGTAGTATGTATGTTTGGGTGGTGGAAGGGATCAACGAGGACGAGGTCTGGTTAGAGACATTGTCGTGCCCTGAGAGGGTGTGAATAATATTCACTGAATACGTGCGCTGTGGCCCATGAGCCTGGGGTCGGCGCACAATTCATTGGCACCCCTCCGCGGGCGGCCCTCCTCCAGAGCCTCTGCGAGGTGGGTGTGTGACCGAAGCCAGGCATGGGGGTGGAGGCTCTGCCCCCCAATGACCTGCTGGAAGCATGAGTTTGAGCCATTTTGGTCATAGGGCTGATATATACGATAGAGATCGCTCGGGGAATCATAACATATAAAAGGAGCCAGGAATGTATAAGAGGTCCCTGAGGGCGCTGTGGTGGGCGCAGTAGTGGGCGCTGTAGTGGGCGCTGTGGTGGGCGCAGTAGTGTGCGCTGTGGTGGGCGCAGGAGTGGGCGCTGTGGTGGGCGCAGTAGTGGGCGCAGTAGTGGGCGCTGTGGTGGGCGCTGTGGTGGGCGCAGAAGTGGGCGTTGTGGTGGGCGTTGTGGTGGGCGCAGGAGTGGGCGCTGTGGTGGGCGCTGTGGTGGGCGCAGGAGTGGGCGTAGTAGTGGGCGCTGTATGGTTTTGTTTTGGTGGTTGACGAGCGAACGCGGAAGAGCGCTGTTTTCTGTGTGTCGGGTGGGGTGGATGGATGAGGGGCTTTCGTTAAAAAGGAGCAGAGGGCGAGGGGATTTCGTTGGTGATTGCCGCTGCTGCTGCCCGTTCTCATGATCGGGGGCGGCGGTGGTGGTTGCTGCTGCTGCTGCTGCTGCTGCCCATGCTGCTACCGTGCTGCTGCCGTGCTGCTGCCCATGCTGCTGCCGTGCCACTGCCCATGCTGCTGCCCATGCTGCTGCTGCCCGTGCTCATGATCGGGGGTGGTGGTGGTGGTTGCTGCTGCCCATGCTGCTGCCGTGCTGCTGCCCATGCTGCTGCCGTGCTGCTGCCCATGCTGCTTCCGTCCTACTGCCGTGCTGCTGCCAATGCTGCTGCCCATGCTGCTGCCGTCATGATCGAGGGTGGTGGTGGTTGCTGCTGCCCATACTTTTGCAGTGCTGCTGCCCGTTCTCAAGATCGGGGGTGGTGGTGGCTGCTGCTGCCCGTTCTCATGATCGGGGGTGGTGGTGGTGGGCGCTGTGGTGGGCGTTGTGGTAGGCGCTGTGGTGGGCGTTGTGGTAGAC
>Ga0335398_10010278_pt1 | contig 10672 bp, 8 predicted proteins | sample BON03_FD_205742 | JGI IMG/M metagenome (GOLD analysis project Ga0335398, IMG submission 205742) | Freshwater microbial communities from Lake Bonney liftoff mats and glacier meltwater in Antarctica - BON-03 (spades assembly) (version 2) | ecosystem: Environmental > Aquatic > Freshwater > Ice >...
AGAGTATAATCCACTCTGGCTTCGCAAACGTGTTTCTGTGGTGTCTCAAAACGTATATTTGCCATATCGCACAGTAAAGAAAAACCTTTTATACGGAATCTCTGATTCCTGTGATGAGAATTTAGAACTCCGAATGAAGAAAGCTTTGAAATTGGCTTCATGTGATGAGTTATTTTTTGATAAAGCAAGATTTCCGCATCAGTGGCACACCGATATAGGGCGCGACGGATCTCGCTTGAGTGGGGGGGAGAAGCAACGACTGTGCATTGCTAGAGCTTTACTCACCAAGCCAAGAATATTGCTGCTTGATGAAGCTACCTCTGCATTGGATGAAGAGAGTCAGTTTCAAATCCAAGAAGCAATTCAAACTCTGTATGAGGAATCTGGTAATACTATGACCACTATCACAATTGCCCACCGACTTTCAAACTTCAGACATGTTGATAGGTTGCTAGTGATGGATGACGGCCGAATAGTTGAGGAAGGCTCTCCTAAGCAACTGGCAAGCATCGAAAACGGAATATTTGCCAATTATTTAAATCGTTCCAACATGACCTTTTAGGCATAGCTCATTTGAAATAATCAAATTAAAATTATTTTGTGGTGGGGGCCGAACCGCATATGTGTGTGATGACGAAACGAATCGATGTTTGTTTATATAGCAATGATGCTTCAATTGAAAGATGCGGCTGTTTGCTATTTCATTTTTTCTGATTTACTGTCCTTAAAAAGCAAGTCATCTGTTTTATTAGATCCCCAACTTCGAAACATCGATACACTTTTCGTAATGGCAGAGGTAAGTAGTCACCTTTGGTTCACTACGTTGAAAAGTAGCTGATACATCATTTTGATCTAGATGATGTGCTTCGTTGCAACAGCTAGTATTTATTTCAGTAACTTGAATGATATTCGTAATGCCATAAAAGCAGTAGGGTGTGTCCTCATGGTTGCATTCAATTTGGGAATTCTACTTTTTTGGCAGCGAAAGGTTCAAAGATTTAGGATGAAATTTTGTGCTATGATCGTAGCATGCAACGAGCTAACTATATTTCTAATTTGGGTTTGTGTTCAAATTTGCCTCGTTTTGTTCGGGGCAGGTGATGCGAGTTCCATGTTTCAGGTTCCGTTGAACAACAGCATAGACGGGCTTTACAGTTTCAAAAAGAAGGATTCGAAATTACGTATTAGCATTTTAACGATGGGAAGTCGAGGAGATGTACAGCCATTCATTGCACTCGCTTTGGAAATGCAAAAACATTCTCATGTACAAGTTGTGATTTGCACGATGGATAGCTATAAAGAGCTGGTGGAACGATACGGTTTAGGCTTCAGATCAGTTGGTGTGAAAGATTTGGCGTTCAACCAGGCTGCTAACAAACGAATTTGGCGAGATTCGGAACACGTTTCTCAAGTTGTTACCAAATTACAGGAAGGGATTGCACATCACTACGACACCATAGCACATAATATGCTTGCCGCATGTGAAGGATGCGATATAATCATTGCTACTGCTGTTACTAGTGGCTATGGTTTGAACATAGCCGAGCATCTTCATGTTCCCTGCTGGTTGGTGAAGCTGTCGCCGGATTCACCGACACGAGCTTTCGCCCCTGCAGGTAAAACATCTTCTCCTATAGGATTTTTGAATTTAATGATGTGGTATCACTCGTGGTTCAAGATATTTGTGGCTGCTGCAGGATCGCGCAAACGTGATAATCCGGAAGAGGGGTTTAGAAAACAACTGGGCATTGGTCCATTAGGAGGAGGGAAACGAATACGCCAAATGCAGAATACTCCTACTTTATGCGCGTTCTCTTCCTCCATTGTTCCAAAACCGGCAGATTATCCAGTGAGTTGCTTCGTGACAGGGTTTTGGTTTCTAGAGTCAGATGTCATAGACTCGCATAGTCAACTCGATTCTTTCGTTGGTGAATCGAAACCTGCATGCATCAATTTTGGGTCCATGACAGAAGTAGCCAAAGACTTTGGTCTAATAGAAAAATTATTAGAGTCTATTTCCATTGCAAAACTTTCTTGCAATAAAGTAGTTATTGTGGATCCGTATATTAATGATGAGATGCAAACTTGTGATAACTTTCCAAATTTGGATATTTTCATTTTGAAAGAGATTCCACATGAGCTTATCTTCCCAAAATGTTCGTTGGTGATTCATCATGGCGGTGCGGGGACCTCTGCTCGAGTATTGGAGTTTGGTGTACCTTCTCTTATTATTCCTATTATGATATGGACGGATCAACCGTTATGGGCAGATATTTTTCAACAAATGAATTGCGCGGTACATGTGGATCGAAGAGTGGACGAGTTTGTAATTCATGCCGCCGAAGCAACCAAGCAATTGATCGATAATCCTTTATTTTCAAATGCATCTAAATTGGTAGCCAGGAAAATTGAATCTGAAGCAAGTGGAATTCAAGTCGCAGCAAATCTCATACTGGAAAGCACTTTTTCAAAATAGTTATTTTTAATTCTTAAATTCAAATCTAGTTGCCCTTTTGTTCGTCTTCTTGAAACACAGTTGCCACCTTGCTTCCTACGAAATTGTTGCCCATAGAAACCGGAAAATATGTTAAATCAGATGCGCTTTGTGCCCACTGACGAGCTGATTCTACAACCTGAATGGTAAGCCTGGCACGTTTTTGCAAATCATTTGTGTCACTGTTTAGATATAAATCAGTTTTAAAGTACGTGGTGATTAAGTCATCCAGTAAAGTGAGAGGAGCTCCTATGCGAATTGCATTCTCCACCTTGGACAATAATTTCTGCTCTTGGCCCCAGAATTGAATCTCTGGGTTTGTTTTATCAATTGTTGAAACAAGATCAAGTATGTGCAAACCAGTTTCAGGTTTCATTCCCCTAAGAATCTTGCTGTTAATTTTCTGAAGAACGGCAGAAATTCGGGTGTCGTACCATTGAAGTCTGCTTTGTATATAATTCATCGGGACATCAAGGGAGCGCTTGTATTGCGCTACTGATATACCTATAAGCAGGATTCTCAGCTTGGTTAATGTTCTAGGGGCCTTTTTCTCTTTTTCACTTGTTTGCCACAGCTGCGATAAATGCATTTCTGTTGCAAATTCTTCGGCATACTCGATCGCCCCTATATGTGTTGCAAATTTTAAATATCCACTCGTTGGAAAGGTTCGGAGTCCATGTTTGGATTTTATTCTAAAGTACATTTGTCTCAATACATCGAGTGGTTTCGACCATGGCAATTCAGATACCTGGACATGGGTGATATCCAAGTCGAGAGTAGCCAATGAAACGATCAGCGACAACCGGCTGTTTTTAATTACGTCATTGTCAGCTACATGATCAGATATAAAGTTGTACATGTGCTTTCTTAGACTCAAGCCATTGCCTTTAGAAACCGCGGTTTCAATTGGATACTCGACCCCGTGACTATTCTTTAAAGATGTCAATGCTGGTATCTCAAGAGGCCAGTTGCCTTCAATGGAAGCAAGGAGTTTTCCTCTTTTATCTTTTAACCATGCACGCATATCATCGTTTCTGTCGCGCCACTTAAATCTCCAAGGATTACTGCTGTCCTGTTTTTCACCCGGAGTCAAGGTGTCCAGAACCATACCTGCATGAGCTCCACTCCACAGGCGTACCAAAGCTTTCATCGCTATAAGCTGGTACCCGACTGCATCATTGTCCCAAAATGCTGGATCACCCCTAACAAGTTTTAGCAATATTTCAATATCCGCCAACACGGCAGACTGTAGGAGGTACTCGATGGCGACCATGGTGTAGTTGTATTTGGACTGGGATTCATGCAGTGCAGCAATTTCGTAGTCTGTCATCGGAGGACGAATTCCTTCTGTGTAAAGATACTGAGACATAATCGTCTCTGTAATGTCTTCTACTTTTGTCACAACATATTTGTCGAGGCCGTCAAACGCAGCTACTCTTGATGCAAAGCCCAAAATGAACGCCGCCGTTAAGGCAAATATAGGGAGCATAGTACTTGTTGTGAATATGAACAGAAAAAGTGGATCAATTCAAAAAGATACTTTCTGTATAAACGAAATGGATTAAATTCGCTGAAATTCATCGTTGTGAAATTCAGATTCAGAATTTTTTGTGGGGAACTCTTTTTTTTCCTGCACAACAGCACAAGTCCAGCTCCGCCTAAACAACAAAAATCGATTTTTTAAAGCCACCACCCTATTTATTTGAGGTTTTTTTCTTATTTGAGGGAAAAGTCCCTCAACCAAAATCTCATTTAAGAGAATGGGGGACCCTCCCGTGAGTGCGGGGAGGGTCCCCATTGAAAAGGAAGGTCCCCCATTAGAAAGGGTCTACGCTCAGTATGCGGATAGATCCCCCTATTTTTATTGTCCCGATATGGTTGCGGACCCTCAAATAGTCTATTCGAAACCCTCAAATAATTAGGCCTGTGCATGAGGCGAAAGCACAGTGGTGCCAGGTACCTAGATTTTTCGAAAGGTCCTATTTTGATTCCTTTTATCATTGGTATCGGTGCTGGATGGGGTATGGATACCAAGATATTATTGCAGAGATTTTTGGTAGGTATGCGAGATCATTTTGGGGATGCAGAAAGAGGGACGTCAATGTATATTGAGTATTCTTAAATGCTTTAGTGGTTGCTTCATGGAAGGCGATATTGTCCTCAAGTCGAGGGATGTAATTAAATTACATCGGGAGAAATATAATGTGAATTCAGTGATTTCACTGCTTCTGATTACCTCACGGATTGTCATCAGGCTCGTTTCTTTCAACAAGATAATCTTGTTTATTAAAAATTAAGCGATTGACGGCTTATATCCGCTACTTGTACTGTTTTAGAGTAATCGATTTTGTCATTGAAAAAGAGGCTAAATAAGATATAAGTGCACAGGTCTTTTTGAGTGTCCCTGGAGCTCTCGATATATAACGAAATTAAAATGAAACCAGTTAGATATTGTATATACATTATTTTTTAGTTCTTCGTTCGTTTTGTTTTCAATTGTGTCAAATGAATAATAGGTGCGAACTCTGGAAAATTTAATCTGGTTCTAGTTCCTCTAATTAAAAGTGCTGCTTGATCCCATGCTACTGCAGCCTCCCATTCATCGTCAAATAATCCAACGTGTTGGAGCTTCCCGTTTACACTGAGCTTCGCCCTCCAGCATTTGCTTCCTCTATCCCATATAACTCCTCGGTAGGAGGAACGTCGAACACGAGGTTTGGCATTGTCATTAGGAGCGACATACAATGATAGGGGAGCGTCATGCAATGGAAGAGAAGAAATTGCAAGCGGGGTCCAAAAGACTGAAAGTGGAGATCCAGCCGGCGAATTACTGTTCATAATTTTATCTATAAGGGAGTCGTGACTAAGTTCTAAAATATGGGCGATCTGCTGACGTTTAGTACAGGGTGAAGGCTCGATCGCCGGTTCTGATTTGCGTTTCAGGCTACCTATCACTATCTCTGAATCCACTACACTCTCATACATTGTGGTAGCAATCGGGTTTTGGATTTGCTGTCCTGAGACGAAAAAGGGACATGCTTATTCGAAAGTGAAATCAGAATATTGCATTTCAAGGTTTGAAAAAAAACAGGATGCATTATGGTTTATGGTAGATGATTCTTAGACTGCACACCTTTTGGAGTCAACTTTGAAAGTTGCAGACTAAGACTACGTAACAACTACTATAGTACTCGAACCGTCTTTATCTGAAGTGTCTCGTGGCTGAATTTCTCTTTTGGAACTTGAAATTTGAAAAAGCATCCTCTAAATCTATTTTTTCCCGTAGTAATTACTCAACGCCATACAATAGTATAAATGGTTATTCCGTCCAAATGCATCTAATGATGTATTTTGGACCGATAAAATAATAGAAGCGCGCTCATTTTTGGAAACGAAAGCCTCGACAGTATACATTTGGAACGTGTCGCAAAAGCCACGTGCCAAATTGAATGTATTTGGATCTATCTTGAAAGCCACATTTTTTATTACCTACAAGGCTACAACTGCAGAATAAGAAATGAAAGAATTCTATTTTTTGCATAATTTAGTACCAAGAAACACCCGTAATTCATTAATATCATAAGAGATCACGTATAGAATCGCAGCACAGTACATGGTAAAAAATGCCCCAAAAAGGAACCATACAGAATCCAGAGTTGTCTCTTCAACTAAACTAAAAATAGCCTGAAAGTTAATTCCAACCAAGAACAATGCCATCAACCAACAGATCACTTTTGTCTTGGTACCGTTTGCAAAGCGCCCCAAAAAGTCAACTCTACTTGTTAGACTCAAAACTGGAAGCAGAGCAAATGGTAATTGAATACTTTGTAATATATTCAAGGAACTGTTAACCGTATCCATGAGTCTTGGGGAGGTGGATGCAGCTACCCCCACGATAATCGATGGAACAAGCGCAATGGATCTGGTCAGAGCAATACGTTTCCATTGTGAGATTCGAATATTCAGAAAACCTTCCATGGTGATCTGACCTGCAAGACTTGTTGTGAGAGTAGAAGCCTGACCTGCAGCTAGCAAACCGACAGCCCATATATATAGCCCTGCATTCCCCATGGTAGAATACAACGCAGTTCCAGCACTGGCTAGACCTATGTTCCCGCAGCAGGTTGACGTATCTGCAATCCATTGGAAGTCAGCACATTGTTCTTCTGTGGTCAAATAAGGCACTTTACAGAAAGGAGCATCAGGTGCATCAAATTCAGCGCATGTGATATCGAAAAAGTTAACAGCAAACACCGCAACAACGGCTAGATTGATGAGAAATGACATCAGGATTGAAGCAGTAGATTCAATGCGGTTGTACTTGTTAGCTTGCCGAACATGCTCAGGGTTCTCTCTATTGATGATTCTGGAGCGTACAAGGCCCGAGTGCAGGTATAAATTGTGAGGCATGATTACCGCGCCTACAGTCCCCACGGCAATAGTAATGGCATACGAAGGCATATTGGTGAAGTTGACGATCCCAAGAACCACATCGCCTGCCGGTGGTGCGGCTTCGAAGAGATTAACCCAGAAACAGATGATCATTGTGAGCAGTAATGAAAGAATGAACGCTTCCAGGTATCGGATACCGAGTTGATGTAGACCCATGAACACGAAAGTATCTAACGAGGTTACCAATACACCTGCCCAAATAGGAATTCCTGTGAGAATTTGCCATGCAATGGCACTGCCTAAAACTTCTTGTATATCAGAGCCGATAATGGCGATCTCAGTCATTATCCACAAAAAATATCTAGTTGAGCAGTTATAGTGCTTTACGATGCCTTGTGCAAGGCTCAAACCAGTTACAACGCCCAATTTCGCACTCAGTATTTGCAACACGAGTCCCATCAAAGTTGCCAGCAATAGCACCCACAATAGCGCGTAATTCGTGTACGCGCCGTCTTGCAGATCAGCCTCCAAATTTCCAGGATCTAAATATGCCAAGCTCATGAGCCATCCAGGACCAGCGTACATCCACAACACCTTCCAATCAATCCAGGGAAACCCCAAGTTCTCTCGCTCCAATGGAACAACTACCTCTGCTTTAACACTGTCATCTGGAACACTCTCATTGTCGTCGCGCTTTGACGGTTCTGGCATAACGCATGCATTAGATCCCTCTTCCAGCATCGTTGAAGATATGAATGAGCGTGCAATCAAAATATATCGGAGTGTGTTATCAGCCAATCAGCGAAAAACTGCGCTGAATTCAGCAGCCGTACCTGCCATCAAGAGGCAATTTGTACCATTCGGTTTTTAAAAAAAGGTCTAGAATCGCTGAATCGAGCACGACACTTCTCTCGTTTTGAAGTAATTAGCGATTGATGTATTCTATCTGCTACTTTAGGAATTTAAACAATTGATTTGGGTGTTGTTTTAGGAAATGGATAAAAGGTAAATCTAGCTCCTTCTTCCAACAAGATCCTCGTTTCTTGTATTTGAAGCAAGTGCCTGATTGATGGTTTCTATTGACTAGATATTTCAATAAAAATATTAATAATTAATAAGATAAAAGACTTATTCGTTTGCAATGGAACCATCTACATTCCTTGATTCAAGTGTCCCGACGGCGAACCGAAAGAACGTTCCGCTGGATTTGTCGCAGAATTGTCTCAATTTGAGACCAAGTGCTTCACTGGTCTTGCGGACATTCGGGATATGCATCATCAACGCACTGTCCTTCTTGTTCTTTCCATATTCACATATGTAACACATTTGCCGGGTCATCAAATTCAACTTCTGCAACATAGTAGCCACGGTCTGCTCGTGTTCATTCAGTTGCAGCAATAAAAAAGCGCTTGCCAGCTTCATAAACTTATCCACAAACGATTGACCCAGTTTAACAGCTGCTAGTACAATTTGCTTTTTATCGTCCAAATGGCGAGTTATGTGAATCATAATATCGGCAATACGCAACAAGTCCTCGCAAGCGTTCAGAGTCTCTACTGGAGATTTCATCGTACCTTCAACTGATTCTTCTTCATCCGATTCTTGTTTTTCATATTCTACTTTATCAGATACTGGTTTATCTTTCCACTTCTTATTCTGCGTCAAGGTTTCTTCGTCGCTCTGAGTTTCAAAAACTTTTTTGGTTGACCCTTGGGTGGTATCGCTCGACGAATCTTTCTTGCGCTTTTTACCAGCGACTCTTTTAATTCTCGACTTCTGAATATGTGATTTAAAATCAACATTCTTCTCCAATTGATTGATGGTGATGGTCATTATCGGCTCATAGAAGAAATGAAGGGAATGACGCGTTACAACCGGGAACACTTCACAGGTTTCGTTGTCGTCTTGTACCATTTTTTCAATGTCCTGCACGAGAGTAAGAGCCGCTTTGATCGGACTTGCATCGTGTTTCAAATTCAACACCAATAAACGCTTGATGAGTGGTTTCGACAGATCTTGTGAGGAAGACAAAGACGCTAGAATTCGACCTGCCTCAGAAGCAACTCGGGGGTAAAGTTCTTCCACGAATATTTTGATCACTTTGGTTTGAAATGAAGCGAGACCTGACAGTATATCAACCAAGTAACATCGACACGTCAAGTCGGTCATTTCTTTTGCGAGTTTTTGAAAGAAGCAAAACGACGTCACCAGAATCACTTCGATCGCGTCTTCGTCTTCCAAATTGCTATTTGTATCATCATCTCTGGAGCAAAAAGAGCATAGAAACTTCTCTACCAGGTGATCCTCTCTGAATTCGTATACCAGAATATTTGAACCGACCAATTTCAAAATCATTTGGCAAGCTGCCCCGACAACCTTCAAGGAATCTTCTGAATCCGACGCGGAGTACTTCTTAAGCAGTACAAATATTTCCGGCGCGATCTCGTTCATTAACGCCATGAGGTCAATCACTGCTTGCTGAGTCAATTTCGAACTACCAGTGCCTAAAACACTATCGATCGTCGTTAATGCCGCTTGGAGAACATTCAAAACGACAAAAGGGTGATTTCGGGTCGATTTCAAAGTTAAAAGTTTGACCGTGTGTGATTTCAATGGTCGAAAATACTGACGCAAGCTTTCTACCGCATCTTTACTGCTTTTGTTTCGAGATGCATGGGTGTTAAGACTTGAGCTACTGCTCGATGATTTCTTGCTAGCTTTTTTCATGCCAAGCACAACTTTGACGTTATTATTGCTACTCGGAAGAAGACACAGCAAGTCCAAGTGGATATTCTTCGCCGCATACAGAGTTGCTTTTTCAAGCAGGCTTTCCAATTCACGAAGATGTTCGAATCTGGCAAAAACCACTGTTTTCATTCTTTCTGGGTCCTCATCGTGAAGTAAAAAATGGTCCTGGCACATCGTATTCAGTAGCTCACGAATCCATTCAACTCCGTAAAACAAACTCAAGAACATTGCCGAACGAGAGTTCTCCAGGAGGTCTTCATCGCCGCCTTGCCAATCGGTTTCAAAAACTGAATTGAATTCTGTAGGGTCGGGTAACAGCAAACCCATTTCAAAAAGCAACTTTGGAGTGAGAGTATTTCCACTATGCACTTCGCTGGAAATAATACAGGAGAACATCTGGGCGAGGTACACGAAGCGCTCTCTAAATCGAGGATCCAGATGACCTTTAGCCAGATTTTGAAACAAGTTTACTATTTGAGGTTTAGGTGCTGCATCTTTCAGCGAGTATCTTGCTGCAACTTTGAATTTGTTATTGAATATGGGGAACTGCGACTCAAGGGTCTGTACTGGATTGTAGGATGCGAGAAATCGAACTGTGAATTCCTCTCCAATGACTTCACTTATGGCTTCCACGACTGGCTTATTCAACGATCCCATGTTTTCAGATAGTTCTGAACATAACGCTGCCATAGCAGGCGGGGAAGAGCGGCTGCTGGCAAGGGCAATGGTAACAACTTCGCGCCATGAATCATCCGTTCCATCAAAGCTTGAACTCACAATCAAATACTGAACCGACCCAATAACTCCCGAGATTCTCTGCATTTCGTATGGATTGGTGATGAGTTTTCGAAGCAGAATGAAAAACCATCCGACACCTGATCGGTCTGGGTCGCTTCTACAAATCACAATGTTGCTCAAAACGGTGAAGACTTTTCTAGTGTAGTTTAAATCGGTTCGAAGGTGAAGATTGTGAGACAACGACTTAACAAGCTCAACATAAGGTTCGGCGTCATGAACAAGCTCTTCACCTTTGAAGAG
>Ga0335398_10010282_pt1 | contig 10669 bp, 10 predicted proteins | sample BON03_FD_205742 | JGI IMG/M metagenome (GOLD analysis project Ga0335398, IMG submission 205742) | Freshwater microbial communities from Lake Bonney liftoff mats and glacier meltwater in Antarctica - BON-03 (spades assembly) (version 2) | ecosystem: Environmental > Aquatic > Freshwater > Ice >...
GACGGTGATCTCGAGATCGAGTTGTACGGGCCGCTTGTATCCGAGTCGCGTCCCATGGACCTAGCGTCGTTCAACACTTCCGTCAAGAACGCTCTGTCGGTGGATTACGAACCGTCTAGACAATCAAGGCACATGAGACGGTTCGTAATGGGAGTTCCGGTCGGGTTCCGGCCCGCGTGGCGCTCCGGATGGAGGAAGATTGAGCGATGATGCTGCCAGCTCCAGATGCTCGCGAGCGAGTCTGCGCTGGTCATTGGCGATCCGATCAAGAGCGGTCCGGACTCTGGGGGGAGCCATAGACGAACTCATTAGTGAGCATCTAAACCACTCGGCAAGGCTGGTTACGCGCCTGGGCCTCGAGATTTGGGGCCAGCACATTCGCAAGTTGCGCCAATCTTCTCAAGAGGCGCGACTAGACGTCTAGATTCGCTGATCTTCACCAGACCCTGAAACAATGAGCTGCCCCGCGGTCAAGTTGCGCTATTCCGGTCAAATCGTGAGAATAACGACCAAACTTCGCTGCAACTCCACATGTTTGTGTGAGTCCGGGCACATCCGCTGGTTCACGGCTGAGCATACCGTCATCTGCCGTTTTCAGCGCCGCGCGGGCGTATCCAAGGGCTCGCCCATTCTCAAATCGTGAAAATAGTCTCAAATCGTGGGAATCAGAGTCTAATTCCCGCGCATCTCCACAATAGGCGCCGGAATGGGAGATCAGACCTTCTCCGTCCGACGTGACTTCTACCTTTGCAGCGAGCGCTTTGAGATTCACCCTCCACTATCCACTGTCTATCCGATCCGTCGAACTCAGCAGCCCGGTTTCGGAACCATACGACCGTCGGGAAGCTTCATTCCGGGCCCGCAGTAGGCCTCAATGTTCCGTTCCGCTTCGATTTCACCTGCCGTCGGGCAGTAACCGTCAACGAAGAGCGGCTCGCTGCAGCCGCCGAAGTAGCCGGTCGTTGGCTCGGCCGCTGCCGATTGGGCTGCCTTTTCGCTTTCGCCGGCTTGGCGGCCTTTCTGGGATCCGCTGCGCCGGCCAAGTCTGATCCCCTGTCTGCGGCCCTGCTTGACAGCGGAGGTTCGCGCCGCTTTGAAGGCAATCTTCTGACCCTCAGCGCGAGCGCTCACGTTCGACTGCTGCTTGGCTGATTGTGCTTCGTCAAGGCCGGGTGTGCCAGAAGCTCCGATCGCGTAGGCAAACCCGCCGCAGACCATGGAGACAACCACGATCCCGCAGGCCACTATCGGTAATTGGTATTGAGACACCGACCGCTGATGCTAAACGCTTCGCGCAGGCGCCGCAGTCGAGTGGCGATAACTGAGCTTCACCGGTATGGTCATCTGCATGACTACGGGTAGCTCGGAAGCAGACCAGCAACCCAGCCAAGCCGGTAGCAAGCGAAATAGCACGCTTGTCGCGCTTGCCGTTGTCGTGTTCGCGTTGGCCGCAGCGGTCGGTGGCTATGCGCTCGGGGCAAGCAGCGGAGAGGACCTAGACGCCGCCAGGCGCTCCGGGCAGGCAGCCGGTGAGCAGCAGGGCCGTGCTGAGGGAACCAAGGCTGGGCGAAAGATCGGCATCAAACAGGGCCGCAAGGCTGCTTACAAACCTGCATACAAGAAGGCATACGACTCTGCCTACAAGAAAGCCCTGGATGGCGGCTAGCCGATGAGGTACGCGGGCGCTGCACTTGTTGGGCTCATCGCAATCGTCCTTGCCGGGGCAAGTGGGTACGCGGCGGGCTCAGCGACAGCTCCCGACAGCGGTGAAGCCGCAGTAGTCACCAAGAGCGCCTACGCCAGCTCCTACTCTGCCAACCGCTCAAAGGCTGAGCGCACCAGCCGAGAAGACGCAAAGCAACGGGGACGAAAGATCGCAAAGGCATCCGGGAAACGCAGCGGCGAGCGCGCCGGAACGAAAGCCGGAGAAGAACAGCGAGCAGCCGTCCAGCAGGAAGAGCAAGCAAAAGCGCAGGCCAGGGACTGCATAGAGCTACCCGTTGGACCCTACGCAGGCCAGTGTCTTCCCAGCGGACCAGGCTCCGGGGCCGGTGAGTGCCCGCCTGGCTACGGTCCAAACGCCTCAGGCGGTGTGATTTGCCTCCCCATCCGGGATTAGGATCTGCATTGCGAGTCTTGGCTTGCTGGGCGGTTTGTAAACGGTGTCTCGTCTGGCCGGCTGCCTGCTCGGCGATCAGGTTTGTTGCCCGCTCGGGATGAGCCGGGGGTGCGTAGGCACATGAGAGAGTTCGTAATGGGACTTCCGGTCGGTCTCCGGTCCGCTCGGCGCTCCGGATGGAGGAAGGTCTAGAGCTGATGATTCCGCCTTCAGATGCTCGCGAGCGAGTCTGCGCTGGTCATTGGCGATCCGATCAAAAGCGGTCCGGACTCTGCGGGGAGCCATAGACGAACTCATCAGTGAACATCTAAACCACTCGGCAAGGCTGGTTACGCGTCTGGGGCCTCAAGACTTGGGGCCGCCGCATTCTCAAGGCGCGGCGAGCCGTCTAAGTTCGCCGCATCTTCAAATGTCAGTCAAGTTCAGCGTCAGGTTCGCTGCCTACCCGACCACCATCACAAGAGGACTGCGTGCGCGTCGCTGCGTTAGCTAGGTAGATTGCTCCAATGTTCGAGAATGCTTTCAACAACATCGACGATGTTCTGCACAAGGATGCCGGATGCTCCAACGAGCTTGACTACGTCGAGCAGTCTTCGTGGGTGCTGTTCCTCAAGTACCTAGATGACCTTGAAGAAGAGCGTCAGGCAACCGCGACACTGAAGGACGAGCCGTATTCCCCGCTCCTGGGGGACGAGTACCGGTGGCGCAAGTGGGCTGTGCCGAGGACTGCTGATGGGAAAATCGATTATGAGGTGGCGCTAACCGGTGATGATCTGATCGACTTCGTCAACGGTCAGTTGTTCCCTTACCTAGCGGGCTTCCGTACTTCAGCTGAAGGGCCAGCCACACTGGAGTACAAGATCGGGGAGATCTTCACTGAGCTGCGCAACAAGGTTCAGATCGGCTACAACCTGCGCGAGGTTCTCGACTTGGCCGATCAGCTTCGGTTCAGGTCCAGCGAAGACAAGCACGAGCTCTCAGAGCTCTATGAGGCGAAGATTCAGCGGATGGGTAACGCCGGCCGAAACGGCGGTGAGTACTACACGCCCCGCCCGCTGATCCGGGCGATGGTGAAGGTCACCGACCCGAAGGTCGGGGAGACCGTCTTCGACCCTGCCTGCGGGTCGGCAGGCTTCCTTTGCGAGGCATTTGCCTACATGAGCGATGCCGGCGATCTGTCGACCAGCGATGTGGAGGCTCTTCAGGCCAGCACTTTTTTCGGCAAGGAAAAAAAATCGCTGGCCTACATCATTGGGATCATGAACATGATCCTCCACGGGATCGACGCCCCGAACCTTCTGCACACCAACACGCTCGGGGAAAACCTCAACGACATTCAGGCAAAGGACCGACGCGACATCGTCCTTGCCAACCCTCCTTTCGGAGGCAAGGAGCGAAAAGAAGTCCAGCAGAACTTTCCGATCAAGACCGCTGAGACAGCGTTCCTCTTCCTTCAGTACTTCATCAAGAGCCTGAAACCTGGCGGCCGGGCAGCGATCGTCATCAAGAACACTTTTCTGTCGAACATGGATAACGCCGCCACGTCGTTGCGTAAACAGCTCCTTGAAGAGTGCAACCTCCACACGGTCCTTGACTGCCCGAGCGGCACCTTCCAAGGGGCCGGCGTTAAGACCGTCGTTCTCTTCTTCACCAAGGGCGAGCCAACGGAGAAGATCTGGTTCTACCAGCTCGACCCCGGCCGAAACCTAGGAAAGACCAACCCGCTCAGCGACAAGGACCTCGAAGACTTTGTCCAGCTCCAAGCGTCGAAAGCAGAGTCTGAGAAGTCATGGGTCGTTGATGTCTCCGAGGTCAGCGACGAGAGCTACGACCTGTCAGTCCGGAACCCGAACAAGGTTGAAGAAATCGACACCCGCACCCCCACCGAAATCCTCGACACAATCGAGGAACTCGACCAAGAGAGCGCCCAAATCCTGAACCGCATCCGGGAGCTGCTGTGAAGGCAAACTGGGCCGAGAAAGCGCTTGAGGACGTCTGCTCGATTGACTACGGAACACGGATCGTCCGGAAGCACTCAGTGGGCACCGAGTACCCGGTTTACGGCGGCGGTAATGAAACCTTTAGGGCCGGCCATTACAACCGCACGGACACTGTCGTAGTTGCCCGGTTCGCGATGTCAGAGGAGTGCACGCGATTTGTTAAGGGCCAGTTCTTTCTCAACGACAGTGGCCTCACGGTCGCGCCACTCCAAGAAGACCTGCTGACTTGCGATTATGTGAACGCTTGGCTACTAGCATCAAACGTCCAGATCTTTGCCCTCGGTCGTGGAACTGCCCAGCGAAACCTAGACGTCCCAGCTTTCCGGCGGATGACCTTTCGATTTCCTACGAGTATCGACGAGCAGCGGCGGATCGTCGCGAAACTCGATGCGATCTCAGCGCAGGTGGCTGCGGCGACGGAGAACCGAAAGGCAAAGGCGCTCGCCTTGAAAGCAGCGCGCTCCGCTCTCCTCCAGCAGCTCTGCATGGAACCGCATCCGGGAGGTGCTGCGAACGAGGTTTGGCCGCTCGTGGCTCTGCAAGAAATTACAACGCTATTTACGGATGGTGACTGGATTGAATCGAAGGATCAGGCTTCAGACGGGGTTCGTCTGCTTCAGACCGGAAACGTTGGGTCAGGGGCCTTCCTAGATCGACGCAGTAAGGCACGGTTCATCTCAGATGAGACATTTGGTCGACTCAGATGCACTGAGGTTCTCACGGGTGACTGCCTGATTTCTCGGCTTCCGGATCCCGTGGGTCGAGCTTGCTTGGTGCCTGAGAGCGATTCGCGGATGATCACGGCAGTCGACTGCACGATTGTTAGATTCGACGCGACCCGAATCACTCCGGAATACTTCGTCTACTACTCAGGCAGCTACAGCTACCAATTGAGCGTTGATGCGCTCACGACCGGCGCAACACGGAGCCGGATAAGCCGAAAGAATCTGGGAGGCATTCCGGTGCCCCTTCCGCCGCTCGACGAGCAGCGGCGGATCGTCGCGAAACTCGATGAGGCGACCGCTGCGATTGATTCGCTTGAGTCGGGCGTGGATGCGGCTGCACAAGAGCTTGATGCTCTGACTGCGTCTGCACTTTCGAGCCTCTTGGCGGCTGGCACGTGAGCTTGACCGAAGCTGACACTCGTTTGCAGTTCATTGATCCGCAGATGCAGGCTGCGGGTTGGGTCACTGGTGGTCATGTTCGCGTTCGCGCTGAGTTTCAGATCACGGACGGGCGGATCCTTGGCGGCGGGCAGAAAGGCGCTAAGCAGAAGGCTGACTATCTGCTCGAATACAAGGGGCAGTATCTGGCGGTTGTGGAGGCGAAGGCGTGGGATGCGCCTTACACGGAGGGTGTTGGTCAGGCGAAGGAGTACGCACAGAAGCTTGGGGTGCGGTTCACGTTCGCTACGAACGGGCAGCAGATCTACATGATCGACATGAAGAAAGGAACTGAGCGCGACGTTGACGCGTTCCCGTCGCCTGAGGAGCTTTGGGACCTTACATTTGGGGAGCGCGATGAGTGGCGCGACAGGTTCGGTGATGTTCCGGTTGAGCTAAAGGGCGGCCAGTGGTCGGTTCGCTACTACCAAGAGATCGCCGTGAACCGTGTGCTTGAGGCGATCATCTCCGGGCAGAATCGGATCCTGTTGACTCTTGCCACGGGAACCGGGAAGACCTCGATTGCCTTCCAGATCGCTTGGAAGCTCTTTCAATCCCGCTGGACACTTCAAGGAGATCAGGGCCGGCGCCCGCGGATTCTCTTCCTGGCTGATCGCAATGGCTTGGCGGACCAGGCGTTCAACGAATTCTCGGCTTTCCAGGAGGACGCGCTCGTTCGAATTGACCCCGAAACGATCCGTAAGAAGGGCACGGTGCCGATGAACGGAAGCCTGTTCTTCACGATCTTCCAGACCTTCATGACCGGGCCAAGAGCCGAACCGACCTTCTGGGGCTACCCGCCGGACTTCTTTGATTTCATCGTCATCGACGAGTGTCACCGCGGCGGAGCTAACGACGAGAGCACCTGGCGTGCGATCCTTGAGTACTTCTCGCCGGCCGTGCAGCTCGGCCTGACCGCCACTCCTAAACGCGACGAGAACGTCGACACGTACGAGTACTTCGGCGAGCCGGTCTACACCTACTCGCTGCGCGAAGGCATCGATGATGGCTTCCTGACTCCGTTCCGGGTCAAAATCTTCGACACCAACCTTGACGAATACGTCTGGGTGCCCGACGACGAAATACTCGAAGGCGATGTCGAGGAAGGCAAGGTCTACACCGAGAAGGACTTCAACGTCAGCATCGTAATCGAGGAGCGTGAGCGTTACCGCGTCCAGGTTCTACTGGCGGCGATCAACCAAAATGAAAAGACCTTGGTGTTCTGCGCAAACCAGCGCCATGCGCTCCTGATCCGCGACCTAATCAACCAGGAATCGGACAGCACCAGCCCCGATTACTGCCACCGCGTGACCGCCGACGAAGGCAAGATCGGTGATCAACACCTCAAGGCTTTCCAAGACAACGAGAAGACGATTCCGACGGTCCTCACGACAAGCCACAAGCTCTCCACCGGGGTGAACGCCCGCAACATCCGCAACATCGTCTTTCTGAGGCCGATCAAATCAATGATCGAGTTCAAGCAGATCATCGGCCGCGGAACTCGTCTCTACGAGGGCAAGGACTACTTCACGATCCACGACTTCGTAGAGGCATACCGCCACTTCAATGATCCGGAGTGGGACGGGGAGCCACTGGACCCAGTGCCCCCCGAGGCCCTGCCTCCCGGGCCGGCGGAGCCAGACCCCGCCCAGCCACCTGAAGACGAAGAGCCGGGCGAGAAGCGCAAGACGGTGCGAATCAAGCTCGCTGACGGCAAGGAGCGAACAATTCAGCACACAACCAAAACCCTCTTCTACGGACCTGAAGGCAAGCCGGTGACGGTAGAAGAGTTCGTCAAAAGTCTCTTCGCCACGCTTCAGCTACCTGAGTTCTTCGCCTCCGAAGAACAGCTTCGCGAGATCTGGTCCAAACCATCCACTCGCAAGGCGCTTCTAGCTCGCCTGGAAGGCGCGGGCTTTGGAATCGACTCGCTGCGGGCACTTCAGGAATTGATCGCAGCCGAAGACTGCGACCTAGTTGACGTGCTGGAATACATCGGCTTCGACAACCAGCCGGTGACCAGGCAGACCCGAGCGAAAGTATCGCGACCTGACCTGGTAGAGGCGCTGTCGCCCGAGCAGCTTGAGTTCATCGACTTCGTTCTGGCTAAGTACGTTGAGAGCGGCTCAGACGAGCTCGACGACGAGAAGCTACCGACCCTCGTTGAGCTCAAGTACGACAACCTGCTGGCAGGCCTTGACGAGCTCGGCGGCGCCGAGCAGGCGCGACTAGTATTCGTGGACTTCCAGAGGCACCTGTACAAGGAGCCTGCTGAGTACGAGTTAGCCGCTGCCTGAGCAGCGTTGGGCGCGATGAAGGCGCGAAAGCGGGGGCGGCCCAGACGAGCTCTACGTCGCGTGGGCCGGCAGCGCCAGAGAGTTTCTTTTACCTACCGGCGAACGCTTAGCGCGCGGGAAGGCTTTAGCGCAGCGGTTGTTCGGCGAGCAAGCTTTCTAGATCTTCAAAACTCGGAATGCCCTGCTCTAACGCGATTAGGTACAGGCTCTCCAGGGTAATTCGATGGCCGTACTTGCTCTTGTAATCGATGGCGAGGTGCTCGAAGCGGATCTTGAGCTCCAACGGGGCGGTGACTGAGATACCAGCCGTCCTCGGACTCTCACGAAGCGGTTCATTACGATCTATAAGACCGTGCCTGCGCGGTCCCCCGCCGGTTATTTCGTCGCCTTGGGACTTCATTGCTCAGTACGTTACCAGACGATCTTGAGCCCACGTGATCGTGGGGTCGTGTGATCCGAATCTGCCGGACCCGCTGTCCTACGGGCTAGACGTTCTGAACTGTACTGCGAAGATCGGCCGAGACAGAAGCAGGAGTTCCTGACTTCTTCTTCCTACGCTTTGGTACTCTACGTTCCGTGGCTCGTCAAATCTTCGCCATTCCACTCGTGTCCGGCATTCGTCATACGTATCTCGGCGTGCTTAGCGCGTTCGCTGACCCTTATCGCAGCTGGCGGCCAGGATTCGACGCGTTCGATGCTCGCGCCGGGTTGGTTCAGCTGGCTCGCTTCAGCTTGACGCCGCCCGACCAGAGCGCGGTTCAGTGCCGCCCTGCGCGACGAGCGCCGCGGGCGCGTGCAAGACGCTCTGCCGCTTCTGCCTCCAAAGCCACAGCTAGCTCTTCTGGCGACTCAGGCCATGATGGTCCTAGACCGCCGCTACCTAGCTGGGTAGCGGCAGCAGAGGCGGGGGATTCGCAAAGGGTAACTAAGGGACGTTCAAGCGGGTGGGGTTCTCATGCGCCTTAGCCGGGGGTCAACACCCCTCGAGCCTCTGATGAGGAAGCGCGAGCTCGCGAGCTACCTCGGGATATCTGAGCGCTCAATCGACTACCAGGTCCTGTCGGGCATGCCCTACCACGCGGTCGGGTACGCCAAGCGATTCGACCGTGTCTCCGTGCTGGAATGGCACCAATCCCGCCACGAGGTAGGTAGGGCCGATGCCGCATAAGGCTCCCTGGATCATTCGACTGAAGGCCTCTTGGAGGTTCGTCAGCAAAATCCTCAGGCGTGGCCGCGGGCCAACTAAGGAGCGCGAACATCTGGACCGAGCTGTTCTCAGCGACGAAGAGGTCGAGCGAATAGCGGCGGCCGCGTATGCGGTCTTTAGTCCCTCATATGCGCCAGTGATGAACGCACTCGTGTGGCTTTCGGCCAGCGCGGGTCTTCGTATGGGCGAGGTGCTCGGCATGCGCTGGTCTTCGATCGACGCTAGCTATCTGCATGTCGACAAACAAGTCGACCGGAGAGGGCTCGAGACCGCTCCCAAAGGCGGAAGATCGCGAGTGGTCCTGCTCGCTCCCGAAGCTCTAGCCACGCTCGATCGGTTCCCGCCTGCCAGCGACCACGAGTTTGTCTTCTACGCCCAGGGAGGACAGCCACTGAGCCGCGGGACCCTCCAGCGCAACTTCGATCAGATGCGACGCGCGGCTGGCCTAGGTGAGGTCTGTTTCCACGACCTTCGCCGTTACTGCCGAGGGCAGCTCTGATGCCGCGCTTGCCACCCGGAATAAGGGTCCGTGTCTCAAAAAACGGGACGGCGCGCTACGAGGCAACGGCTTACGATCCGGCCACGAAATCTAAGAAGGCTCTGGGCACCTTCGACACTGTGCAGCAGGCACGAACTGCCAAGAGCCAGTTTGAAGCTTCATCAGGTTCGACTCGTCGCGGCGAGATGACAGTCAGTGAATGGGCAGAGCTGTGGATGGACCGTAGACGGCTCGCGGAAAGCACGGTTTCCCAGTACGAGCACTCATTGGCTGGCCTTGTGAAGTACTTCGGTGATCGCACGCTCTCGTCGATCTCACCGGAGTTTGCCGCGTCCTGGGCCTCCAAGCAGCAGCCAAGCCATCTAGATGTGATTTCCAACTTCTTCGAGCGCGCCGTTGAGCGAGGATTTGTTGAGAACAATCCATTCAAGGGCTTGGGGAGAAAGCGCGGACGCGGCCGCGCGGATATCGAAGTGCTCGGCAGCGACGACATCGAGCAACTAGCGCAGGCCGCGTATTTGGTCTTTGATCCGATCTACGCGGCGGTCATGCGGGCCCTGGTGATCGTCACAGCCAAGACCGGGCTCAGGTACGGCGAAGTCGCGGCCCTCCGATGGTCGGCGATCCGTGACGGCACGCTCGTTGTCGAAGCGCAGCTCAATAAGGCCGGCAAAGAAGCACTCCCCAAGGGCGAGCACGTCCGAACGGTGCGACTGACCCCCGAGGCCTTGGCCGCGCTCGAGTCGTTCGCCCCTTCACCGAATCACGACTTCATCTTTTACAGCATCACGGGGCTGCCGCTGTCACGAGGCACGCTGTACTACAACTGGGCGAGGATGCGGGCCGCGACTGGCTTCCACAAAACGGTTTTTCACGACCTTCGCCACCACTTCGGTACCTGGGTTTATCGCAACTTTGGTGACGCCCAGTTAGTGGCCGGTCTGATGGGTCATAAGGACGGGGGAGTGCTCGTCTTGACGCTCTACTCGCACCTTACCAGCGAAGCGGCCCGTCAGGTCGTCTCACAGCGCATTGAACGCGACGGAGACCTAGCCCCGATCCAGCGGGGCGGAGCGCTCTCCGACGGCTCGCGGACGGCTTCCGGTAATGGCCCCGCTTCGAAAGGGCTTGAAGGCCAGCATCATCGACCGAAATCAACCGGGGAGCCATCAACTTGATGAGTTTTCGGGAGCATTCGGGAGCATCTAAACCCACAAATCCCAATAAGGACGGTGCCTAATGGAATTGTTGAACCTATCTCCCCGATTTACCGCGGTCGACCGAGGACCGCTTAGCTAAGCAGCGCCGCCAGCCGCTTGGCTGCGGCCTTTCCGGCAAGCCAAGCGCCGTCCATCGTTGACGGCCGCGTGGTGCTGGTGTGCTC
>Ga0335398_10010283_pt1 | contig 10669 bp, 11 predicted proteins | sample BON03_FD_205742 | JGI IMG/M metagenome (GOLD analysis project Ga0335398, IMG submission 205742) | Freshwater microbial communities from Lake Bonney liftoff mats and glacier meltwater in Antarctica - BON-03 (spades assembly) (version 2) | ecosystem: Environmental > Aquatic > Freshwater > Ice >...
AACACACTGCAACACACAATGTCTACCGGCACATTGTTGAAACGAGGCGAGTACCACACAGAAAATCTGCAACACACTGCAACACACTGCGACACACTGCGACACACTGCAACACACTGCAACACACTGCAACACACAACGTTTATCGGCAAGTTGTTGCAGCGAGGCCAGCTCTTGTTGCAGGCCACCTCGCTACAACACACTGCAACACACTGCAACACACTGCAACACACTGCGTGTATTGGCAAGTTGTTGCAGCGAGGCGAGCTCTTGTTGCAGGCCACCTCGCTACAACACACTGCAACACACTGCAACACACTGCAACACACTGCAACACACAGCGTGTACCGGCAAGTTGTTGCAGCGAGGCGAGCTCTTGTTGCAGGCCACCTTGTGTCCCTTTGCCTTCATCAATTTCCGATCGCTGCGCCAGAATCACCACATGCGCACGTGCTAGAGACTGTGTAGTAAAAACGTTGTAAAAATCGTATATGTGTAATAACAATATATTCACGTGTGTCATGTATATTCGTTGGTATATTCATTTGAATACGTGTATTTGAACTATTCATTTGAATACGTGTATTTGAACATCTTGCACGGGCTAGAGCCTGTGTAGTAAATCTATATTAATAGATGGTATGTATATTCACTAGACTACGTAGATTCAAACATCCCGTTGGCCTCGTCGCTTTCCGGTCGCTGCACCAAAATCACTGCATGCGCACGTGCTGCAGACTGTGTAGCAAAATAATAATAATCTGTGTTATGTGTGTTCACTTGAATGAACATAGCGTCTTGTGCGTGACCCATGATGATGTTACGTGATAGCACAGCAGATGATGTCAGTCTCATACCTATCACATGTCATATCATGCGGTGTCATATCACATAACATCATCATGTATTATTGAGTTTAACATCATCTTGCAAAATAATATTAATTTGTGTTATGTATGTTCACTTGAACATAGGCCAACGGGTTTAGATGTATGTACATCTAAACCCGTTGGCCTAAACCCGTTGGCCTTGTGTTATGTGTGTTCACTTGAATACGTACATCTAAACCCGTTGGCCTAAACCCGTTGGCCTTGTGTTATGTGTGTTCACTTGAATACCTACATCTAAACCCGTTGGCCTCGTCGATTTCTGAAATGTGCCAATTTCATGTACAACAAGCACGTTCAAGAACACGCACGCACAAGAAACTGTATAGAAATACATGAGAGTATTTAAATTGTTTCACAATAGTGAATGTATTGATTATTATTGTCAATACGGATATACACGTAAGCATACATAAGTTTACATAAATAAATGCTGTCCCGTTGGCCTCAACAATTCCCCATCGCTGCGCCAAATTCACCGCATGCGCACGGCAAAAAATTTGTGGGGTTGCTACAATTAGTAGGCTCCCTAAAAACATACGTCCCTTTTGCAAAAGAGCCCTACACACAAGATCTATATTCTTCAAAAGAGAACTACATTTTCGCCGCATGCGCACCGGCAAGAATCTATACAAAACATTAACATAAAATAATAAATGTCCACGTTTATTATTGAATACCCTTCATGTTTTTGTGTGTGTGTTTGTGTGTGTTTTTGCGTGTGTGTGTGCGTATATATGTATATATATGTATATATATACATATGTATATATCCATGTATGTATATACATACACACACATACACGCACACATAGACGCCCACAAACACACATACTCTATCTCACACACACACAACACACACACACGCACACACACACACACACACACCTCTTGATGATAAGACTCGTCCTGCATATGCAACGTTTCAAGTTTGCATAAGTGTATCTGTATTCTATGCGTATGCGTATACATATGCGTGTGTGTGCATACATATATTTGCACACACACGCACACGCATACACACGCACGCACACACGCACGCACACACGCACGCACACCACCTGATGATGAGACTCTTCTTGAATAGGAAATTTTCAAATTTGTGTGAGTGTGCGTGTGATTTGTGTGTGTGTATACATATATATATACGCATATATATGTACTTATATATAATCGCACACACACACACACTCACATACACACATATATACATACACGCACACACACACACACACACCTCTTGATGACGAGACTCTTCCTGAATACGCAACGTTTCTATCTTGGTAACCTCCGACTGGCAAGATTTCTCAAATGTCAGCTCTACAGTCATTTCCTGTAGTAAATCGAGTAGTAATTTGCCTTTGAAAATTCTAGGTGAACATGGTTAAGGTGGGGTTGGGCATTTCTCGAACGAACGCAAATTCTCAGTGGAATCCAGTTTACAAAGCATTTCGTCGATTTTTTTGATGTGGAAACGAAACGATTCATCGGTAGTTCGGTAAACGTGATCCTGACGCGGCAAACCTGCGGCCAGCGCTCGAGCAGGGCTGCGGAAAGCAAACGCCAAGCGCTAGGAAATTATTTTTCCGAGCGAATTTGCTATATGTTCCTAATATATGTTCCTAATATCAAAATGTAGAAGAGACTGAGATCTAGGACTGTGCACAACTTTGGGACTTGCGTTTGGAGAACCGATGCGCAGTGGCGACTTCCGGGAAAAAAACGTGTTTCGACGCAAGAAAAATCGGATCTGCAACAACACACTGCACCACACTGCAACAACACCCTGCATCACACTGCAACAACATACTGCACCCCACTAACACAACACAACAACACACTGCAACACGCTGCAACACACTGCAACACAGTTTCTACCTGCAACTGCGCCTTGAGCATTACATTTGCTTCCTCTGCGAGCGAGTTTCGGCTGATTATTTTTTTTTGTTCTCACAAGTCAACTCAACACTTATGTTCTATAACAAATATTTTTTTTGTTCTCACAAGTCAACTCCACACTTACTTTCTATAACAAATTTAATAGCAAGCTGGCCTCTGACCTGAAAATTTGTCACCACAATTGGTTAGTAGGATCAATAGAATTATAGGTCTCTTTTGCAAAAGAGGCCTACAAAAGAGAGAAGAATTTGTCAGAACAAATTCTCATGTCATTTTCTGCTTGGGCACACGAGTGATATTTGAAGACATATTTGATTAACTGTTTATTTTTGTGTACATGAATTTACTGCAATATCAAATGGTATTCATACAAATGTGTACAATATCAAATGATATTCATACAAATGTGCAAAGAGGCCTCTCAGAAATTCTTTCCGCTCTACAGATTTGTTCTTTTAAAAAAGAAATTCTCATATCATTTTCTGCCTGGGCACGCGACTTTGCGAGCGAGTGTCGTTATGGGGTTGCGTTGGTTAGTAGGATCAATAACATCATAGGTCTCTTTTGCAAAAGAAGCCTACTAAAGAGACGATATTCTGCAAAAGAAACCTATAATTTTATCGATCCTACTGACCGTTGACATCCCATAGTAGGAACCTAGTAGCTTCCTTAAAATGATAGGTCTCTTTTGCAAGGGAGCCCTATAAAAGAAATGATATTCTGCATAAGAGACCTCATTTTAAGGAGCCCACTAATCGTAGCCACCCCATACAAAAACACTTTGCGAGCGAGTGTCGTTAGCAGGCATTTAGTAGGCTCCTTAAAATGATAGGTCTCTGTTGTAAAAGAGCCCTTTAAAAGAAATGATATTCTGCAAAAGAGATCTATAATTGCAAGGAGCCCACTAATCGTAGCCACTCCATTGCGTGTGTGTGTGTGTGTGTGTGTGTTGTATGTATGGAGTGCACATAGGCACCCAGTTCGCGCTCACGATCGTTGTATCAAGTCCACACAAACACACTGCAACACACTGCAACACACTGCAACACACTGCAACACACTGCAACACAGTGCAACACACTGCAACACACTGCAACACAGTGCAACACACTGCAACTTGATACAACAATCGTGAGCGCGAACTGGGTGCCTATGTGCACTCCATACATACAACACACACACACACACACACACACGCACTGCATACACTCAATACGAATACACTTTGCGAGCGAGTGTCGGCTGATGAAAAATTCTCAGCTCTACAGATTTGTTCTTTTAAAAAACAAATTGTAGCGAGCTAGCCTGTGAGGATTTCGCGCCATCATACATATGTTCTAATATCACTTTTTATGTCATTTTCTGCCTGGGCAAGCGAGTGATGGCAAAGTGTATCTCGCAAAGTTTTTTTTTTGTTTGTATGGGGTGGCTACGATTAGTGGGCTCCTTAAAATTGGCAAAGTGTATTACGCAAGCGGCAAGCGAGTGATGGCAAAGTGTACGAATAAAGTGTATTTGTATGGGGTGGCTACGATTAGTGGGCTCCTTAAAATTGGCCACCCCATACAAATACACTTTGGCCACCCCATACAAATACACTTTGCGAGATACACTTGTATTACAAATACACTTTGCGAGACACATTTGACACTTTGCGAGATACACTTTGCCATCAGTGATGGCAAAGACACTTTGCGACAAAGACACTTTGCGAGATACACTTTGCCATCAGTGATGGCAAAGACACTTTGCGACAAAGACACTTTGCGAGATACACTTTGCCATCAGTGATGGCAAAGACACTTTGCGACAAATACACTTTGCGAGATACATTTGTGTATCTCGCAAAGTGTCTTTGCCATCACTGATGGCAAAGTGTATCTCGCAAAGTGTCTTTGCCATCACTCGCTTGCCCAGGCAGAAAATATCGTCTCTTTTGTAGGCTTCTTTTGACTCATGACTCATGACTCAATCATTGCATCTGATGACTCATGTTTTCACCCTGTGGAGACATGTGTGTATTCAAATTTATGATTGTCTACATACATTGCAAGTCTTTTGCCAGCCACGATGACTAGGCTCCCTAAAAACATAGGTCCCTTTGCAAAAGATCCCTATGAAAAAGACTATATTCTGCAAAAGAGACCTATATTTTCTGAAATTGCTCGATGCTTAAACGCTATCCATACGTGTAAACATGATTCAATCAATCTGTTCATATTGATGATCAATTTCATACAGAAAATGAAAATATATACACATGTATACTTATATGCACTGGCATATAAATATGCATATATGTGTGTATTCATATTTGTGATCGTCTGAATGGATTCTTAGCATGAGCATATGGGGTGGTTTCAATTAGTAGGCTCCTTAAAATGATAGGTCTCTTTTGCAAAAGAGCCCTATAAAAGAGACTATCCATCGTGTAGATGGATTCTTAGCATCTATTCTTAAATGGATTCTTAGCATTTATTAAGAATAATTTACCAAGAAAATATCGTCTCTTTTGTAGGCTTCTTTTGACTCATGACTCATGACTCAATCATTGCATCTGAATGGATTCTTAGCATGTACTAGAAATCATTTACTAAGAATGGATTCTTAATTTACTAAGAATCATTTACTACGAATGGATTCTCGGCATTTTGAACAAGAATAGAGTAAATTCAACTCTATCCTTACTCTACAGGGTGAATGGTAAGAATCCAAAAAGAGTAAATACTAAGAATCTAAGAAGAAGAGTGTAAATACTTGGAAAAAAAATGCCAAGAATCAAAGAAGAATAGAGTAAATGCTCAAAAAAATCAAGAATAGAGTAAGAATATAGTTGAGTTTACTCTGTTCTTTTGCCACGTTTTATTGAAAAGAGACCCATGAATTTGAAATTGGAGATTGAGATGAATGACACTGCAAATGCAATGCGCTGTACATGCATTGTTATGGGGTGGTTTCAATTAGTAGGCTCCTTAAAATTATAGGTCTCTTTTGCAAAAGAGCCCTATAAAAGAGACTATATTCTGCAAAAGAGACCTACAATTTTAAGGAGCCTACTCATCGTAGCCACTCCATTGTCTTTTGCGTTCGCATGAATTTACTCTATTCTTAAATGACATCCATACATATACACATGAATACATAAACATATTCATATTTGCTGTGCGCATGGACTCTTAGCAAATGAGCGCCGGCAGCGGTGAATTCATGTACATATATATACGTGTTCATGATTGCGTACATCAATTAAGTATAGAAATGACATAGATACATTTTATATGCATATATGTATATGTATATTCACATTTGCGATTGTCTACATCAATTCTTAGGAAGCAAGCACCGGCTGTTGTAAGTGAATATCAATATCTTCGAGTTTGTGATTGAGTACAATCAATTTACTATGGAAACTGACTTATACGAGTAAATATGCATACGTACATATACTTATATATGTGATTGTGTACATATATATATTTGTACATGTAATTGAACACATGGATTCTTGCCTTTTGAGAATGACTACCCTTCAAGCGTGTGATTGTATGAAACATGCTGCAACGCGCTGCAACACGCTGCAAGACACTCCAACACGCTGCAACACACTGCAACACGCAGCAACACACTGCAACATACTGCAACACACTGCAACGCACTGCAAGACACTGCAAGACACTCCAACACGCTGCAACACACTGCAACACGCTGCAACACACTGCAACATACTGCAACACGCTGCAGTACACTGCAACACACTGCAACACACTGCAACACACTGCACGACACTGCAACACCCTGCACGACACTGCAACACACTGCATCACACTGCAACACTCTGCAACACTCTGCAACGCACTGCAACATGTTGCAACACACTACAACACACTGCAACACACTGCACCACACGGCACCACACTGCAACACGCTACAACACACTGCGCCACACTGCAACACGCTGCAACACGCGGCACCACACTGCACCACACTGCAACACACTGCTACACACTGCAACACACTGCACCACACTGCACCACACTGCAACACGCTGCACCACACTGCAACACACTGCAATTCACGTTTACCTTTCAAGTGTGTGAGTGTACTGCTCCGCATCACTCAACCGCAGACTCACATCCGAAAAATATCTAAGCTTCACTACAACACAACACAACGCACTGCAGCAAACTGCAACGCACTGCAGCACACAGCACCACGCTGCAACACAAAGTAGCACGCTGCAACACACTGCACCACACGTCTGTCTACCTTTCAAGTGTGTGAGTGTACTGCTCCGCATCACTCAACCGCAGACTCACATCCGACAACATCTTGGCCTCACTGCTTTTCTGCTGATCAAGTAACTGCAGCGAACGTTGCTGCACCGTGTGTCTGGCGAATACCAGGTATGTTGCAGCATGTGGCAGCGTGTTGCAGCGTGTTGCAGCGTGTGACAAACAATTTGAAAAGTCAGTTGCGTTTCTCTCCCTCATAGGTCTCTTTTGCAGAATATTGTCTCTTTTATAGGACTCTTTTGCAAAAGAGACCTATAATTTTTCGCTGCAGTTACTTGTACTCCAGTCACGCTGCAACACACTCCAACACGCTGCAACACGATGCAACACACTGCAACATACTTGTAACACAAAAGAAGTGCTGCTATGACGTGACTCTTGTCTTGATCAGTGTCACACAAAATACTAGGTCTCTTTTGCAGAATATTGTCTTTTTGATAGGGCTCTTTTGCAAAAGAGATCTATAATCTGAAAGAGCCTACAAATCGACATCATATCACACATTTGTGTGCTATGATGTGACTCTTGCTCAGTGTTATGGGGTGGCTACGATTAGTAGACTCCTTAAACTTATAGGTCTCTTTTGCAAAAGAGTCCTATAAAAGAGACAATATTCTGCAAAAGAGACCTATGATTTTAAGGAGCCTACTAATCGTAGCCACCCCATGCATGACAGCTGATCAAGTAACTGCAGCGAACGCTGCTGCACTGTGTGTCTGATGAATAACAGGCGTGTTTTGGGTCTCTTTTGCAGAATATCGTCTCTTGTATAGGACTCTTTTGCAAAAAAGACCTATAACTTTAAGGAGCCTACTAATCGTAGGGTGTCTGATGAATAACAGGCGTGTTTTGGGTCTCTTTTGCAGAATATTGTCTTTTGTTATAACACTCTTTTGCAAAAGAGACCTATCACTTTAAGGAGCCTACTAATCGTAGCGTGTCTGATGAATAACAGGCGCGTTTTGGGTCTCTTTTGCAGAATATCGTCTCTTTTATAGGACTCTTTTGCAAAAGAGACGTATAACTTTAAGGAGCCTACTAATCGTAGTGTGTCTGATGAATGACAGGCGTGTTGCAGCGTGGTACAGCGTGTTGCAGTGTGTTGCAGCGTGTGACATACATTCTCAGAAGTCAGATGCATGTCACACACATGTGTGACATGATGTCAAGCAAACTGCAGCGAACGTTGCTGCACCGTGTGTCTGGTGCACGACAAACATTCCCACAAGTCACATTCATGTCACACACACAAAGGAGTCATGTGACGCAAACAAATGAGTCATGTCACGGTCACGTCACGCGCACAAGGGAGTTATATCACACACACAAAGGAGCCATGTCACAAAGACAAATGAGTCATGTCATACACACAAATGAGTCACGTCAAAGCCGCACTACTGTTCTGCTGATCAGATGAATGACACTGCAAATGCAATGCGCTGTACATGCATTGTTATGGGATGGTTTCAATGAATGACATAAGCCGCACTACTTCTGTGCTGATCAAGTACCTGCAGCAAACATTGCTGCACCGTGCATGTGTTGAATGTATTCTCAAACGCCAGCTCACGTCTTACTACATACATTACCACGTGTACTTTGCTACATAACAATGTACTTTACTACATACAAATAAGCTCTGTTCTACAGCCAACGTTGATACACCGTGTGTCCGGAGACTGATGTACATTTTCAAAAGTCAGAGTCATGTCACACACACAGAGAAACCATGTCACACCAAAATAGGCGTTATATCACACAAATGAGTCACGTTATAGCTGCACTGCTTGTGTGTGATAGTACTGATGTACATTTTCAAAAGTCAGACTCATGTGTCACACACACAAAGAAGTCATGTCACACGAACAAATGTGCCATGCCACACACACCAATGAGTCATACACACACAAAGAGTCGTGTCATAGCCGCACTGCTTGTGTGTGACAGGATTGATGTACATTGTTAAAAGTCAGCTCGCTTCTTACTACATAATTATTTTGAAACACGCTGCAACATCTATGCAGCAACTCGTTGTAGTGTTTCTGCAAGGCGCAACACGCTGCAACACGCTGCAACACGCTGCAACACGCTGCAACACGCTGCAACACGCAGCAACACGCTGCGACACACCTGTGCAACAGCTCATCATCTTGCTTTTGCAACGATGGGCACTTGTGCTGTGCCTTAATGAGTTCAACACGCTGCAACACGCTGCAACACGCTGCAACACGCTGCAACACGCTGCAACACGCTGCAACACGCTGCAACACACCTGTACAACAGCTCCTTATCGTACTTTTGTACTATAAGAAGACCTTATGGTGTTTTTTCATCAAGGTGCGAGTACCAACCGGCACTCGCACCTTAACAAGTTCAACACGCTGCACCTTAATGAGTTCAATGCGCTGGGACATGTGGAAAAACATTATAAGGTACCTTAATGAAAAGACACTATAGCGAGTGCCTATTGGCACTCGCACCTTGATGAGTTTAAAACGCTGCAACAACGCTGCAACAAGCTGCCCTAGACTGCACCACACTGTATCACACTGTAACACACTGATACTCACTGCAACACACCTGTGCAACAGTTCGTCATAGTGTTTTTGCAACGATTGGCACTCGCGTTGTGCCTTAATAAGTTCGACACTTTGGTTGATTCCACCTAGCGACGCCATGTCAGGCACTAAACGTGCGCTTTTGTCCGTGTCCGATGAGCTGTTACAGTGTGTTGCAGTATGTAGCAGTGCGTCGCAGAGTATTGCGGTGTGTTGCAGTGGGTGTAGTATGTTGCAGTGGGTGTAGTGTGTTGCAGTGTGTTGCCGTGTGTTGCAGTGTATTGCAACGTGTGGCAGTGATTGCAGTGTGGTGTAGTATGTTGCAGTGTGTTGCAGTGTGTTGCAGAGTGTCGCAGCGTGAGTTTAGCGAAGCCAGTTCGTGCAATGAACGTGCGCTGTTGTCCGAATCCAGCGAGCTGTTGAAGTGTGTTATAGTGTGCGGCAGTGCGTTGCAGTGCGTTGCAGCGTGGTGCGTTGTGCTGCAATATGCTGCAGTGTGTTGCAGTGTGCTGCAGTGTGCGTTCGTGTAAAACGTGTGCGATTGTGTGAAATGACTATAGAACTGACTTGTGAAGATTTCCATTGGGTGTTGCAGCGTGTTGCAGTGTGTTGCAGTGTGTTGCAGTGTATGCAGTGCGTTGCAGTGTGCGTTTGTGTATGCATGCAACTGTGTGAACTGACTATAGAACTCATTTCTGAAGATTTCTGTTGGGTGTTGCAGTGTGTGGAAGTGAGGGGCAGTGCGTCGTGGTGTAATGTATTCGGCAGTGGGAGAAGTGTGTTGCAGTATGTTGCAGTGTGCTGCAGTGTGAAATGACTGTAGAGCTGACTTCTGAGAATTTCCATTGTGTGGGAAAGTGTAAACAGCCCTCTATCTCAGCCAATGATTTAGAGTGCTGTAGTGTATTGCAGTGTGTTGTAGTGTGTTGCAGTGTGTTGTAGTGTGTTGCAGTGTGTTGCAGTGTGTTGCAGTGTGTTGCAGTGTGTTGCAGTGTGTTGCAGTGTGTTGCAGTGTGTTGCAGTGTGTTGCAGT
>Ga0335398_10010284_pt1 | contig 10668 bp, 9 predicted proteins | sample BON03_FD_205742 | JGI IMG/M metagenome (GOLD analysis project Ga0335398, IMG submission 205742) | Freshwater microbial communities from Lake Bonney liftoff mats and glacier meltwater in Antarctica - BON-03 (spades assembly) (version 2) | ecosystem: Environmental > Aquatic > Freshwater > Ice >...
TGCCGCTGCTACGCCAAACTACGCGCCTGCCGTCGCCTCGGCTGCGCCGTCGCCGAAGCTGAGCGAGGCTGAGGCCAAGCGCGCATGGCTCGCACGGCTCGACGTGCCGACGTGGGGCAAGGGCCAGACCAGCGCGCCCGATGCCGCTGCTACGCCAAACTACGCGCCTGCCGTCGTCTCGGCTGCGCCGTCGCCGAAGCTGAGCGAGGCTGAGGCTGAGCGTGCATGGCTCGCCAGGCTCGACGTGCCGACATGGGGCAAGGGCCAGACCAGTGCGCCCGTTGCCGCTGCTATGCCGAACTACGCGCCTGCCGTCACCTCGGCTGCGCCGTCGCCGAAGCTGAGCGAGGCTGAGGCCAAGCGCGCATGGCTCGCCAAGCTCGACGTGCCGACGTGGGGCAAGGGCCAGGCCAGCGCGCCCGCTGTCACTGCCGCCGCCACGCCAACCTATGTGCCTGCGACGGCCTCGGCTGCGCCGTCGCTGAAGCTGAACGAGGAGGCGGCCAAGCGCGCATGGCTCGCCAGGCTCGACGTGCCGACGTGGGGCAAGGGCCAGGCCAGCGCGCCCGCTGCCGCCGCCATGCCAACCTACATGTCTAGCGCTACGACTGTTGCGCCGGCGATGCCGAAGCTGAGCGAGGAGGCTGCAAAGCAGGCCTGGCTCGCGCGGCTCGACGTGCCGACATGGGGCAAGGGCCAGATCAGCACGCCCGCTGCTGCCGCCACACCAACCTACGAGCCTGCCGTCGCCTCGGCTGCGCCGTCGCCGAAGCTGAGCGAGGAGGCTGCAAAGCAGGCATGGCTCGCGGGGCTCGACGTGCCGACATGGGGCAAGGGCCAGACCAGCACGCCCGTTGCCGCCGCTACGCCAACCTACGCGCCTGCCGTCGCCTCGGCTGCGCCGTCGCCGAAGCTGAGCGAGGAGGCTGCCAAACAGGCGTGGCTCGCGCGGCTCGACGTGCCGACATGGGGCAAGGGCCAGACCAGCGCGCCCGCTGCCGCTGCTACGCCAACCTACGCGCCTGCCGTCGCCTCGGCTGCGCCGTCGCCGAAGTTGAGCGAGGCTGAGGCCAAGCGCGCATGGCTCGCCAGGCTCGACGTGCCGACATGGGGCAAGGGCCAGACCAGCGCGCCCGCTGCCGCTGCTACGCCAAACTACGCGCCTGCCGTCGCCTCAGCTGCGCCGTCGCCGAAGCTGAGTGAGGAGGCTGCCAAACAGGCGTGGCTCGCGCGGCTCGACGTGCCGACATGGGGCAAGGGCCAGACCAGCACGCCCGCTGCCACTGCGATGCCAACCTACGCGCCTGCCGTCGTCTCGGCTGCGCCGTCGCCGAAGCTGAGCGAGGAGGCTGCAAAGCAGGCGTGGCTCGCGCGGCTCGACGTGCCGACATGGGGCAAGGGCCAGGCCAGCGCGCCCGCTGCCATCACTTATCCGAACTACGCGCCTGCCGTCGCCTCGGCTGCGCTGTCGCCGAAGCTCAGCGAGGCTGAGGCCAAGCGCGCATGGCTCGCCAGGCTCGACGTGCCGACATGGGGCAAGGGCCAGACCAGCACGCCTGCTGCCGCCGCTACGTCAACCTACGCGCCTGCCGTCGTCTCGGCTGCGCCGTCGCAAAAGCTGAGCGAGGAGGCTGCAAAGCAGGCCTGGCTTGCGCGGCTCGACGTGCCGACATGGGGCAAGGGCCAGACCAGCACGCCCGCTGCCGCCGCTATGCCAACCTACGCGCCTGCCGTCGTCTCGGCTGCGCCGTCGCCGAAGCTGAGCGAGGAGGCTGCAAAGCAGGCGTGGCTCGCGCGGCTCGACGTGCCGGCATGGGGCAAGGGCCAGGCCAGCGCGCCCGCTGCCGCCGCCATGCCAACCTACATGTCTAGCTCTACGACTTTAGCGCCGGCGATGCCGAAGCTGAGCGAGGAGGCTGCAAAGCAGGCGTGGCTCGCGCGGCTCGACGTGCCGACGTGGGGCAAGGGCCAGACCAGCGCGCCCGCTGCCGCTGCTACGCCAAACTACGGGCCTGCCGTCGCCTCGGCTGCGCCGTCGTCGAAGCTGAGCGAGGAGGCTGCAAAGCAGGCGTGGCTCGCGCGGCTCGACGTGCCGACATTGGGCAAGGGCCAGACCAGCGCGCCCGCTGCCGCTGCTACGCCAAACTACGCGCCTGCCGTCGCCTCGGCTGCGCCGTCGCCGAAGCTGAGCGAGGAGGCTGCAATGCAGGCGTGGCTCGCGCGGCTCGACGTGCCGACATGGGGCAGGGGCCAGATCAGCACGCCCGCTGCCGCCGCTATGCCAACCTACGTGCCTGCCGTCGTCTCGGCTGCGCCGTCGCCGAAGCTGAGCGAGGCTGAGGCCAAGCGCGCATGGCTCGCGCGGCTCGACGTGCCGACATGGGGCAAGGGCCAGACCAGCGCGCCCGCTGCCGCCGCTACGCCAACCTACGCGCCTGCCGTCGCCTCGGCTGCGCCGTCGCCGAAGCTGAGCGAGGCTGAGGCCAAGCGCGCATGGCTCGCGCGGCTCGACGTGCCGACATGGGGCAAGGGCCAGACCAGCGCGCCCGCTGCCGCCGCTACGCCAACCTACGCGCCTGCCGTCGCCTCGGCTGCGCCGTCGTCGAAGCTGAGCGAGACTGAGGCCAAGCGCGCATGGCTCGCCAGGCTCGACGTGCCGACGTGGGGCAAGGGCCAGGCCAGCCCTCCCGTTGCCGTCGCTACGCCAAACTACGCGCCTGCCGTCGCCTCGGCTGCGCCGTCGCCGAAGCTGAGCGAGGCTGAGGCCAAGTTGGCGTGGCTCGCACGGCTCGACGTGCCGGCGTGGGGCTCTGCTGCCTCGCGTTCCGCCGTCGCTGGTTTCGATGGTGTGGTTCATCCCTCGCGCGAATTCACCAGCCAGGTCGACGCGGAACGCCAACGTACGCGCTAAGCGCGCATTGTATCTCGCCGGCTGCTCGTTGACGCTGCGGCACCGTCACAGGATATCCCCTCGGTATCATCTGGTGCGCGTGGGTAGCGGCGACGCATGAGCTAGGCGAGACGCACACGGCGTCTTTAAGCTCGCAGGGTTGCCTCACCTTGTTTTGCCGGGCGACTGGAATACGTGGCGCTCCGGCTACTGCCTCGGCCCAATCCCGGTCCCCGCCCCTCTCTCCCACCTCCCATAGATGTTTTTTAGTACCCCGCTCAACTCCGGCCTTTAGCGCCGAGCGCGCTCCGCTCCCGCAGCCTCTGCTGTTGCGCGATCACCTCTGCTGTTGCGCGATCACGCACCCACTGCGCCACCACACGCCGCACCCCTATTTGCTCAAGGGCCGCATCGGCCACCGCGTTTTCTTATTCTTAGCGCGAGAGTCCACGTTCCACGTGACTTATATATTTGTGAGGTTCGAATATTAGTTGAACTATATTGTATATTGAGATTGTGATTGTGATATGTATGCATGATACATGATACGATGGATTTGGGGTTTGAGGTGGGGAGTGTGAGTTTGGACTTGTCACAGCCCGTCGCGGGACACTCCGTAACCGTAACCGTAACGTGTTTTTTAAAAGTTTTTGCAAAAAATCTTCCTGCGGGCGGCCCCAGGCTGGTCCCAGGACCAGGACCAGGACACTCCCACTCCCATCCACTCTCACTCTCACGCACACACCATATGCCCAACATAGGGCGTGGGTCGACAGCACACCGCATTGAAATCCGCAGTTCACCGCATCCACATATATACGCGTCTAGTCCAGCAGCCCCCCTCTTGCTCTTGCTCTTGGCTCAAGATCCTCCAAGCCTATTCATGAATCAGACGATTCAGCCTGAACCTAAATCATGCTAAGGCACGTGATTCGCCCAGCGACAGCAAGTCGTGCTTAGCCAATGAGTTGCCGAGTCAAATCACGCTCAACCCAGTGATTCGATTTGAGTTGCATGATGATTCATGATTCGGCTCATATTATTAGTACGCACCTCAAGCATTATATCACCTCCTAGCATCATAGCGTGTCGCGTGTCAGAGTCAGAGTACCGAGCACCCGTGTCATCATGACCTGAGTGCGTCCAAACTATTTAGGGGTTAGGGCACCCAATTCAAGGGCCGCTCTAGCTGCTAGCTCTAGAGCTACACTCGTACCGCCACAGCAGATGTAGATACTGCTTCAACGCCTGTATAATACGGTACCATATATAACAGTACACAGTACGTAAGGGTTGATTTAGCGCTGTTCTCTTTCAACAGCCCAACATAATTTCACAGTCTGCTCTCATCGGTTTTATTGCCTTCCAAAACATATGATCATATGTCTCTTTCACTGCAATCAGCTCGAGATCGAACTAATCCGGGCGTGCATTCATTTTTTTTACGACCTCTACTTACTTACAACTTACTTGTAGTCGTAGTCGTAGTCGTAGTCAACCAATCAACAATCGAGGGCACAACTAGCTGTACTCGTATATGTATATACAAATCCTCTTTTTTATGCAGACTGGTTCATAAAACCCTCTTTCTGACTTTCATGACCTTAGAATACACAGTGCCACTGTACAGTGCACAGTGTAAAAGTACAACATACAACGTACAAAATGTCTCGGTCCAAAGACTCAAATCTTCCAGATCAACGCAAATATCTTGCTTCTTGCTTACCCCGAGATTGGTCAAGTCAAATCATGCTAAACGTGACGATCCGACGAATCAATTCATGCCGAACCCCGTGATTTTCGCTTCGATTCGAGTCATGATTTGAACCAGGAATACAGGATATAGGCTTGAGACCCTCAGCACCAGCACGCACGGCGCCAATGTCCAATGTCATACTGAGCAGCCTCAGGACTCACAGGCTCAAGAGAACGCGCGTCACGCGCGCCGATCGGTCGTCGTCGTCGTAGTCGTAGTCGTACGGTCGTAGGCTGCATGCGCATGCGTGCGCGTGCATGCACGCTCACAGGCGGCGCACTGGCACTGGCAGTGCGCACTGGAAGCTCATACCTCGGTTTAACCCATAAGCGCTTATTATATTATTAGAGAATTAGAGAAAAGGTGGCACAACTGGCGTGGCGCCGCGGGCCTGTGTCCTGTGTGCGCGTGCACGCGCGTCACGCGTGTGCTGGTGCCGCCGAATCTTTACATACGTACATATATACAACTGGTACAGTACGGCACTTTTCCTCTACAAAACATCGGCTTTCTGCTTTCTGGTTCTGGAAGCGCTCACCCGATCGCCGCAGAGTGTGTACTGCGCGACATTCGGGTGAGCGCCTCTCTAGCTCCAGGAGCCAATGTTTTGTAGAGGAAGAGTGCTGTACTGTGTACTGTATACCAGTTATCAGTTATGCCGCTTATTATTATTACATAACTTATTATTGAAAGTCACTTTCCCTTGAAATGCCTGGAGGAAAAGTGGCATACTGGTGCAGTATAGAGTATAGCACTCTCTTCCTCTTCCTCTACCTCTGCTATACCTCTACATCTACAGGGGACAGGTGGCGGGGGTGGGTCGCGTCGTCGCGCCGTGCTGCGTCGTGCGGCTCTACAATAAGGTCAAGGCAGGATGCACACCATGCCCATGCCGGGCGAGGGCCGTTTTTTATTAGCAAATTTGGGCTGTTTTGTTAGCAAATCTTTGGCAAATGCGTTTTGGTTTTGAGGTGTTTTGTGGTGTTTTGCGGGTGTTTTGTGATGTTTTGCAAGTGTTTTGCGGGTGTTTTGCGAGTGTTTTGCAGTAGATTTCCACAAAACAAAAAAAGACAAAACACCCGAATAAAAACATCGAAAAACACTGGAAAACACAAAAACTCACAATACACTCGTGTATTGCGGGCGTTTTCAAAGAGCAGATAAATTCGACTGTATCGCACAAAACACTCTTCACAAAACATCTGCAAAACACCGCAAAACACCGCAAAACACGACTCGTAAAACAGTCACAAAACGCGTTTTGTGAAATTACGTCGCAAAACACGACCGCAAAACAAACGCAAAACGCTCAAAAACATCACAAAACGGTTGCAATACAGCCGCAATACGCAATACGTATAACATTGCGCGCATTCGGTGTATTCTTCCAAAATATGTTAGATCTGTCGCAAAAGTACACAATCACAATACGCAATACGCGTAAATTACGGGGGGTGTCACGTACCCCCGCAGGCCGCAGGGGGTCACGTAGCAGTAGCAGGGGCAGGGGAGGGGGGTCACGTGGTCACGTAGCCGCGTAGCCGGGGGGTCACGTAGCCGGGGGGTCACGCGTAGCTGGGCTGTCACGTAGCCTAGGGGACACGTAGTGGGGGGTCAACGTCAGTCAACGTAGCTAGCCATGAGGGCTACGTAGCCAGGGGGCGTCACGTAGCCGCGGGCCGCGGGGTCACGTCGGGTTGCAACCTGACTGATGTCTGCATGCGTTGATCGTATACTTGTTTCATATTGAGAATGCATTTAAAAAAAATCATTTTAAGTTTTTTTTGAGGCAAAACGAACAATACAGTGTTGTGGAACTTGTGGTGTTTTGAGGTGTTTTGCAGTTTTTTTGTGTTTTGTGGGTGTTTTTTTTAAATACAGATACAGTGTTTTGCGGTGTTTTGCGGTGTTTTGTGGTGTTTTGCGGTGTTTTGTGTGCGTGTTTTTAGCGTTTTTCACAAAACAGCACAAAACAGACCAAAAAATATATACAAAACAAACAAAACGAACAAAGTTCGCTTTCGCTTTGTGCTATATTTGTGCAAAACAGCGCACAGCGCAATACGGTGCTGTGCATCTTTCTCTCATTCAGACATTCAGAAAATGTATACAAAAAAACATTCGCAAAACACGTCTAAAACATTGCAAACCATCCACAAAACACAAAACACCGCAAAACACAGTTTTTCAAAAAACACTCGCAAAACACCACAAAACACCCCGCAAAACACCCGCAGAACACCGCAAAACACCGCAAAACACCACAAAACACATTTGCTAACAAAACAGACCGAATTAGCTAACAAACCGCTCCGCTCCCGCCCATGCCCATGCCCATGCCCAGCCAGGCAGCGACAGGGCACATGTGGCCGGTGTCCAGCGCGCTCGCGGGCTACACTGTGTGTGCCACGACGACACTCATGGACCTGGACCAGTGAGCCAGTGAAGAGTCACGACGCCGAACGTGGTCCACACTCCCCCGCACTCCTCGGCACTCTCCGCGCTCTATTGCCCCCATTCCAGGAGTGAACGAGTTTCATTCAGGCTAGCGTATACAACGAATTTATTATGGAGAACCTCTGCAATCGCGTCAGTCAGCGAGGCGTAGGCAGCATCGAGTAGCTCGAAGCTGGCAGCGCGAGCGTCGTCAGAGTCCAGCGTGCCAACGCGCGCAGCCGCACGGACCGGGGTCGAGCGTGCAGCGAGCTCAGAACCCGTCGGCTGACACTCCATCTCCGACAAAGTATTTGCTCGGGGAGGTGGCACGTCCTGCAGAAAGTAGTTCTGGGGCTAACGCTCCATCTCCGACAAAGTATTTGCTCGGGGAGGTGGCACGTCCTGCAGAAAGTAATTCTGGGGCTAACGCTCCATCTCCGACAAAGTATTTACTCGGGGAGGTGGCACGTCCTGCAGAAAGTAGTTACGGAGCTGACGCTCCATCTCCGACAAAGTATTTCCTCGGGGAGGTGGCACGTCCTGCAGAAAGTAGTTCTGGGGCTAACGCTCCATCTCCGACAAAGTATTTGCTCGGGGAGGTGGCACGTCCTGCAGAAAGTAGTTCTGGGGCTAACGCTCCATCTCCGACAAAGTAACTCGGAGAGGTGGCACGTCCTGCAGAAAGTAGTTACGGAGCTGACGCTCCATCTCCGACAAAGTATTTCCTCGGGGAGGTGACACGTCGTGCAGAAAGTTGTATCGGGGCTGACGCTCCGTCTCCGACAAAGTATTTCCTCGGGGAGGTGGCACGTCCTGCAGAAAGTAGTCCCGGAGCTGACGCTCCATCTCCGACAAAGTATTTCCTCGGGGAGGTGACACGTCGTGCAGAAAGTTGTATCGGGGCTGACGCTCCGTCTCCGACAAAGTCTTTCCTCGGGGAGGTGACACGTCGTGCAGAAAGTTGTATCGGGGGACTCCGTTGGCGCTCCCCGGTCCACACTCGTGTCGCTCCGCGCGCGTGTCGGTCACTCCCCCTCTGAGAACTCCAACCGGCTGCGGTCGCGAACGCGCTTGGGCAAGAGTTTTATCGCGGCAATGAGCACCAGGGCCAACGGGCGCGGGCAGTTCAGGGCGCGCACGTGGGTGCCCCCCGGGGGGGGGTAGGAGTGGTCAGTCGCAGTCGTGATCAGCCCTGTGATGAGACTGGTCCTCTGCACAAATTTGAGCATGTCTACCCCGCGCATGTCGAGCTTTCGAATGAGAGTGGTGCCGTACTTGAGCCGAAGCCGCGACCCGAGCTCCAAGTACACGTAGCACGCCCGGACCGCGGACACTTCCGCGAGTTGCTCGAGGCACTGCAACCGCAGGCGAGCCACTGGCGGGTGCTCCCCCACCGGCGCGTGCATGCTCATCGCACCGCACCCATCCTCGAGCGTGACATCGTCCAGTCCGTAGGCGGCCCGGAACCGGAACGTTGCGTCTACCCGCGCCAAGCACGCCCCGTCGTCCGGACCGCAGTCGGCCAGGAGTGAGGTCCGTATAGCCTTCGCGCCGCCCAGTCGCGCCACGCTGACCGCATGCGCCGGGTCCGTCAGCCGCGCCGTCAGCCGAGGCAGCTCCGCGTGGCCCGAGGCGGAGGGCTCCATTGGGGCCACGTCTACCCTCCCCGCGCGTTTCGGAGACGGGCGCGCGGAACGCGACTGCCCTGCGCCCGCCGCGGCTCCCCTTGAAACACCCACACACTGAAACCCACACGCTCCCCTTGAACCACCCACACACTGAAACCCACACGCTCCCCTTGAAACACCCACACCCTGAAACCCACACACTCCCTTTGAAACACCCACACCCTGAAACCCACACGCTCCTCGTTGAAACACACCTGGATCCGCGGGGACCCATCAGCTCCCCGTGAAACCACATCCGCGTTCCACGAACACCCCGCTCCGCGTGACCACCCCGCTCCGCGTGAATACACCACTCCGCGTGAATACACCCTCACCGCGGACCACCTCATGTGCCCACTTCTGCACGTCGAGGTGGCCTCCCCCGGCCGCGGAGGGGCTGATGGAATCCTCCCAGGGGGCCCCCCGCTGATGCGCCCACTGCAACACTTCTAGGTGGCCTCCTTTGGCCGCGGAGGAGCAGGTGGAGTCACCCCAGGGGGCCCCCTGCGCGTGGGCCCACTCCAGTGCGTCGAGGTGGCCTCCCGCCGCCGCGGAGGAGCAGGTAGAATCGCCCCAGGGGCCGTCTTTCGATGCAGCGCGGCGGGGTGCGACAAGGCGTATGGCACCAATCAGGCACTGGGACATCACGTTGCACGGATGCACCCAGTCCCCGGGGAGGAAGCGCCATTCCGCTGCGACCACGAGGGCTGCACGTACTCGACCATCCTCGCAAGGGACCTCAAGCGCCATTCCGTCCGGCATGCCCCAGCCATGATCGCCTGCACGGTCGAGGGGTGCAGCCGCATGTTCAAAGACTCTGGGAACCTGCGATCTCACGTCATCCGGACGCACTTCAAACAAAAGGATTATACATGCAAGGACTGCGACACGGCTTTCGTCACCAAGCAGGATCTGGGACGTCACGTGCAGCACATCCACAGCGGCGAGCGCCCCTTCGCATGTGACCGCGAAGGGTGCGAGAAGGTGTTCGTCAGCTCGGGGAAGCTGCTCGCCCACTCTCGGGTCCACCTTGGCACACGGGCCCCGGAACTACTTTCTGCACGACGTGCCACCTCCCGAGCAAATACGTTGTCGGGGACGGAGCCTCAGCCCCGGAACTACTTTCTGCACGACGTGCCACCTCCCCGAGCAAATACTTTGTCAGGGGCGGAGCGTCAGCCCCCAACTGACGCAAGCCGTCATCCCCGGCGTCACACCGGGTCCGGCGGGCCGGTGTCGTGTTGTGCGATGCTACCCTTTTCGGACAAGGGGACAGACCGCGACGAGCTCGCCTGCATGTGCATCCTGCAATGCATGGCCGCAGGACTCAACGTCGGAGCTGCATGCTACGGACGACATGGCCCCGCCGTCGACGAGCCTGGGGGAGTCGAACAAATCGCTGCGCCTCCAACTCTCGACCCTTCCGGAGATGCTCCGCGCAGCCCGTGAGCAGCTTGCCACCGCGAATGCGAAGGTTGTCGATTCCCAGGCGGAGCTTGGGGAGGCTCAGGCGGAGCTTGGTGCGACTCGGGCGAGGCTCCAAGATACGTGGGATGCCTCGATTGACAACATGCGCACTCCAAGGGTGAGCCAGTTCAAACCTCCCACCAGCGTCAAAACGTGCATCAGCAAGACCGTCATCACGCCACAGTCTGGCATGACGATGGGCCGAGGCGTTCGAGGGTGCGTGTTTGGTATAAGTAAACTTAACTTTTTTTTTATCGCGTAATCAGAAATTGCCAGGAGTCGCATCGACGCGAGGTGCTGTACGCTACGGGGGATGCTGTCCCCTCGGGGGGTGCTGTGCGATGCTGTACGCTACGGGGTGTGCTGTACGCTACGGGGGGTGCCGTACGCTCGGGGGATACTGTACGCTATGGGGGATGCACACTCGGGCAATACTGTACGCTACGGGGGGT
>Ga0335398_10010290_pt1 | contig 10663 bp, 8 predicted proteins | sample BON03_FD_205742 | JGI IMG/M metagenome (GOLD analysis project Ga0335398, IMG submission 205742) | Freshwater microbial communities from Lake Bonney liftoff mats and glacier meltwater in Antarctica - BON-03 (spades assembly) (version 2) | ecosystem: Environmental > Aquatic > Freshwater > Ice >...
ATACATATATATATATATCTATATAATATGATATATGCATACGAATGTGTGTGTATATATATGTATATATGTATATATGTATATATTTGTATTGAAATATATATATATACATATATATGAATGTATATTCAAAAAAGATTAGACATTAGAATTTGGTTCTCTGAATTTTCTTACTCTAGTAGAGTTGAATAGAGTTCAGTTTTCCAGGACCTTTACAACACAGTCCTTCAACCGAACTTTTGAAAGGATCATTTTTTTGGATCCATCATCTCAAGGTTACAAGGGTCATTGTACGTCAAGGTGAGGGATCACCGATTGTTGACATTGCATTTCACGTGAACCTGCTTTGTGTTTACGGTCTAACGCGTTGGTAGGAGACCTCCTGCCATCGTTTCCCGACTGATATATAACATACATATTATTCGCACGCATTGTAAATGTGACACAACTCGTTCAAGCGCGTCGGCCAAATCGAGACGAAACTATTTGTTCAGTCTGAAGGAGTCTACGCCGCCTATGTTAACAGATTGCCACAACGTTTTCTCACTCTCAAGTCGAAGTGAGCCGACTCCAAAATCGACTCGAGCCGACATTTACAATCGACTTGAGCCCACTGAAAAATCGACTGGAGCCTACTTCGAAAAATCCACCTCAGCCCACCTCAAAGTCCACCTCATCCGACTCCAAAACCGAATTGAGCCGATATCCCTTATCAAAATGAGTCGACAGCGCTATTTTGCCTATAAAAATGCCCAATCAACAAACAACGTCTGCTAATTTTGACACGATTTTTTGTGGGCCACAACAAATCGTTCCTGTGTACCGATCCCCATACAACAAGAGATTGAAATACAGATTTCGATCTGTACTTTGGGCGAATGTCACAGTCTGGCGGAATCCAAACTTCTACGTCGGTTGGTCGGTGGGTGCACACACGCACCTTCAGTGAGCCTCTTAAGCTCAGTAAATTTGCCGTTCGTTTAATCATATTGCAAGACTGCTCTCTGAAGATGAGGCACGCCTGGTTTCTCGAAGAAAAACTCCCCTGCAAAGAGCGGACAAGCACCGTGTGCTATTGCAAGATATCCTTCAACGTTGGACTCCAAGTAATGGGCGATGTCATCGCTTGCAAATCATCAGCACATTTCGTTTTTGGCATTGCCAGCGGCGAGATTCCAAAACTTCCGCGTTTCGGAACACCTTATGGGCCGCAGCAAGCCAGCTCAGACCAACGTGAAAGCACATTCAGCGTGCAGGATCTTGCTTGCACCGCTGGGACGGCAAGAAGCACGCAGCAGAGCACGTGGCTCCAAGACACCCAGCCCACACGGACGTTTGAAAGGCTTCAAAATACTTGCTGCGGAAATCAGAGATATTTCCGTCAGGACGTGCACCTATGTGTATCAAACCTGCTGTACACTCGCGCACACTTGGCTATTCTGTTCGGTCTCGTCCAGCAACCTGGCTGCCCCTCCTGGTCAGCTGGGGGGCTTCTCAAGCCAAGCCAAACACCTTGCGCCCCAGTGGTGTCAACTCATCCAGGGTCCCTGCCTGCTCGATTTCGCGCGCAATGATCCGTGCCCGCGCCTGCCGCCGCCCCTCACCTGTCTTCGCCCGGCAAAACCCCTTGATAAACTGCGCCATGCGACACTGCGCGCTGTCATTCGGCTGCGAGCCGTGCACCACACGTTGATCCCAGATCAGAAAACTCCCTTCTCTCAGCGGGACTCGACGCGCCAGCCCACAGACGGGGTCAACGTCGGTAAATTTGTACGAGCCGCCGCCCCCTTCACGTGGTACCATCCAATTGCTGCTGCCATGGCCACCCTTGCTCGCCAGGTAGCTCGGTAGGTGGCCCTCCACCGGCCCAAGGGCAGCCACCCACTCAGCAAAAACACTGTGGAACCCTGGCACCACCAACGTCCCGCCATCTTGCTCACGGTTATCCAGCAGCGCTAGCACACCTTGCAGGTGCGGGCCGCCAGCTGCAGAGACCATATTGATCTCGCGGGGGAAATCCCTCGTGCCGTCGAAGGCGAGCTCATCAATGTCAGTCGTGCCTGCCAAGTAGTTCCAAGGATGAAGGTCCAGGTGAAGGTTGCCACGTGTCTTCCACTCCGGTCGGTCCACCAGCACATCGTCGCCATCACCTTTGTCATCGGCCACAGCACCGGGCAGCCCACGAGTGGGCCGGTACACACACCAACGGTCCTGGCTCACCAAAATATCCTCCGACCCTATGAGCAATGCCATGGCACCTATCACCCGAGGGTCCTGTCGGTTCCTCATCACTTCCGGCGTGAATATCGAAGGCTGCGGCGCAAGCCCGTACGTCTCCGTGCCACCAATTGCGGCACGATCTCGCACGTCCCCGATGCGGGCATACGAATGCACGTCGTCACGCTGCAGCCCAGGTGTCGCAGCCTCGAGGCTGGCCCAAACCTCAGCACGGGTTGCAGCACACCGCTCCGCATCAATGGCATTGCTGAAGACCACGAAGCCGTACTGCACATAGAACTCTCGTGCAGCCACGCGCGCCTCCTCTTCATCAGCGGAACTGGCCACTCCCGGACCGGTGGGGCAGGGGAATGCCACGACGAAGCCCTCGGCGTCGAGGGGCATGTCGGTCGGTGGCGGGTAGGCCTGGTGAGCCAGCGCCGGGTCAGCCTGCTGTGCCACCGCCGCCTTCTTGGCTGCATACACTTCCCTGCTTGCCAGCTTCAGCTCTTTGGAGCACGCAGCGAGCTCTTGTGCTGAGGCGCCTTCTGCCTTCAGTTGATTAAGACGCTCCAGGATCGCGTTATAGTAGTCGTGCATGACGAATTCAGGAATCTGTAGCAACTGTACAAAAAAATATGGCAGCAGTGTGAGACGATATACGCATATATTCTAAATAAGGGCGATTACACAACGCTCCCATCATATGTGGCCAAGTAGGAATACCTGTGACCATGGCTTGTAGGGCGCATTCGTACATTAAATGTGTGAGGGTGGGACTGCTTACCAGAGATTGTGTAAAAAATAAATGTATCAGCGAAAACAAATGTGTGAGTGTGACTTGCATCCTCCATGTACTTGGTGCACAAACGCATTAACACTGCGCTACCGTCGCAGGTGTTGATGGGATCTTCAGAGGAAGTACACAGTGATAAAGCACGTGCATACCCATCAAACTGTGCATGAACTCAGCTAAGCACACAGTATAGCTGGCGAGAAAGTGTGCACTGCACTCTCCATATTTTTGCTTCAAAAACTCGTTGAGTACACGCTGCTGCGCGCCAAACAAGACCTTCAGGCGGCCCTTGAGGAGAAATAAACAGTGAGAATGCACGTGCATACCCTTTAAAGTGTGCATGCATTCAGAAAAGACCATGGTACAGCTGGCGCGCGCAAGACTCACACTGTGCATGCACATATAGCTCGGTGGAAAGGTCGCACCTGTCTCAGATGAACTTGAGACTACAGACCTCAGGGCGCGCAGCATAGTGACAATCAAAGCGTATGCACATGAAACTGGGCGGCGACTCAGATAAGACCCCAATACAGCTGGCGCGCGCAAAACTCACACTGTGCACGCACATATAGCTCGGTGGGGAGGTCGCACCTTTCTCTGATGACGAGCACACAGACCTCAAGGCGCGCAGCATATTGACAATCAAAATGAATGCGCATGAAACTGCGCAGCGCTACAGATATGACCCCAACATAGCTGGCGCGTGCAAGACTCACATTGTGCATGCATATGTTGCTCGGTGGGGAGGTCGCACCTGTCTCTGATGAACTTGAGACCACAGATCTCAAGGCGCACTGCCAAGTGACAATCAAAGCGAATGCGCATGAAACAGTGCAGCGACTCAGATAAGACCCCAATACAGCTGGCGCGCGCAAGACTTGGAGTGCATTGAGACCCATAGGTTGGTGGAGAGGCCATAACGGTCAACAGTGAGTGGAGTCGCAAAATGGGACGAGGGCAGCAACACAGTGAAAACGGTGGAGCACTGCAAAAAACTTCAACAACCGCACACATATCACCGTAATGAAGCTGCCACCCGTCCCACTTTTTTGACCCGTGTCTGTAGACGTCCACACAATATTTTCGTGTGTATCTTAAGTACGTTGAAAGGCGCAAACTCGTCCTTTCACTGTGGGAATGGCTCGGACCCGAGCACCTGCGACGCCCGCTGTTGGCAAAGTGACGTGGACGCAATCCGTGGCCCCGGCGTCTGACAAGGCAATCCTGGGGGTGCAGGTGGTCACGCAGCCGGCGTCGGTGTCGGAGCCAGAACGATGTGCGCTGCAACGACGCGCTCATAGTGATGCTTGCGGAGGATCTCATGCCCTCCGAGGACGAGTCGGTGCGGCGAGCGAAGGCACTCATAAAGCTCCACTAGATTTTGCCGAGTTTGTCAGGTAGGCCTTTGAGAAGAACGGCCGCGGCGACCAGTACAATGATACGACATCGTTCCGGCTCAAGACGTTCGGTTCCTATCGCCTCGACGTGCATCTGCCCGGTGCAGATATGAATACGGTAATGGTGATGCCGAAGTATGTGCTGCGCACCGACATGTTTACTATTCTCTACGTCACCATGACGCAGCGCCCGGACATTAAGAATCTCATCAAGGTCGAGGAGGCGCGCGTGCCCGTCATTAAGTTTGAGATGGATGACGTTGAGTTCGGTTTGGCCATAGCACGGTTCAAGGGCCTCTCGCAGCTGCCCGAGAACTTTGACGTGACTGCTGACCGGCACTTGAAGCACGTGGGCGACGATGCTCACAGTATCGCCTCGATTGATGGTGTACGTGTCACCGACGCCGTCTGCAATCTCGTGCCGACGATGGACCCGCTCAAGTACTGCATCCGTGCGCTCAAATTGTGGGCAAAGCAGCGCGGTGTGTCCAAGAACGTGCTTGGATTCCTCGGGGGTATCTCGATCTAGATTATGGCCGCACGCATCGAGCAGCTCTATCCCAAGGCCCTCCCCTCGCAACACATCTCCTTTTTCTTTGACGTGTATTCAAATTGGAAGTGGCCACAGCCTGTGGGCCTGACCCCCATCAACGTGAGTTCGTGCGACTTGTCGCTGCCGGTGTGGATGCACTCGAACGAGGCGCAGGACCGCAAACACGTCATGCCCATCATCACGCCCGCCTTCCCCGCGCAGAACGCCACCGCCAACGTGACCCAGAGCACACTGGCTGTGATGAAGTTGGAGTTGGAGCGCGGGCGCGAAATCTGCAAAAAAATCAATGACGGCAACGCGCATTGGGAAGAATTGTTCGAAGACACTGATGTCTTTGACAAGTATGCCGTGTTTCTACAAGTGAGTGCTATTGCTCCGGCACAAGTGCCTGTCGACAAGTCGAACCCCAATTCCCAGACATGTGCCTCGACAGTTTATTATGACATGTGGAAAGGCTTCTGTAATGCTCACATTCATTACCTTGTTACATACATCGAGATGTGGCCCGACACCTATGCCGAGTTGGTGCACCACTTTCAGCGCAATTTCAAGCGGCCTCGTACTGATGAAGAAAACGCGCCCCACGAGCACTTGTGGTATTTTGGACTTAAGTTCAACCGCGCGAAAATGCAATCCGACGGCAAGAAGGCTCCAAATTTGACCTTTCCCATGTCTGAGTTCAGAAAGAGTCTTATAAATTGGGAAAACAGAAAAGATGGGATGGAATTGAAAATCACAGCTCCAAAACGCAAGGATTTGCCGAAATTTGTGCTGAGTCCGAAAGACAACGACGAAGAGACCGCAGTAATACCAGGGCGACGGGCTGGGATTTCTCGCACCTGCGAAGACTGTCAGAACGTTCAAGAGTACCAGACAAGTGATGTAGACAAGTGCGCGAATCCTTATCAATTCGTAAACTCCAAAATGTGCTGCATCTGTTACACCAACGAATATGGTAATCTCCAAAGTGCATGGTGTGGTCACTGTGTTGCGCGATGGGGACATCAACAGGAGTTGGAGACAGCGCTATTGCAGGAAAAGCCGGATGTAACAGGTATGAATAGCCCCTCGAGATTTGATGACCCTCGTGTGCTCCTCGAGAAGATCAATACAACTCGGGAGCTTATGGGTGCTGCACTGCAACAGCGTTGCAACCTGCTCACTGCTAGTAGGCTCCTCCAAACACCGGATGGGGTGCAACTTTTTGTTGGGCGATTCAAAGAGATTTTCAAGGATGACAAGCTTGACCTCAACATATACAGCAACTCAGATGAAGGGAAGAAACCCGGTCAAAACTCACAAGCAAGCCTTCCCAATCCTTTTTGTTTGCAGTTGCTGAATCTGGTCCATACACCGTTTTTTAGATCGGCTCTCGCGCAGCTGAATGGCATTTTCACAGCGCTTGACCTGTCAGGGCATCCGTATCTCGAGCGTCTGCCTGTGGAGGAGCTTCTCGCTATCAAGTCGCTCACGATCCTCGAATGCCGTGGTTGCCCTGTTGTCATCAGTGCGCTTCTTCAGACGCCAGAGGGAGTCGATAATTTGATTGCACCGATCAAAAGAGTTGGCTCCAACCATGGTACGTTAGACCTCGCTCATGATCTCGAGCACGGTAGTCGACGCCCAGTCTTCCGCGACAAGCTCGATGGCAGACAACGCCCACTCTTCTTCGAGGGCAAGCTCGACTTTAACGTGGAAGGAACCCTCATGAAAGGCGCCAGACATGAAGACATGGTCAACCTATTTAAGATGCCTAATTTCAGCAAGGGTCTCGTTCAGCTTGATGGCATGCTGACGGGGCTCGACGTGTCGGGACACCCGCATCTCGAGCGTCTACCTGTGAAAAATCTTATCACCATAAAGTCGCTCAAAACCCTCAAATGCCGTGGTTGCCCCATGGCAACCAGTGCGCTCCTCCAGACGCCAGAGGGGGTCGATCATTTGATTTCGCTGATCAAGAGAGTTGGCTCTAACAACGGTAAGCTAGACCTCAGTCATGATCTCAAATACGGCAGCCAGCGTCCAGTCTTCTTCGATGGCAAGCTCGACCTCAGCACAGAAGGAACCCTTATGAAAGGCGCACGACGTGAAGACATGGTCAACCTGTTTGAAATGCCTAATTTCAGTACGGGCCTTGTCCAGCTTGATGGCATGCTGAAAGCGCTCGACGTGTCGGGGCATTCCCACCTGGAGCGTCTACCGGTGGAGGTGCTCATCACTATCAGGTTGCTCGGAAATCTTGATTACAGAAATTGCCCAAGACTTTTTCCTCCACCGCCAGAAATTGCCAAGCTAGGAGGCGAGCAAACAATGACATATTTGAGACTCGCAGACCCTAAAAATGGTGGCAAGGCAAACAAAAAGATTGAACTTATCTTAATTGGCCGTGGTGAGAGCGGCAAAACCTCGCTGAAAGATGCGCTGATCAAGGGTAAAGCGGCAATCATCGCTGAAGATAATCGCACTGTTGGGATCGCCCTCACTGAATGGGACTTGACAAAAGAAGCATCAGGTCTCATATTCAATATCGAAGATCTCGCCGGCCAAGCTGTGTACGGTCTCACGAACCAATTCTTCCTCGTCCCACGTGCGATCTTTGTCCTCGTCTGGCGGGTTCTTCCGAAAATGGCGACTCATCAAGCGACATTCGAGTAGGACATCTCTAGCATGGTCTCTACATGGATGGACTACATTCAACTCCGTGTGCCGGGCAGCACAGTCATTGTGGTGGCCACGCATGTTGACTGTGCTACCAAGGATCAGGTGTACCTACAGTGTCAATGGTTCAAGGCGTTGGTGGAGACGAAATTCAAGCAATTTGAGAAGGACGAACTCGACACGGGAATTCTAGCCCTGCGGGTCTGGAGTTGGGGTGAAAGTTGTCTGGATGGCACAGGAGTGACACAATTGAGACACAACCTCGTTAAACTTGCGCACTCGTTGCCTTGGTGGAAGGAATCCATTCCTGCAAGCTATTTGGAGCTCCAGAACAAGATCATAGAGCGCAAGACTCAACGTCCATGGCTGTCCTGGCCTGAATATGCTCAAATTGCGAGTGAATGTGACAGTCGGCTCGAGGACATTCGTCTTGAAATTGCCACCCGATTTCTCCACGATAATGCCACGCTCAAGTTCTTTGGCAAGCATTCGAGCCAGGAACGAGTCACAGAAAGGGGGGTGGTGTGTGTGGATTCTAGTGAGTTTCAGCTCCGCTTTAAATCAGATTTCTCTGGTACTGACTGGGGCTGGCGGGTCGTTGTGTGGCCTGCAGAAAAATGTTCTGCGCTCCTTTCTTTTGACGAAGCTGCACTCATGGCAGGGGCAATTGTGCTCGAGTCGGCACACCCTTACGCAAATGATTGCGATGAGACACATACCATCAGTATTCCTGGCGCCGCAGCACTGTGTGTTGCATTTGATGAGCGATCTCGCACAGAAAAAAGATGCGACACAGTAGCTCTTGTCAAGATGGACGGATCTGGGACGTGGGGCGAAGAGAGTTACTCGGGCACAGACTACGCATGCTGGCCACACGAGGCACTGGCATGCTGGCTACACGAGGCGGCAAAGATCCTTGATTGTGTGTCCATAGACCCTGCATGGATGATAGACAGTCTCAAGGGTCTCATTCGGCACAGCAGGGAAGCGCTGCTCAAATTCTTTGGGTCAGAGTCATCACTTGAACCTGCAGAGAAGAAGACATGGCTGCGACGCGTTCAGCGCCTCGCTATTTACGGAATCCTTCATGCAGAGCTGGTTACTTTTCTCTGGCCAAAGGGGCGGACTGCGTTGAGTGTCACATATTGGGAATGGGCCGACTCGCAACAAGATGGGGGACTGTGGCCTCGACCTCTTGCCTCGTCAGCAGACGACTACTCCAAAGTTCTGTCACTACTCTCAGGCTGTGGCATACTGCACAAAGTAGACGAACACGAGTTTCTTGCACCGGCACTGCTCGCCAACACGCAGCGTGACAGGCTTGACGCCCGAGCATATACCCAGTCGCATGGCCTTGTGCACGCCACTGTTATGGTGCCAATTGTGCCCGACGGCTTTTTTACGAAACTCCTCATCAAATTGCGGCCTTGCTACTCGCACATGGACTTTACTGTCTTCGCTGCTGCTCTGTACGGCCGCGGGCACAAGGCGCAACTGTTCTTGAATCCCATTGAAATTAAAAAGGGAGAAAAAGGTGATGTGCGATCTGTAGTGAAATTCAATATCATCACGTCAACTCAGAGGCAGATGGACCAGATCCAGTCATACATGAGGGAGCTCTAGCAATATTTTCCTGGTATGTGTGTTATTGATTTCAACGGAAATCTCTCGCGCGACATCAAGCTTGTGGACAGAAGCTCTGGCGCAAAAGAGCCCATGCAGGTGCAAATTATTGCCTCGACCCCACTTGCATTGGGTTTAAAATGGGAGAAGATTGGCCCAGAGAGGCCGCCGATGGGCACTGAAATTGGGAATATAGCGCTCGGCGAGGCCTTGCAGCAGAAAATTCAGTTCACTCAAGTAGAATTTGACAGATTCAAAGTGTCCAGCATACTCCACAATAGTTACGCCATGGCAGGTGGCATGTACTTTACGCCAGAACAAACTCCACTCTCCGAGAAGCTTGAGAAGACAATTTTGGACACCGATAAAGAAGGTGACCAGTCAACGATAGCTACAAGGTGGCAAACGGACTCGCTTACTACGGATCAGATGCGTGTAGTCCTTGTCTGCATGGATCATTCTTTTTCATATGCATACATTGTAGAAAACGCGGCTGATCTTCTCAATCATACAGCCAACAGGGTCGAGTCGCACGAGGTTTCAACGGTGCTGCAACATTTGGTTGCAGACGCGAAAACGGGGCTGGCTGTCGAGCAGAAATACGACGAGGTCATCAGAGAAACAGGTGACAAAATCACGGAGCTGAAGGCCGAGATGAACATGATTAAATCGAGGCGCCTCGAAGATCTCAGGAATATTTCTCGTGACGTGTCTACTGCTGGTCTACAGTGGGAGGTAGTCAACTTGAAAATGGCCAAGTCGGGCATTCAAATCACAAATAAGGGGCTTGTGACGGCCATGAAGCAGCTGGTAGAGGAGGACGGGGGATGGTGGGTTGAAGAGGAGGGTAGGGAGGAAAAGAATTTTGAGTTCACATTCATTGAAGAAGAATTGATCGCATTTGGATTGGCTGAGCTGTCGTACAACTCCTATGTCAAGGTGGATGAAAACTACTTCAGAACATCTGCACTGGAGGCAACAACTGCACAACAGATGAAAGCAGAGGCTGCGAGAAAGCAGATTTTCATCGACCAACCTGCGCTTAACGAACTCATCAAGATTGAGACAGACCTGCACAAGCTAGCCGAGCTCTCATCTGACCTTACCAAGCTCATCATGCCGTTTCAAAATTTCCGTGCTGCTGTGGCAGCGGGGCTGGTGATCATCCTAGTCATCTGTCCGAGTTATGTCATCACAGATTACGGCTGCTGGTGGCCGGCAAATATGCCAGAGATGCAGAAGCACGCGCTCTTTGTGGACTTACGAAATGTTAGTGACTGGCCCCAGAAGGTCAAGAAGGAGCTGCTGGAACAAGTCGAAAAGTTCCTCGAGGAGTGGCGCGGCAAGGCGCCGGATCCTAGCGCCTTTGCGGCTGCTGCTGATTGTATTATGTGTGTGCAGTGTAGCGAGAACTCAATG
>Ga0335398_10010297_pt1 | contig 10660 bp, 8 predicted proteins | sample BON03_FD_205742 | JGI IMG/M metagenome (GOLD analysis project Ga0335398, IMG submission 205742) | Freshwater microbial communities from Lake Bonney liftoff mats and glacier meltwater in Antarctica - BON-03 (spades assembly) (version 2) | ecosystem: Environmental > Aquatic > Freshwater > Ice >...
TTTGGCCGTTTTTTTTCATCGTTTTCGCCATTTCGGCCGTTTCGGTTCGGTCGTTTTGGCCATTTTGGCCGTTTCGGTCGTTTCGGTCGTTTTGGCCGTTTTGGCCGTTTTGTTTTCGCCGTTGTGTCCGGGTTAACCGCAATGCTAATACGAATCCGAATACGATGAGTACGGGAGTCATTCAATATACACCACAGACGCACATCTTAATATACAATACTTTAATTTTTTCCTTGTGAGCCGCCCTCCGCACTGGGCTCATCGGGTCGTTGCGCCACACTGCACATACATTATTGGGTCTGTTTTGTATCCCTGGGTTCATTGTACAGGGATTCGAACCCTAAACCCTGGGTTCAGAGGGTCACCATTAACTCACGGATACAAAAGAGACCCGATCATGATACATAAAAGGGTTACTGGGCTGCACATACTACAATATAGCAATACTACTTGGGTTAATGGTGAACACAACAGCGGTGCAGGTAAACATATATATATATTAACTTTACCTCGTGGGGGGCCCGCCTAACCGTAGTTGGCTGCAAGATACCGTGAAATTCGCGTGGAATCGGCGATTTTTTCTATTTATCCGGCGCGTGCTTGCCTTTTTTCGGGTAAACCCAGGTCAAAGTTTCAATCAACCCGATTATTTTTATCCGGGGCGCTTGGTTTAATAGATCGTCGGGTCACCCTCGCGTGAACCCGGGGAAACAGGAAGGGGGGGGGACGCGAAAAAAATAAAAAAAATCGGCAAGTTTTCTTTTCGAGGTATCTCGCAGTCATCGACGGGCTCATCGGATCGTTTCACCACGCGGGTGAGCCCCGTAGCGTGGTGAAACGATCGGGTTAAGGGGTATACCCCGAATACCATTACAAGACTACCGCCAATCGTAATGGCGCCTGGCCCGTGTACTATCCACCTTACGCGTCCCTTCACCCCACAACCGTACTGCAGGACACCGGTCACTAGACCGTATTTGGTCGGCCTCGTGCCCTTGCACGCGACCGCCATCGCGAACCACCGGCGGGAAGGGGGGGCACCTCACGGCCGGCGTCGCTCCTGCACAGCGAACGGCAGTCTACACAATGGCACGAAACGTCACGGAACCTTCACACCCGCCACGAAGCAGCACACAAACACATAGGGTGCACAAGATCATAAAATATACATCACGGATGTTCAGCTCAATATATACTATTAATTTGTATACTATTTATCATTTTACCTCGTGGGCGGCCCGCCTAACCGGGCTCATTGGGTCGTTTTGCCAAGCGAGAAGGAGAGAGGTTGACCCTAACATAATATTAAAGTAATGCGACGTCGCGAGGTCAAATCTTATGACGATCATATAAGCTACCTCACGAATGTAAAGTTAAATACACAATATTTATTATTTACCTCATGGGCAGCCCTTCGTACTGGGCTCATCGGGTTGTTTCGCCATGCGAGATATGATGTAGAATAAACACTACTACCAATGTTAAAGGTGCTCTGCAGCTACTAAGTAACCGTCATATGTAAATTCGCTTTGCTCATGTACATGAGCGAGTTTTGTTGTTATGTTTTGTTGATTCTTGACGGCGATCACCAGCGATTTACCCATGAAACCCGGAAGAACTCGGAACAAGCGATTGAGTAGTCGAAACTGAAACTGCCGTTCATTATGAGTCGCAGCACCAAAGTCATTAGTACACGTTGAATAAGAGAAACGTCCTGAGAATTACTTAGGCGCACAGGACACCTTTAACCCGATGGGGTGCAGTGTTATATTGGGTTAACCCCTTTTAATGGTGCAGACTATTATGAAATATACACCACGGATATACAGCTAAATATATAATGTTTATTAATTACCTCGTGGGCGGCCCGCCTAACTGGGCTCATCGGGTCGTTGCGCCAAGCGATAAGGAGAGGCGCCGCGCTAGCAGGCTCGCACATGGCTCCCAAGGCAGCTGCACTCGCCTATGATACCGGAGGGGGAGGGCGAGGGCTAATGCACCTGCGTAAATACATTGTAAAGAGGCCGCCCGCACGACTACTCCAAGGGGTTATATAAACTACTGCATAGCAGTAGTTCATATACTACCCCTTGACTACTTTTTACATCCAAACAAGAATGGGTATATGTATACACAAATAAACACACACATATATGTCGTATAACAAGCGAAGACGCCGCGCTAGCAGGCTCGCACATTGCGCCCAAGGCAGCCGCACTTGCATGAAATACCGGAGGGGGGGGGACACATAGCCCTGAGTAAATTCATTGTGAAGAAACCGCTTGCAATGCTACGCTTAACACCCAAACAACAATAGGTATATATATATAAACACACACACACATACATATATATATATAAGGAGAGGCGCCGCGCTAGCAGGCTCGCACATCGCACCCAGGGCAGCCGCACTCGCCTGAAATGAATACCGGGGGGGGGGTACCCCTCAGTGAATGCTTTGTAAAGAGGACGCTTGCAATGCAATGTTTTACATCCAAACACAAACAGATATCGTAAACAAAATAAAGAATACACACATATATATATGTACGGCTACGGCAAGCAAAGACGCCGCGCTAGCAGGCTCGCATATGGCTCCCAAGGCAGCCGCACTCGCCTGAAATACCGGAGGGGGGGACAAATAGCCCTGAGTAAATTCATTGTGAAGAAACCGCTTGCAATACTACGCTTAACATCCAAACAACAATAGGTATATATACAAATGAACACACATATATATATGAAAGAAGAGGCGCCGCGCTAGCAGGCTCGCACATTGCGCCCACGGCAGCCGCACTCGCCTGAAATACAGGGGGGACAAATAGCCCTGAGTGAGTACATAGTGAAGAAACCACTTGCAATACTACGCTTAACATCTAAACAACAATAGGTATATATATACAAATGAACACACACACACACACATAGATATGGCAAGCAAGCCGCGCTAGCAGGCTCGCACATCGCGCCCAGGGCAGCCGAATTCGCCTGAAATACCGAAGGGGGGGCACGTTCCTGGGTAATTACATTTTAAAGGTGCTCTGTGTGCCTAAGTAATTCGAAACAGCTTTTTCATAATCAAACTGTACTAATGACTTCTCATTACTTTGACTTTGATGCTGTGACTCATAGCATAAAAGACGTTTCAGTTTCGACCATCAATCGCTTGCTTCTTCCGAAATGTTCCGGATTCATGGGTAAATCGTGGATGAATCGCTGTCAAGAACTTGAAACCGAATTTCGCTCAGGTACCTGAGCAAAGCGAATTTACTTAGAGCGGTTACTTAGTAGCTACAGGGCACCTTTAAAGAGACCATTCGCAAGACGACCTGGACTCTTAGCATCCAAACACCGATAGGTATGGCCTTTACAAGATATTGCCTATACCAATATTGTATAGTGTATAGCATACAAAGGGGGATCGGGGGGGGCGTCGTATCTTGCGCAATAGACGTGCAATCGTATTGCAATAGTCCGGGCACTGCAGGTGGAAGGGGGTAATAAAAGGACTATTGACTCCCACATAAAAGCTTCAAAGTGAAACAATATCTTGTAAAGACCAAGATAGGTACATATATATACAAAGAAACACACAAATGTGTATGGCAAGCAAAGACGCCGCGATGGCAGGCTCGCACATCGCGGGCTGACCCCCTAACCCAACTGGCATGAGCAGGCCCAAGTTTCACTAGAAATAAAACAAACACTCGACGCGGAGGCGTGTTGACCAATGGCCGTTATAATTGAAGGCGGCTAAATGGCTAAATAAACTAGGCCAACACAATTAGAAAAAAAACGTTTTTTCGCCATTTTGCAATGAAATGGTCAACGTCTGCTCGCGTCGAGAATTTACTTATTAGAAAGGCAAACTAGGGCTTTCTCATATCCTCCTATGATTGTCCTTACAATAATATAATACTAATAACTACGACACACCTACACTTGTCATTACAGTACTCTAGTACTTAGCATTGCAGTACGCAGTACTCTAGTACCGGTACGTATTAGACTAGAAAACTCGTCACTTCACTAGAAGACTTTGGGTTAAAAGGTATATCATCCTATCATGCTAGTCCGTACAATAGTAAAACACTGTACGTTAGAATACTGCAATACTCGTAATTGCGTTAGTTGAGTCATACCCTCTATCGTCCTCCGTCGTGCTGCCTGAGTGGCAGCCTGGGCCATACGTCATTGAGAGGGTTAACCCGATTTACCTGGGGGTTAACCCGGGCGTGATGTGCTATAGCTGTATTAGAAGTACCGACGCACCAAAAAATCTCGTACTCACGGGTATGGTTATTATGATAAGAAGTATAAACTTACCTGCCGCACGATGCGGTCGGAATCCTCGCTGAGGGGTTAAGGGTTAACCCTTAACCCATACTAATACTGTAACCCCTAAAAAAGAATATTTTTTTTTAGAATTTTGGTATTTCAATATAACCATAGCCCATATCCAGTATCGGGTTAACCCTCTCTCCAATGATACCGGATGCTGGATATGGGCTATAGTTATATTGAAATACCAAAATTTAAAAAAAAAATAATTCTTCTTCAGGGGTTACAGTATTAGTATGGGTTCGGGTTAGAAACTCCTACTAATACTAAAACTCCCACGGGTTCATCTGAGTGTAGAGAAAATGTGCCGTACGGTACCAGTTGTGCCACTTTTCGTCTAAGCGCCTAGAGGACAACTGGCATAGTGGTCTGTTGTCCTGAGCACCTGGTGCGTTTATCTAACGAACGATGCGGTCGGAGTCCTGCACGGGGAATACGCGGAGCGAAGAAAAAAATACGATATTATATTACATATTACGCCTGAATATGGAATATCCTCGAGCCTAGAAATGGAATATCATTGAATATCCTCGGATATTCAATGATATTCCATTTATGGGCCTCCCCCAGTAATATCAATATTCGTATTCCCCATGTAGGGGTCGGAGTCCTCGCCGAGGTGTTGCTCCATGGTTACGAGATATAGGTTAACCCTATATTCAAAATACCAAACTGACAAGTAACAGTCGCTCTACCGTAGGGTACTACCAAAAGCATTAGTGCCATAATTAGGGTTAGGGTTGAGGGTTAAGGGTGAACCCTTATTGTAGAAGTACCAAAATACCGAAAATAAATCTCTTCCTGAGGAGTATTATGATAAGTATGAGTAGTATAACCTTACCTGTCTCACGATGCGGTCGTAGTTGGCTGCAAGATACCTTGAAAATAAAACTCGTTGATTTCGCGTGGAATCGGCGATTTTTCTATTTACCCGGCGCGTGCTCGCCTTTTTTTGGGTAAACCCGGCTAAAAGTTTTTAATCAACCCGATTTATTTTATGCGGAGCGCCTGTTTTGATCAATCGTCGGGTCAACCTCGGGTTAACTCGGGGAAATAGGGACGGGGGGGGCGCGAAAATAATAAAAAAAATCGAAGAGTTTTCTTTTCGAGGTATCTTGCAGCCAACGACGGTGTCCTCACCAAGGGATCGCTCCATGGATGCCAGAGAAGAGCTTATATATCAGAATATAAAATATTCATATATTATCCATAGAGATCTTAGTATACACTTCAAATATAGAGGTGCTAAACTAGGCGTTCGGGTGAAGCCGAAACCAGCTAGCGTAAACGCCTAGTTTAGCACATGTGTATTTGAACAGTGTAGTTTTATTATAACTAAGAGAAGTAAGTTTAGTGTAACCTTACCTGACGCACGATGCGATCGAAGTCCGGGTTAACCCTTAACCCCTTAACCCGCCTTCGGGGACTTCGATCGCAGGGTTAACCCGACGCCTTCGGGTTAACCCTTAACCCCTCATCGCCGGTAGCTCCATAGCTACCGGCGATGGGCTATATGTATACCAAAATCAACAAAATAACAAAACAGATCGATCTACCTTAGGGGGGTTTTCCGCGAAGATGCCTTGTCCGGGCTCTGTGCCCTGTGGCACTGCGGGCTGGCCTGCTGCGGGCGGCATGGCGAACGGCGTTGTGCGCCTGGCGCTGGCGACAAGCCGGTAGCTTTTTGCCGCACTCTAGTTTTGTTCTCTCAAAAAGAAAACTCCAGAAACTGTGTGTGGGTCGCTGGGGGCCTATCTCCCTGTGAATGTGTGTGCTGAGTTCAGCTCTAATCTGTAACGCTCTGGCGTGAAGGTGTTCCCGCCGTCGCAACAAGAAGAAAGAGAATAAAATCGGTTATAGGCACTGTACCAGGGGTTAACCCAAGTATAAACTTACCTGACAGTCAATGCGATCGGTATCCTCACCAAGGCATCGCTCCAAGGGCGCCGGAGATGGGCTATAGCTATATCAATCAATCAATCAAAGGTCCTCACAAAGCCACACACGGGACGAGGAGAAGCCACATCCCAGCGCCACCTCAGGGGTAGCAAACCCTGCGTCGCGAAGCGACAAAGGCTTGGGGGGCTGTAAGTCCCAACTCTAGCAGCGAGAGTCGAGACTTGGGGTAAGCCCCAACTCTAGCAGCGAGCAGCGAGAGTGAAGGCTTGGGGTAAATACGGGGGATAGCCAGCAGAGAGAGAAGCACCGCCCCGGTGGCCTATAAACACCAAAATGACGAAAAATATCGCTTCACCTAGGGGTACTTTTTGAAGTATTACTTGAAGTATTACTAGTACTGGTACTAGAAGTACTAGTAGTAGTTGTTCGGGGTTAACCCGAGGTGCATTTACCTGACGGACAATGCGGTCTGTGTCTCCACCGAGGCATCGCTCCAAGGCCGGGCGTGATGTGCTCGCGTCGAGGCGTTTGGGCACGTGACCCCCCTGCATCCGCTCTCGCCGCTGCGTAAAAAAACAAACAAATGTGAATATAAATGGTGCTGTAAGAGCTTGTGAACGTTCGTGGCGTTATAGTATATAATATAAATTCAAGCTTTGGAACTGTAAGGGCGGTGCTCGCATCGAGGCGTTCGGGCACGTGACCCCCCTGTATCTGTTTTTGTTTCTATGAAAATATAGTACAAAATACAAATAATACTTAAAATCTTATCGTACATGCGTGGCATTATTTTATATTATAATAACCGTTTTCATCGTTAGGCAGTGCTCGCATCGAGGCGTTTGGGCACGTGACCCCCCTGCATCCGCCCACGCCGCTGCAAGCATAATAAACAAAAAGGGCACTTTAATGGTCGTATGTGCGTGGTGGTATATTATAGAATAATAGATGCTATGTCTAGAAGCGTTAGGGAGGTGCTCGCATCGAGGCGTTTGGGCACGTGACCCCCCTGCATCCGCTCCCGCCGCTAAAAAACAAGAAATACAAACCAAGGGCACGTTAAGGTCGTCGTATTTACGTGGTGGTATATTACACTATAATAGATTCGGGTTAATCCGAATAATAGAATATATGTTCAGAACTGTAAGTGAGGTGCTCGCGTCGAGGCGTTTGGGCACGTGACCCCCTTGCATCCGCTCACGCCGCTGCAAGCATAATATACAAAAAGGGTACTTTAATGGTCGTATGTGCGTGGAGGTATATTATACAATAATAGATCCTATGTTTAGACGTGTAAGGGCGGTGCTCGCATCGAGACGTTTGGGCACGTGACCCCCATGCATCCGCTCCCGCCGCTGAAAAAACAAGAAATACAAACCAAGGGCACGTTAAGGTCGTCGTATTTACGTGGTGGTATATTACACTATAATAGATTCGGGTTAATCCGAATAATAGAATATATGTTCAGAACTGTAAGTGAGGTGCTTGCGTCGAGGCGTTTGGGCACGTGACCCCCCTGCATCCGCTCTCGCCGCTGCGAAAATAAAGTATAAAATACAATTAATACTTCAGATCTTGTCGTACATGCGTGGCGTTACTTTATTTCATAATAACCGTTACCATCGTTAGGCAGTGCTCGCGTCGAGGCGTTTGGGCACGTGACCCCCTTGCATCCGCTCACGCTGTTGCAAGCACAATATACAAAAAGGATACTTTAATGGTCGTATGTGCGTGGTGGTATATTATACAATAATAGATGCTATGTTTAGAAGCGTTAGGGAGGTGCTCGCATCGAGGCGTTTGGGCACGTGACCACCCTGCATCCGCTCACGCCGCTGCATAAACATAAAAAAGGGCACTTTAAGGTTGTTGTATGTGCGTGGTGGTATATTACATAATAATAAATTCTAACTTTAGAACAGTACGGGAGGTGCTCGCATCGAGTTAAACCTGAGCGGATGCAGGGGGGTTAACCCTAACCCTGACCCCCCTGCATCCGCCCACGCCGCTGCGAAAAAAGTCGAAAACACAACTAATGCTGTGAAGTAATCGTGCGTGCGTGGCGTTAAATTTAATGATAACAGATCCTGCCGTGAGAACTGTAAGCGAGTTGCTGGCGTCGTAATGTTTCGGGTTAACCCGAAAAGACAAAGAGCACTGTAAGTCTATCGTATGTGCGTGGCGTTATATTGGTGATCATGGATTCTAACTTCAGAATGATAAGGGCGGCGCTCGCGTCGAGGCGTTTGGGCACGTGGCCCCCTTGCATTCGTTCACGCCGCTGCAAGCATAATATTCAAAAAGGGCACTTTAATGGTCGTATGTGTGTGGTGTAATATTGTACAATAATAGATTTTATGGTAAAAACTGTAAGTGAGGTGCTCGCGTCGAGGCGTTTGGGCACGTGACCCCCTTACATCCACTCACGCCGCTGCAAAAATAAAATACAACAAGACAAAGGGCACGGTAAGGCTGTCGTGGGTTTGTAGCTTTGCATGCTATAATAAATCCCATATATGCTTGGCATTAGTAGTAGTACTACAACTAACGTCACGCACACCTGCAGCAGACAGAGACCTGGGGCGACGATAGCTAGCGCACGCTATTACTACTACTATGAGTAGACGTAGTAGTGGTAGTGGTAGAAGAAGAGGCAGAAGTAGAAGTAGAAGTAGAAGTAGTAGTAGTAGTAGTAGTAGTAGTAGTAGTAGTAGTGCTAGTAGTGCTAGTAGTAGTGTTAGTAGTAGTGTTGGTAGGGTTAGGGTTAACCCGAGTAGCAGCAGCAGCAGCAGTAGCAGCAGCAGCAGCAGCTGCTGCAGCAGCAGCAGCAGCAGCAGCAGCAGCAGCAGCAGCAGCAGTAGTAGTAGTAGTAGTTATAGTAATATTAGCACTGAACGGCATGCAAACCTTTAGCAGCCAGAGACAGCCACGGGCGACGACAGCAAAGGCTTAGGGGTAGAGTTAGCCCCTAGCCCGCGGTTAATATTTCTTAGCGCTACTTCCACTTCTATTACTACTAGTTATAGTAATAGTAGTAAGCGGCATCCACACCTGCAGCAGGCAGACGGCCCAGGGCGACGACGGCACGTGCACGCTACTACTAAAATACTAAAATACTACTACTAGTAGTAGTAGTAGTAGTAGAAGTAGTAGTAGTAGTAGTTAACCCTAACCAAAGGGGCAACGTATGTGATGCCACGGGGGAGAACGACTCCCGTTAGGAAATCTGTAGTTGGCGTCTTTCTTGGACATACCTGTAACAGGCAGAGACGACTCAGGGCGACGACAGCAAGGTCACGCTTCTATTACTGGTAGTTGTAGTAGTAGTGGTGGTGGCGTTGGTGGTGGTTGTAGTAGTAGTAGTAGTAGTAGTAGTAGTAGTAGTAGTAGTAGTAGTAGAAGGAGTGCTAAATGACATGAACAGCTGCAGCGGTTACACTTAAAGGAAACATAGGCCCCAATTTGTCTTCTTGTCGCTACTACTACTACTACTACTACTTTTTTTTCTACTACTACTACTACTTATAATAGTAATAATGAACATAATAGGTACCTGTAACAGACAGAGACGGCCCAGGGCGACGACAGCAAGGGCACGCTTCTACTACTGGTAGTCGTAATAGTAGTGGTGGCGTTGGTGGTGGCTGTAGTAGTATAGTAGTAGTAGTAGTAGTAGTAGTAGTAGTAGTAGTAGTAGTAGTAGTAGTGGTAGTAGTAGTAGTAGTAGTAGTAGTAGTAGTAGTGCTAAATGACATGAACAGCTGCAGCGGTTACACTTATAGGACACACAGGCCCCAATTTGTCTGCTTGTCGCTACTACTACTACTACTACTACTACTACTACTACTTATTTTTCTACTACTACTAATACTTCTAATACTAATAATGAACAGAATGGGTATCTGTAACAGACAGAGACGGCCCGGGGCAACGACAGCAAGGGCACGCTTCTACAACTGGTAGTAGTAGTAGTAGTGGTGGCGTTGGTGGTGGTGGTTGTAGTAGTAGTAGTAGTAGTAGTAGTAGTAGTAGTAGTAGTAGTAGTAGTAGTGTTAAATGAAATGAAGAGCTGCAGCGGTTACACTTATAGGAAACATAGGACCCAATTTGTCTTTTTGTCGCTACTACTACTACTACTACTACTACTACTTCTTCTTTTTATACTACGGCTACTACTTATAATAATAATAATGAACAGAATGGGTACCTGTAACAGACAGAGACGGCCCAGGGCAACGACAGCAAGGGCACGCGCGTCGGCGTCGTCAGAGAGAGTGAGCCCGATCAGAGATTGGACGACGGCGAGGTGGCCTGAAACACAACAAAATATAAAATTTAGACCAGCAAGAGATTATAAATAGGGTTAATTCAATATATATATATATATATATATATATATATATATATATATATACACACA